>Ga0102936_1000659_pt1 | contig 13822 bp, 17 predicted proteins | sample SalPon2_A_H2O_MG_FD_78502 | JGI IMG/M metagenome (GOLD analysis project Ga0102936, IMG submission 78502) | Salt pond water microbial communities from South San Francisco under conditions of wetland restoration - Salt Pond MetaG R2_A_H2O_MG | ecosystem: Environmental > Aquatic > Non-marine Saline...
ATCTCCTTCTTCAGCTTCTTCTTGGCGGAGCTCATATCCTTCTTCTCCCTCCATTTCTTCTGCATCTGCTTCGGAAGTTTCTTCCTCTGATTCTTCTTCCTCTTTCCAATCATCAGGTACTTCGTAGTTGTCGTGCTGTCTTCTCGGAATGTTCTGTGGAGCTTCTTCAGTCATTTTTATATACACCTAATATTTCATTCTTCTACCGCAAATTTTAAGTATGTTTGGGGTATTTCTTTGAGCTATGAGTAACAACATTCTGTAGTAGAGAGTGTCTCCACAGGTAATTTAATCGTTTGTTCGTCAATCAATATTACAGTGGTTAATGACAAGTTGAGATCTCAACGTGAAACTATTTTAGTCACTCTTCTGTTAGTTCTAGGCAGTCTATGGGTTTTATTTCCGTTCCTGGATGCTATAATAATTGCTGCAGTAGTTTCATATTTGCTTAAGCTAGGCCATGATAGGATTAATGATTATTTAGACAATGAAATGATTTCATCGGCAATAATGATTTCATCTGTATTTCTAACTGTATCAGCAATAATTTACATATTTATAAACAACTTCTTCGATATATTGTCTCAGTTTAATGCATTTACAGGTTCTCTAAGACAGGGTCTACTGAACGTTGTCGATCTTTTGAACCTGTCGGAGCAGTTCCAATCTAATCTTGAGAACTTCATAACACGATTCTCTGATAGGTTCACGAGTGAAATGATATCTATTTTCACATCGATACCTTCGACATTGATTGATGTTTCAATATTTTTGGTTACCACTCTATTCCTTTACAAGGACAGAGAGATCATTGAAAGTCAATTGAAGGGTTTGATAGAAACCATTCCAGAGCCTGAGAAAAGTATTGTTAAGTCTCTAATTCATTCAATAGATGAGATATTCAGAGGCGTATTCCTAACCCAGTTGATAGTAGCATTAATTCTTGGGGCAATTAATGGGGTTGGGTTCTTTATAATTGAAAGATTTACATCAGACATTCCTTTCATTCCATTATGGTCTCTACTTATTGCATTGGCAGCACTACTACCACTCTTCGCCGGATTTATGATATATGGTCCAATCAGTATATATTACTTCACAGTTGGACAGCCAATCAAGGCAACACTTATCCTAATCTTTGGAATAGTGGCAATTAACATATTAACTGAGATATTCCTACGACCGTGGGTAGGTTCAAGACAAATGGACGAGCACCCACTGGTAATATTCCTAGGGTTTATTACAGGTCCACTAGTTCTAGGCGTAAAAGGACTGATAATAGGTCCATTAATGCTGATATTGACCAAAGAATTTGCATTAAACTTCTCTAGGATGTCTTACGAGTCAAGTTCTGATGACCACACCGAGGACAAGGAGGACTAGAAACTTCATTACCACAGTTAACACAAACCTTCTTCCACTCTCTTGTCTCAGAAATCTTATCTTCCATGTATCCGGAAAAATCAATTTCTAGTCTTAAAGCAAGATTCTGCATGGCTTTATCATCTGTTAGAAGAGTTTTACCTAGAGTGAGGCTTAAAGCAACTAGTTTTTCATCGGTTTCAGATGTTGGAGAATTTATCTTATTTGATTCCTTTTTTACTCTCTTGAGGCTGTCTTTGCTTGGCCTCTGAACTCTAAGGTCAAGATTTTGCATCCTACTCTTTGCTTCTGAGCTTTTTACTTCATCTTCAACCTCTGGTACTGTGAACATTTTTTCAATATCAACAGTGTTTCTTCCATGTAAAATCACATTGGTATCTATTACTGCATCCATGGTCTGTTGAGTCTTGAACCTTTCCTTATTAAAAAATAGGCAGTTTTTAGATATGTGTGATTAACAATGGATCTACCTAACGCACCAATCGAAAGAATAATTAGAAAGGCAGGAGCAGAAAGAGTATCAAAAGAAGCAGTTGAAGAACTTAAAGACGCAGTGAAGGACCTTGGTGACGAGGTGGCTTCGGATGCAGTTCAGATGGCTGACCACGCAGAAAGAAACACAGTCAAAAAAGAAGACGTGGAAATGGCCACACAGTAAAGGTGTAAATAATGCCACAACAAGTAGAAGCTGGAAAACTTAGAAATGGATCGTTCGTCATGATTGACGATGAACCTTGTGAAGTAAGAGATGTATCAAAGTCTTCTCCAGGAAAGCACGGGAGTGCAAAAGCCAAGATTAAGGCAAGAGGACTATTTGACGAGAAGGATAGACACATCACTAAGCCTGCAGACACTATGATGATGAGCCCTGACCTAGACAAGAAAGAAGGTCAAGTTGTCTCAATAGATGGCAATATTGCACAGGTAATGGATATGGACTCCTATGAAACGGAAGAAATGGATATACCAGACGAATTTAATGCCAGTGAAGGAGACAAAGTAGATTACTGGGTAGTCGACGACAGAAAGCTCTTCAAAGGAGTAAAGGAAGAATAAAAAACTTTCCTGAATTTCTCTCTTTTTACTTATAGGTTTCTTAATCCAAGTTTACTAACAGTCAAGATTAAATTAATACTACAAAAAATTTCTTTTCATGAACTGGGAAAGAATCAGGGATAAAGCCGTTTCCAGATTTTATCCAAAAACGGTAGAGGTAGAAGAGCTTCAAGATACTTATAGTGAAATATCTGCTTTTATAGAAAGTGAGTTCGGATATAAAACATTTTTTGCAGGTTCAGCAGGAAGAGGAACAAGTGTAAAAGGGGACAGAGATATAGATGTGTTTGTACTTTTTCCTGAGGACACTTCCAGAGAAAAAATAGAAAATAAGGGTCTTGGTATAGGAAAAGAGACTTTCGAAAACTTTGAAGGAGATTACACCATAGAATATGCAGAACATCCATACACCAAAGGCGAAATAAATGGTTTCGAAGTTGAGATAGTGCCTTGCGTAGATACAAATCCTGAAGATATCAATACTGCAGTTGATAGAAGCCCTCATCATGCGAAATGGATAGAAAAACATCTTGACAACAAACAAAAAGAAGATGTGGTTTTATTGAAGTCTTTTTTGAAGTCTGGAGGTTTATATGGGTCATCCCTGAAAGTAAGAGGGTTCTCGGGGTACCTTTGTGAACTATTAATTGAGGAATATGGAGGTTTCAGAGAATTGATGGAAGAATCCTGTGATTGGGGAGAAAAAAAAGTTGTTGACCCTAATAACCATTATGATGAACTTCCAGAAGAGTTAGAGCAAAAATTCTCTCAAGACTCCTTGATAGTTATTGATCCTGTTGATCCTGAAAGGAATGTTGCAAGTGTGCTTGACTCAGAAAACTACGCTAAATTTATCCATAGGTGTTGGAGGTTCGAACAAAATCCTGGGCTAGGCTTTTTCGAAAAAGAAGAGACAAACCTGGATAAATTCGGTCTAGAACAAGAGATTGAGAAAAGATCGGATTTTTTGGTACTGGAATTTGATTCAATTGATGAACCCGATGATATTGTATATCCGCAGATGCGCAAAGTTATGGGAAGACTTATTTCTAAACTTGAAAAAAATGATTTCAGGTTATATGAGAAAGGCTTCCATGTAGACAAGAAAATCAGAATATTCTTCGAGTTGGACTCGCAACTTCCAGAAGTAGAGTATCAAAAAGGACCAAAAGTGTATCATGGTGCTCAGCATTTAGAAGAGTTCACATCAAAGTATGAAAATACGTTTCTTCAGGGGGAGAGACTAGTGGCTAAAGTTGATAGAGAATTTACCGATGCTAAATACTTGATTAAGGATTTTCTTTCCTCAGATGTCAAAGGTCTCAAGCAAAAAGGTATTCCAAAAAATGTTGCAGAGAAAATACAAGGGTTTAGAATGACTGAACCAGCACTTGAAGATGAACAATGGTTAAAATTCTTGGCTGAGAAGTTGAAAGTAACACAATGAGTAATGTAAATATAGTAGTTGGACTTTCTGGAGTAGGAAAATCGACGGTACTTGAAGAGGCGACTAAACTTGCAACAGAAGAATATGAGATAATTAATTACGGTGATAGAATGCTTGACCTAGCTATAGAGGGAGGTCTCGTTGATTCCCGTGATGAGATTAAGGAGATAAGCTCTGAAGAGCAGAAAGAAATTCAGAAGAAAGCAGCAGAATCTATACTTGAAGATTCTAAGGAGGGTAATGTTATAGTTGACACCCATGCTGCAATTCAGACTCCGCATGGTTATCTTCCTGGGCTTCCAAAATGGACAATAGAAAATCTAGAACCACAACATCTGATAATCTTAGATGCAACCGCAGAAGAGATTTATGACAGAAGTACAGATGATGAAGGCCGTAATAGGGAGCATGAATCAGTAGAAGGAATAGAGCGCTACAGAGAAGTTGCACGTGAAATGGCATCTACTGGATCAGTGCTAACTGGAGCTTATCTTAAAATTATTGAGAATAGTGATGGGATGGCTCAGCAAGCTTCAGAAGAACTTGTAGAAATATTAGAGGGTTAAAAACCCTTAAATACTTTCATATTTTTATAGGCCTCGTTTCTAATCGTTTCTGTTTACTCTGTTAAGGCAACATTTTCTGTTACGATTTTACAGTAACAAGCCGTTTGCTGTGGTAATTTAAGGTGTTCAGGGGTGCGTAAGGTTAATAAGGTTTAAACTTTGCTTTTCTACTATGCCTAGCCTCTGGGACTTAGGTAAGAGCTCAAAAGAGAAGCTCAACGAAACATGGGAGGAGGATGGCATCCTACAGGAAAAGGTCGATCAACATCGACATAAGTTTGAAGAAGATTTCAGGGAAAACATGCAGGAAGACGTTCCTACACACCCTTACAAGATCTACAGAGATATTGTTGAGAATAGAGAGCTTGAGGACGAGGAAAAGATAGCCCTCGAACACATGAAAGACGAATTTGCTGAAAAATGGCAATCACTCAAGCAACAACAGTCTTCCAACTGAAAGATGCCTACAACTATTTCAGGGGGGAATCAACGTTCCTCTTTATTATTTTTATTCTAAGCTTGGACTATAATAGTTTCTTCGACATGTATGGTCCATCGCGTTCATATCCAAACTTTCTATAGTACTCTCTGGTACCTACTGCAGAAATTACAGTAACTTTTTCTTTACCGAGTTCACGAGCCTTTTCCTCAGCTCTTTCCATCAACTTAGTACCATATCCTTGGTGTTGCACGTCTCCGTCTCCACCAATATCTGCTGCACTTCCAAGAACCTTAAGCTGTCTAACAAGCAAAGTCCCTTCATCAATTTCTGGTCTAAAGCTTTCTGAAGTAGTTCTAAGTCTTACAAAGCCTAGAAGAATATCTTCTTCAGTATCCTCGAAGCTTAAGAAATATTCATGTCCTCCGGAGGCTTCATAATCTCTTTCCACAAGTTCTATATTTTCTTTTTTAGGTTCAACTTCATGCGTACGTTTCATGTGGCCAACTTCTCGGCAACGAGTACATCTACATTTCTTACCTTCCTTGTGGATTTCCTGTAGTGCCATTTGCCTCATGTTGGTTAACTGGGGTCCTGCATCAACTTCCGTACTTGGAATATCTCGCATAACTCTCTTAACTCGTACATGAGGAGGTATTTCATTTTTCAGTATCTCTTTGAGTCTTTCCTTGGCCTCATCATCATCTATAGGATCAAACTCTCCTTCCTCATACTGCCTGTATAATTCTGTTCCCTGAATGACCTCGCATGGATAAATCTTGACTTCATCTGGTTGAAGATCTGAGTCTGAGAATGTTTTTCTGAATTTTTCGATATCTTCTTCGTAGCCTTCTCCAGGTAATCCAAGCATCAAGTGGTATGCAACTTTGAAACCTGCGTTCTTCAAACGTTTTGTCGCCTCAATCACTGGCTCCATCCCGTGTCCTCTATTAGTAATTTCATGAGTTTCATCAAATACTGTCTGAACACCCATTTCTACACGGGTTCCACCCATTTTTAGAATACGGTCGATATGCTCTGTCTCGGCTATATCTGGTCTGGTTTCAAAAGTAACTCCAACATTCCTGACTTCTGCTGTTTCATTTATTTCTTGAGCGTCTTCAATAGTCTCAGATCCTTCATACTCACTTGTATCTTCTATCTCATCTTTATCAGGATAAGAATTGAATCCGTCGAAAGCTCTTTTCATAAATTCTAGTTGATATTCTGGGTCCTGGAAGGGGAAAGTACCTCCCATTATAATCAACTTGGATTTGTCAATCGAGTGACCGTTTTTCTCGTATTGTTCCAGTCTATCATGTGTCTGGTCGAAGGGGTCGTACTGGTTTCTGATTGCTCTACGGGTCGCTGGTTCCTTACCTGTGTAGCTTTGTGGAGCATCCTTTCCTTTTGGACAATAGATACATCCGCCTCCACATGGTGCAGGGCGCGCCATGATCGCAATATTGGCAATACCTGAGATTGAACGAGTTGGCTTCTTCATCAAAACCTTCTTTGCCTTCTTCTCATCTCCCTCTCTAAAACTCAGTATATCTGCGTTCTTAGGCATACCAGAGAAGTTTGAGTCACGACAAAGCTCTTTCTTACGACTCTCAACCTCGTCTTTAGAAGTTATTTCTCCTGACTCAATTTCTTCAATTATCGTTCTAGAAATATTTTTTAATTCAGACATAATTCCATATGTCGTAGCCGAAAGTTAAAAAGAGAAACTACTGAAAAGACTGGTATGAAATACAAAGTACTGATTTTATCTATCCTGTTTCTGACAGCTTCAACAGCAGCATTCAGCTTTAACTCAGACAAAGGAAAAGGAGCAATAATAGAACTCTCTGGAACAATACAATCATCATCATCTTCAGGCTCTTTATACTCTTCAGGAGGTATCACACCTCAAAATGTGAGAAGTCTTAACGAAAGAGTTGAAAAAGAAGGATATGATGCCGTTATATATGAAATTAACTCTGGAGGAGGTCCAGTAGTTGCCTCAAAAGAGATTAAAAGAGAAATAGAAAACCTGGATGCTACAACCATTTGCAGGTTCAGAGATGTTTCTGCTTCAGGAGCATATCTATTTTCACTAGGATGTGACAGAATAGTAGCAGACTCAGCAACAATTACAGGAAGTATAGGAGTCACAAGTTCTTACCTAGAGTTTTCAGAGGCAATGGAAGAATACGGTATAAACTATGTAAATATCTCCTCTGGGAAATACAAAGAAGTCGGTTCTCAGTATTCAGAACCTACAGATGAGAAAAAAGAAATTCTTCAAGAGAAATCAGACAAGATTCACACTCAGTTCCTGCAGATGGTAAGAGAAAACAGAAATGTGACAGACTCTGAACATAGGAATATTAGCACGGGAGTAGTCTACCTAGGATCAGAAGCTAAGGAGATTGGACTTGTAGATAAATTAGGAGGTAGAGAAGTTGCAAAAAGTCAGGCAGAAAACGTTACAGGGAAGGACTTGACGTTCCAAAAGCTTTCTGACCAACAATCACTAAACATAGCTGACTTCCTGGCGTCTTTTGAAATGTCTAAGTTCCTAAATCTGAAGCAGGCGCCCTTAACAGCAACTCTTAACTAAATACACTTTTTTCCTTATTTCCATTTATCAAGTATTACAGAAAGTTGATAAATAAAGTTAGGGTAGAAAGAGAATAGGTTTTTGGATCAAAAAATTTAGAGAAAAATATAATTATTGTGGTGAAGGCTTATCCATTCCTTCAGGTTGCTCTGGCTTACCTGACTTGTTCCAGAGTGTCTTGAAGACCGGCGCCATAGTGTTCGCCGCAAGATGATCGCTTTCAGTCCAGAAAGCTGAGTCTTGGGTTGAATGAACATCATCGTGTGTCATAGACATAGTTATTGCATCTTCGTCAACTATTGAGAAATGGCCTTCAGGCGCTTCCATTTCCTCATCTTCCTCAAGGTGCCTAATTTCTGCAACATTTTCAAGTTTCTGATAATGATCGAAATTCTCCTCAGATACGGGTGCAAGAACCTGTACGTTGACTCCTGCTTCCTTTGCTTCCTGTAAAGTTGCGTAATGGTTTTCCTGTAAATCCTTTAATCCTTCTTCAGAAGTAAGTATCTTTATGCTATCTCCAGCTTCTTGATACATTGTTCCTTGATGTTGCTGGATCTGCCTTGAACCTTTTAGGCTTCCTGACATGTCTGCAGGATCTACAAGTTCAAGTCCTTGGTCATAAAGGCTTTCAAGTTCGTCGACAGCCTCAGATCCTTTGAAGTCTTCGAGTCTGTCAACTTTTTCTTGTAGTTCTTGTCTGTGTTGTTTCTTTATGTTTTCTATAGCCTGCTGTGGAGGGATAGAAACGTATTCCATAGGCTGTGAAGATTTGATTACAGCAAATCCCTTTTCAGCTAGAGACTCTAGAACGTCATATGCTCTTGAACGTGGAACGTTTGTCATTTCGGATAGTTCTCCGGCTGTTGAAACTCCTCTTCCGAGTAGTGCGGAGTAGATTTTTCGTTCGTACATGTTCAGCCCGATGTCCTCGAGCTTGTCCAGAGTCTCTTGACTTGCTACCATTTTTTCACCTTTACACAATGAATCATTCCCTTTAGTAAATTATAAACCTTTCTCACTCTCCAATCCTAACCGATTTGGTGAAAAGGATGGAATGATTTATTATCGTATAGTAAACAATGAACTTGAATTCTTATAAAACCTTTCTAAATAGTCTCTTTGTCTTGTCTCTCAAACCTTTGACCTTCTTACTGAAGATCTCTTTTTCTTCATGAATCCCTTCCCACTCGGGCCCATCAAAAAACGTACTCACTTGGTTACCATACTCCTCGTAATAGCAAATCTCATTCATACCAAATTTTTCATCTAAAGGAACAGGGTTATCAGTATAACCAAGTGCTATAACATCTGTAGGGACTACATTGTCGGGACACGTCAGCATATCTCCTAAAACAGGTCCTTCAAAACCAGAAAACCTTACTGTAGAAACTCCATTTTCCTGCGCTATCAGTCTCATGTTTTGGACTGATGCAGAGGATTCTGCTTCACAGGCCTCAATAGCTTTTTGTTTACCAAACCGTCTAGCCATACGGCCTCTATCTGTCAAAACAACAATTAATGCTGGGGCCTCTGAGGCTCTCTTATCCCCTACTACATGCTCAACCTGTTCCAGTGTTTCCTCACTCTCTAAAACAATAAACTTTAGACTTTGAACTCCTCCAGGAGAGGGCGCATACCTTCCTCCTTCCAGAATTCTTCCAATTATTTTTCTGGAAATAGTTTCATCTCTGCAATGTTTGAAAGAGGTAATTTTCTTGCATTCCTCAAGTACAGACATCAAGCGATAATTGACTTCCTACAGGTTTAAACATTCAGGTAATAATAATTAGACGTGAAATTCTCAGAAGTTGCAGAAACCTTTGAAAAACTAGATCAGACACAGAAGACACTTGAAAAAACAGATATACTGGCAGAACTATTCAAGGATGCAGAGAATGAACTACAGGATATAGTGCTTCTATGCACTGGAGAACCTTTTGCATCGTGGAAAAATATGGATCTAGGTGTGTCTTCTAAGACACTGGTCAAGATAATTTCCAAGGCAACAGGTAGATCAGAAGATGAAGTAACAGAAGTATGGAAAAACCAAGGTGACTTAGGAATTGCAGCAGAGAAAATGGTTGAAAAGAAAACTCAGCAAAGACTAATGACCAAAAATCTCACTGTAGAAAAAGTGGTTGAAAGGCTTCAAAAAGTAGCGAAAATGGAAGCACAAGGTCTTTCGGACAGCGTAGACCAAGATAAAAAACAGAAAGAACTTGCAGAACTGATTTCTTCAGCAGACTCACTAGAGGCAAGGTATCTTGCAAGAATCATGATAAACAATCTAAGACTAGGAATTGGAGAAGGCACAATTCGAGATGGCCTAGCGCAAGCTTTTTTCGATGGAGAGTATGTTGGAGATATTCAGCAAGCCTATGATTTTACAAATGATTTCGCAGAAGTTGCAAAAGCCTCACAGCAGGGAATAGAAAAAGTAAGGTCTCTAGAACTTGAACTCGACAGACCTATTAAATCAATGCTTGCAAAAAAAGTTGAAACGATAGAAGAAGGGTTTGAAGAAGTCGGAAAACCTGCAGCTATAGATTATAAATACGATGGGATGAGGGCTCAAATCCATGTTAAGGAGGGCAAAGTAAAAGTTTTTACAAGAAGGCTGGAGAATGTCACGGAACAGTTCCCTGATGTTGTAGAAGCTGTTGAAGAAAATATAGACTCTGAAAACTGTATAATTGATACAGAGTTGGTTGGTTACGATCCTGACGATGGAGGGATGATTCCTTTCCAGAAGCTTTCTAAGAGGATCAAGCGAAAGTATGAGATACAAAAGTTAAAGGCCCAGATACCCGTTACAGTAAGACCTTTTGACCTTATCTACCTTGACGAACCGATCCTCCAGAAAAAATATTCGGAAAGGTGGGATGAGCTCAAACATATCGTAAATGAAGAAGAGAAGGAGATGAAACTAGTTGATCATGATGAAACCAGTGACCCAGAGAGAGTACAAGAAATGCAGCAAAAGAGTCTTTCAGAAGGACATGAAGGTATAATGATGAAGTCAACTGATGCAAAGTACAAACCAGGCAACCGTGTAGGGTATATGGTCAAGTTGAAACCAGTGATGGAAACACTCGACTTGGCAATAGTAGGTGCAAAATGGAGTGAAGGTAGAAGAAGCGACTGGCTTGGAAGATTGTACCTGGGTTGCTATGATGAGGAAAATGACGAATATTTAGAAGTAGGTAAGATGGCTACAGGACTCACAGATGAGCAATTCCAGGAGATAACAGAAAAATTAAAGCCACTAATTACTAACGAAGATGGTCGTAAAGTTGATGTCAGACCGGAAGTGATAGTGGAGGCAGAATATGAGGAGATTCAGAAATCTCCAAATTATTCCTCTGGTTATGCGCTCAGATTTCCTCGTATGAAGCAGTTCAGAGATGATAAAGAAGAAGCTGATGGCATAGATAAACTGAAGAACCTGTATGAAAACCAAGGATAAAAGAAAAATGGATAATTGGAGTGAAATTTACTCTCTCTTTCTTTCAAGCCATTCTAGTAGAGTCTTTCTACCTTTGTCTCTTTTTTCAGCAGCTATCAGCGCATCGTAATTAGGAGCTTCCATTTCTGAAATGGATTGCTTTGCTTCGTCCACGGTTCCTTCTAGAATCTCTGAATAATCTCTACTGACCGTATTTTGTGTGTTGCTTGAGTCGCTTGATTCGGTATTTAGACCTCTGTTTTGGTCTTTATTTCTTGACTGTTGGTTTCTCATTGACTGTGCGTTCTGAAGCTGTTCTTGTAGTCCGTTTGTGTCTTTATGTTTCTTGTTTTCTTCTCTCTTCATCTTCCACTCATCACTTTCAAGCCATACAATGAAGGCTCCAACCAGTACTAGTAGAGGTCCGATCCCTCCGAGTACAAGATCTATTAGCTGGTCTGAGAAGGTTATTGAGGAGTATACTCCTATTATGGTCATTAGTGCTCCGATTATAACTTTGATTGCTGGGTGCATGGTATCACAAAACAGTAACCACACATTTTTCTTTTATTTGTTTCGATTCGATAATGACAAAACTGCTTCAGTCTTGGAACTAATCCTCTAACTAATATATTGTGTAAGCTAATCATCTCCCTAATTTCAATCAATTCCGTGAACTAGAGGAGGGGTTTATAATATTTTACCGAGATACCTTAACCAAGAACTTACCGTCCAAAACGGTTTGGACGATTGAAAAGGAGGATAAACACATGGGATACTACAAATACGCACAGCAGAATTACAACCAGCCAAACGAACAGCTTGACGAGCTATGGCAACAGAGACTGGTTGAATGGAGAGAAGAAGGAGCAGTAGAGAAAATTGATAACCCTACCAGAATTCCAAAAGCTAGACAGAAAGGCTACAAAGCAATAAACGGAATCACAATAGCTAGGGGTAGAGTTAAGAAAGGAGGAACAAAGAGAAAGCGGCCTGATGCAGGAAGAAAGCCGCGAAACACAGGTCAGAGCAAATACTCCAGCAAGAAATCAAAACAAGTAATAGCAGAACAGAGAGTATCCCGTAGATTCGAAAACCTTGAAGTTCTAGACAGCTACTGGGTAGCAGAAGACGGAAACAGGAAATGGTATGAAGTAATTCTTGTAAATCCTGATCACCCTGAAATCCAAAGTAATGAAGATCTCAAGTGGATTGCAGATGATAGAGACAGAGCAGAAAGAGGCGTTACACCTGCAGCAAAAAGCTCAAGAGGACAAGACAACAAAGGGACAGGAGCAGAAAAAGTAAGACCTTCACAAGCAGCAAACTCAAACACTGGAAAGTGAAAAACCACATGTACTCTTTACTCTTTCACGGAGTAAGATTTACAACGTTCTACGCACAAGCACTGATTTGAATCTAACTATTCTAAATAAGATACAGTAATTAAAATGGATTACATAGACTCATGCTTGTCAAACCCTAGCGAAGAAGTTATCAGGAAATCCCAAGAGATAGGTTGGGAGGATCCATCGGAATATTCTACAATAATTATAGAGGCTGAGGATTGGGGCGAACTAAAAAGAAAAATAGGCAAGCATCGAGAAAAAAACACGGTGCTGGTCTTTTCTGGAGGAAATGAAAAACTTAACAGAAAAGCGGTATCAGACCCTAGAATGGATATAATTCTTCACCCAGGAAAAGGAAGGAAAGACTCTGGGTTTGATGAACTCATGGCAAGGAAGGCTTCGAAAAACAATGTCGCCCTAGGCCTCGATTTCAGCAATATTCCTGATAGGGCAAAGAAAAAAGTGCATATTCTCTCAAACTGGAGAAAAAATCTTAGACTTTGTGAAAAACATGATGCTCCATATCTAATAACAACTAATGCAGATAAAAAGTATGGTTTAAGGGCTCCAAGAGACCTTGAAGCTTTTGTAAACTCTTTGGGCTATGATGGATCTCAGGCAATTAGTCAAAACCAGAAAATTGTAGAAAAAAACAGTAAGAAACTGAAGGGGAGAGAATAAATGAAAAATCTTCAACCTTCAATGAAAGATAGTACAAGATACATCAAATTCAAGATTCACTCAGATGAAGAGATTGTATTATCGGAAATGGTAGAAGTCTTCTGGGCCACCACATCAAGCTACATGGGGGTAAAGGAACTAAGTGATGCAAATCCCTGGTTTATAGGAAATAAGTTCAATGAAAAGCGACAGGAAGGAGTAATTAGAGTCAAAAGAGAATATTTGGAAGATTTGAGAGCTTCTCTATGTTTGATAAATCAATTTAGTTCAAATAAATGTTTTATATCTGTTAAAAATGTTTCTGGAAATATAACAGGTTTAGATTAAGATATAAATGAAAAAAGACTCATAACATCGGTAAAGAGTTGTTTCAACCCGTTTAATGACTGGCTTACTAGTCCTGTAGAATTTGATACGTTGGTGTCTGTACTACTCATATTACCTTCTTCTTGATCTAGTTCTGGTTCAGAATTAGCTGTCTGTGTATTTAGCAACATTAAACTTGTAGAGATTATGATTGATAGTATTCCCATTAGGAGTATGAGTTGTCGGGTTGATTCTTTCACTACTATAACACACTGATTTAGATTCATTTATAAGAGTTCATTTATAAATCGCTTATAATAGGTTTAAATAGTTCTTAAGTAGAACCCCGTAAAAATTAAGGTGACAAACAAAAAATGGTTGAAGACGACGACATCGAAATTCAGAACGTGGTTGCATCCGCAACATTTGATCAATCACTTCCTCTGGACAGAATCGCAATATACTTAGAAAACACTGAATACGAGCCTGAGCAATTCCCTGGACTAGTTTACAGGCTTGAAGAACCTAAAGCAGCAGCCCTA
>Ga0102936_1000665_pt1 | contig 13776 bp, 15 predicted proteins | sample SalPon2_A_H2O_MG_FD_78502 | JGI IMG/M metagenome (GOLD analysis project Ga0102936, IMG submission 78502) | Salt pond water microbial communities from South San Francisco under conditions of wetland restoration - Salt Pond MetaG R2_A_H2O_MG | ecosystem: Environmental > Aquatic > Non-marine Saline...
AAGAAAACACTCAAGGAATTAAAGTAGTATCTGTAAAGTAACAGCAAAAGGTTTTAAAATATATTGAATGTTCGCTTTATTTTAACACAATGTTGTTCGTATAGAACGAACACTCACAGGTTAGTTGTGAGTACAAACACTATTTCTGAAAAATTTGAACCTACAAAGACTATGCATGAGGGCGGAAGTAGTTGCAGGTTATGATAGAGGGAAGCTAGATGTGGATAATGAGGAGTAACCGCATGGGTATCCTTTCGTGTTGATCAAGATGTTGTCAGAACCCACAGAGGGAAGTGAGAACAGAGTTGCCAGTTACATCGAATACAATCGAATGAGCGGTAGAGTATCAAGACTTTTCGTAGAAAGATCCTCTCCGAGCATGGATTGGCTGTAAAAAGTGTTCAAATTGATTAAAGAAACAGAGTCACTGGGTATTGTTTCCGGAGGCCTTCACGAAGTGAGGATTAAATGTGAGGATAAAATAGAAATCTTCGACGATAGCCCTGGCTTAATTGACAAATAACAAGGAAAAGTCTATTATGACGATGGTGGTGCTAGTACGAGCAGGAAGTTAGAATTGGAATGAAAGAGGGTATCAATCTAGGTTTATCCAATCAACCAAAAATATAAATATAGTTATGTCTAATAGTTATGTATTATGACCACTACTGTTAGCGTGAGTGAGGATACGCATCGGAAGATGAAGAAAGTGAAGGAGAAAAAGAAGTCGACGTCATTTGATGATCTTTTGGATGAGATGATGGAAAGTGAGTTGAAACTGCCTGATTCCCTCATGGGAGAGGCCGAGTTTTCAGGCGAAAAAGAAGATATACGGGATAGAAATGATAGAGCTGACAGGTTGGACAGTGAAAAGGAATGAATGGTTACTTGCTTGATACCTGGGCATGGGTAGATTATCTTGAAGGAGGAGACTCAGCCGAAGAAGTAAATAATGTTCTGGAAGGTGAGGAGAACTGTTTCACCTCAGTCCAATCCGTAGCAGAACTATCAGACCTGTTTCAACAGGAAAGACTGAAAATAGATATGGAATGGGATTCCCTCCAGCAGTTCATCACAGTGAAGAAAACGGATAGCCTGGAAGTAACAGAAGAAATAGCGGAGAAGGCAGGTAAAATCAAAGCAGAAGAAAGAGAGAAAAAACCAGATTTTGGATTAGCCGATGCAGTAATACTAGCAACAGCCCACAAACACGACCTAAAACTTATATCAGGAGATCCACACCTCAACAGACAACAAAACCTACCTAAAAAGAGCCAAAAAATTTGCTACAGCCAACTACAGCACCAACTCCTCCATCAAGAGCACCTGTGACCATAGCGAGGGCGAATTCAACTGCGAAGACTCTAGTGAACTAGATCCAAGTAACATAAATATTAGCTCAGGCGAACGCCAAGGAATGCTTATTAACGGCTTGTGGAAAGTATACTCTACTTCAGATAATAATACAGTTAAACAACTAGCCCAAAACTACAGCAAAGGCTCAGCTGAAAGCTGCAACGTTTACAATAACAATTTCTCCTGTAAGACTGCCAAAGGACAAGGATCTATGATACTAGGCTACTGGACCGCATACCAAAACACAGGGAACGAGACATACCAAATAATCGCAGAAAATCTATCAAATACCAACAAATCCTCACCACGGATTGCAAGAGCGCTTTGGAAAAGCTATATACAGACAGGAAACAAAACCTACGAAGAAAATGCCACACAAATGACCAAAAAATACATTGAAAACTGCCCTAAGAACTGTTCTGGAATGGAGTTGACTGATACATATCTAGCAGCATGGAAAGGCTACAGAGCAACTGGAAAATATGGTTACTACAGAAACGCACTAGAAGTAACTACAGGATACGAAAACAGATCATGTACACCTTTGACCAACAATACATCCTGCAGACTGCCCAACATCCAAGGAGCAACAACCACCGCCATGTGGAAAACCTACAGAAACCAACTTGACAGAAAGGAAAAAATCTTCAACCCCATAATATCAAGCAATCTATCAGCAAACGGAACAATCCACGTACAGACAGAAATACAGGGAAGAATAGAGAATCCAAAAATTGAACTTCCTACAAAAAACACAAGCTGCAACCTCAACACATTCAACCAAAGCTGCAAAATAGATGCAGAAAAAATAGGAGGACAAAACAGCTTCAAATACATTCTCAAATCAAACAAATCCAGATTCCCTAAAAATGGAAGCTTTCAAATCGTAACAAGCTTCCAGAACATAAGCTACAGAAACTACTCAAAGAAAATCATTTCCACTGATCCAGAAAACAGATGCGAACCATGGAACAGCACCACCAAATGTGAAACCGAATACGACCAGGCACTGATGATCCAAGGATTTAACAGCTACACACCGCTATCCAACCACAGCAACTACTCGAAAATAAGAAAAAATCTCTCATACAAAGACTGGGGAGCAAATCCTCTTTATAGCTCTGACTGTAAGTACTATAACAACAATTTCAACTGTGGATCTACATCAGAAATCAAAGGAAGCTTCACACAAGGCAAACTTATCAACACCTACTTCAACCTTTACAGAAAAACAGGAAACCTCACAGCTCTTAATATAGCAAAGAACTACTCCAAAGGCAGTGCAGTAGACTGTGACATCTGGAACCACAACTATAACTGTGGAAGCAGCAGAGGTCAAGGAGCAATAATCAACGCCTACTGGAAAGCCTACAAGACCACAGGCAACACCACCTACCTAAACATAATGAAAAATCTAAGTTCTAAAGGCGTAGAAAAAGACAGTGATCCTCTTCTCGGAGCTTCCCTATGGAAAAGCTACGCCATAACCAATAACGAAACCTACAGAGATAAGGCAAAAAACATAACAGAAAACACCACTTGGGAAAGCGGAATCCTTGATTTCAGCGCTACAGCTTCAGCCCACAGAAACTCATACATATATGGGAACAGCTCAAAAAAAGAGTTTAGTAAACTAGTGGATAACGGCACAGAAGGAGAGAGCTGCAACCCAATAAACGGAGATTACAACTGCAGCCAGCCAAGACAACAAGGATCACTTGGATCCACATACGTTGAAGCATTCCAGACAATACCAAGAGAACTTGAAGCATATCTAAATATGGATGCTCCCGGAACTATAACCAGTGGAGACAGCTTCAGCACCTCATGTACTTTAGAGAACAAGAAAGAGGACACAGTGCTCTACAGATCCGATATAGAGTTTGAAGCCTCTGGAGAGATCTCAAAGACCTCCGGAGCAAACAAAAACAAGACAAACCTTCCATTTAACTCAACAGTATCCGACAGCGCAGCCTTCCAAGCCTCAGGCAGTGGAAACCAACAGCTAACATGCAAAGCAACTACCGAAAATAACTACAAAATAACGGAAACAGCCTCTGTCAAAGTAAAAAATAAGAAAACCGAAGATAGCGGCGGAGCTGGAAGAGGTAGCAGCACTTCACCCATAGGTTCTGTACCAAAACCAGAGTTCCAACCCTACAGAATAAACTACAGCTTCGAAAACATTTCAGAATTAGAAAAAGACCTTAAAACTGTTGCAAACTTAACCAAAAGAGATTTTAGCACAAATTCCACCTGCTTCCATGGAAACAGATTTATAAGAGAGGAAGGCTCCACTCTGACAATAGAACACACATGCAACACTTCAGATGTACTAATAGTAGAAAAAATTCCAGGAAACACATCTACAGAAACAGAACACAAATTGGCTCGCGGAAAAGCAGTATATAACCTTACAAATCTCAGTAAAGAAACCAAAAAGATAACCTATACGAACTGGGGTAGAGAGGAAAATTGGACGGCGCCTACACCCGTCAGGCTCAAAACACTAGAGAAGGATGAAAAACCACTTAAAATGAACATTACTTATAAAGAATTCAATTCAACAAGCTCAAAGGCGTTTATACGATTTGAACTTAACAGAGAATCCTCATGCAACGTAAAGAATAACACCGGCGCAAAGAGTCTAGGAAATGTTACAGAGAAAAGAGTAAAAATGGGGATTAGTCCAGGAAACAACACAATCAAAGTTCAATGCGGAAATATAGAGAAGACATTCAACAAAGTAATAGAGAGAAAAGATCAAGGCTTAATCCCTTCCGAAGATATAATAACTTTAGCTAAGCTTGTAGGAGGACTTATCACAACTCTAATCTTAATTAAACTTGTAGTATATAGTAGGAAACCAATAGAAAGAAAGATAAATAGAATAATTGAGGATCACCGTAAAGAGAAACTGTTCAGTTCAATAAATTCAAAGGAAGAAAAAAGCGCAATAGAGGAATACGAAAAACTTAAGCAAAACAGCGGAAATGACACAGACCTAGGGGTGAAACTCTACATATCACTCGAAGTAATTGAGGACGCCCAATCAAAAGGAATAAAGATAGATAAAGAAGAAAAAATAATCTCAGACGCTAAAGAATACCTTGAAGACAATCCAGAAAAAAGCATAAGCCAAAATATCAAGGAAAAGATTAGTAAAATACAAGAATAACCAAAAAACGACTCAAACCTCTCAGAAAGTTTCTACAAAAACTAAATCTCTGTATTCTTGTATAAAACCCTCATAACTAGTTTCGCTGCCTTTTTCACACTCAAACAACTATAGTAGTTACACAGCAGTTACATCAAAAATTTGTAAAAAATAATGTATGTTCATATCTTATTAACAACGCGTTTGTGAGCCAAATGATATCTCAGAACAAGTCTAACTATAGGCAGAGAAGAACTATCTCAACTAGTCTTCGGTTTTGACTCTTAGGACTCTTTCTTGTTCTGGTTGTTCAGTAGTTGTGTTTTGTGGTTCTTGTTCTAGTGCTTTGATGAGTGTGGATATCTGGCTTTTGAGTAGTAGTGCTGTGGGTATACCTACCACTGTGAGTATAAACGGTAGGGTGTTAGATATTTGGATGATTTGGCCGAGGTATGGTATTGAGAATATCTTTTTTCCGACTATGTTGTAGCTGGAGGTCCATCCTGGATCCGGTTCAGGGTTGGCGTCTCCTTGTGTTTTGAACTGTCTTGTGTAGTTTTCGACTTTGGTGTCTATTATTCTGTGGACTACTGTTTCTCCTTGGATTTGTGTGTTATTGGGTTCGAAGATTACTACGTCTCCTTCAACAAGTTGGTTGATGTCTGGTTCTTTCTCATACACCACTGATCCCTCTGGTATGTTAGGTTTCATGGATCCTGATGTGACTATGTAGGCATCTGCTCCGAATATTTGTGGGACTGTGTAGAGTATGTATGGTGTTGCGGCCAGAACTAGTACTGCCCAGACAAGTGTTTCAAGCTGGATAATCTCTTTGAAATACATGTGTAAGGTCTGCCCCTGGTTGTTAGCAGGGGTCAGACTCTGTTAGCGAACCTCTGAAAGGTTGGAAGATAAGATATTAGTGATCTTTCTTTTCTTTATCTTCCTCGTAGTCGTCCTTCTTTTCTGAATCGTCTTCTGTCTCCTCTTTGCTTGTTTCTTCCTTCTCTTTGTGTTCGTAATCCTTTTTCTCTGTCTTGTTGGAGTCTTCGTAAGACTTCTCAGATTTGTCGGACTCGTAGTCCTTCTCGGACTTCTCTTTCTCGTAGTCGCTACTTTCTTTGCTTTCTTTGTGTTCTTCGTGGTCTTTCTTGGATTTCTCTTTCTCTTCCTTTTCCTTTTCGCTGTAGTCCTTGGATTCGTTACTCTTCTTCTCAGAAGTTTCCTTGGACTTTTCTGACTCACTTCTCTTGTCACTTGAGTCTTTCTCCTTTGAAGACTCTTCCTTTTCGGATTTCTCCTTGGATGAACTGGACTTCTCCTTCTTGTCTTTGTACTCCTTCATGTAGTCGACTTCGTAGGATACTTTTCCAGTGTTTAATGTGCTGAGAGATGACTCGTACTTGTTCTTGTAGCTTTGAGTCTTCTCCTTCTGGTCAAGGTATTTCTTCTCTATGTCATCGACCTTTTCCTTCTTCTTGTTGTACTTGTCTTTGTACTTGCTGGACTGTTTCTCCAGGTTTTCCATACGCTGCTTGTAGTAGCGTAGGTCGCTCTTCATAGTGTCAACCTTGGACTCAAGCTCTTGCTTCTCTTCCTTTTCCTTTCGGTACTTGGATTTGTACTTGTCAACTGATTCATCCTTCTTCTCCATTTCTTCCTTCATCTTGTCGACTTTCTTCTGAAGAGAAACGTACTTCTGCTTCATCTCGGAATCAGAATAAACCTGATCCGAATCCTTGTTCCAGTCAGTTGTAGCGGCAACCGTGCTGATGCCTGTAACTGAAGCAAGGAATCCAATAGCAACTAAAGATGCCAAAATCTGTCTATTCATAAAATATTTCACCTCCTATGTGCAAAAACCTGTTTCTCTAAGGAGTTAACAGGCGAACCTCTGGGGATCAAAGCCCCCGTAGCTGGATTTTGATCAAAAACAACGCAAAAACCCTCACAGACCGATCCTACAGACAATTCACGAAGTGGATGAGATACCATACTCTCTATCATACAGTAACCAATACTCAGTCAGGTTATAAACCTGTTATTTCACGTAGAAACATTCAAAGAAATGTCAACAAACACAACACTTGGATCAAAGAACAGATAATACGTTACAAGTATGCAACACAACAGTTGTAATCTTTCAATTGTTTTAAAGAAGTATACCTGCTGCCAACAGAACAGCAATCAGAATCGAGAACAACCATCTAACGCTTAAATTCGCAAGATCTAGGTCGAAACCTGTGAACTGTGGTAGCTGAGGGAAGTTAGATGAGAAATCTCCTGTAATTCCTTGGTCCGGAGTTCCATCCACGCCTCCTTGGAAGTCCTGTATCTGCATACCATCAGCACTTCTTACAATAGTATCGGAAACAGTATTACCTCCTAAAGAGGCCTCAACCCGGAAAACGTTGGAACCATCCTGAAGAACAACATCAAAACAAACCTCGCCACTACCAGTTCGGGTTCCTTGAATTTGGTCGTTGGCGTAAAAACGTACCTGCGCAGGAACAGCTGAATCTATCTGAGGACAAACCTGTATAGTATCACCGGAACTCATCTCACCTGAAGTAACAATCCTCGATATACTAACATCTCCTGCCACATTGAACCGGGTAGACTGACTAGCATCTCTGAAATCAACCCTGACAGTATTCTCCCCAACTTGATCAGAGGAAACAGTGGAAGAAAACTCTCCCTGTTCGTCAAGAGTGGCCGTGCCAACTTGCTGATCGTTCAAGAAGATCTCAGCCTCCATACCTTCAACACCTTCAGCATCTACCGCGCCAGTGACAGAAACACTTCCTCCAGGAGCAACAGAAGTAGGAGACAACTGAAGCGAAATATCGCTGTCCGAAACCGAAATAGGATCAATATCAATTACTTCACCGCCACCAGAACCACCTGAGCCTCCTAAACTTCCACCATCGTCTGAATCATCACTACCACCATTATCATCACCCGAATCGTTGTCGCTATCATCATTTCCACCATCATTACCTGTCTGATCTTCATCCTGATCGGACGTAGTATCATTTGAATCGTCCTCACTATCCTGATTATTCCCATCGCCACTGGCCTCATCTCCATCATCCTCCTCTTCCTGTTCATCTTGGCCTTCATCGGTAGAGTCACCAGAATCGAAACGGGAGCCATCATCACCCGTATCATCAGAACTATCTCCACCGTCAAAGCGCGAACCATTATCACCTGCATCATCCTCTGAATCTCCCGAATCAAACCTTGTGCCATTGTCAACCGAATCATCGGAATCATCACCACTATCGAACCTAGAACCCTCATCGCCTTGGTCATCGGTTCCTGATCCAGAGCCGTCAGAACCAGCGTCATCAGATTCATCACCGGAATCAAAATTCTCTGAGTCCTGTTCGTTAGAGTCATCAGAATCATCTCCTGAATCAAATCTAGAGGAATCATCAGACGAACTATCAGAACCTCCCGAACTATCGCCAGAATTAGAGTTGTCGGAAGACTGTCCGGAGTCGCTCCCCGAATCATCAGAACCATCACCACTTTCAAACCTATCATAATCACTGCTGGAATCCCTGCCACTGTCAGAATTGGAGGAATCATCTCCTGAATCAAAACTATCGGAATCATCAGACGAACTATCAGAACCTCCTAAATCATCAGAACCATCCCCGCTATCAAAACGAGACTGAGAACTAGCATCAGCTACTAGGAGCAGTCCAAAAGAAAGGAATAAAGTGAGGAAGATAAACAGCTTACGGAAATCCATTCAAAAAATCACCCTCATTCTAGCAGTAGCTTCCATCTACATCAAGTTCTTCAAACAGTGTTTCAGCCTGTTCAACAGTCAAATCATTCTGACTACTAGTACCTGCCAGCTGCACAACATACGCATCTCCTTGACCATCACCATCAGAATCCCTGAAATCAACATCATAAGCAATATCGCCGCCAGCAGGAGTCAAACCAGAAACAGCAGACTCACCCAAAGCATTCTCAACGTCATCAGCAGCGAAGTAACCCGAAACACCGCCGCCAGACCTGTAACAAGCCTCATCCGGCAAATCACTCAAACTATCAAAGTAGATTTCCTGACCTGTAGGCGTGGCTGTCTCTTCGGGAGTAGCTGTATCTTGTGGTGTATCATAAGGAGTTTCCTGCTCATCGACAGGAGTAGCCGTTTCCTGAGGAGTAGTTTCATTTTGATTACTCTGCCTGGAAGGAACTACGCCACCCAAACCATCAAATATGCCGAAGTTGCCGTCGACTTCACCGTCAGCTCCATCAGCTGCGAATGCGCCAGCACCTATCCCCCCTAGACCAACGAGAGCGTAAAGGAATCCTCTCCTGCTTTTGCCGCCTTCCTCGTAATCATCACCATTTCCTCCATCATAATCTCCAGGTTCAGGGTCGCCCCACCCCCCGCCAGAAGCGCTTGAGGGAGTTAAACGGTCCTTTATTGACCAAAATGGTCCGCTTGGTGCCTCATCTTCGGATTCAAGTGCTTTTCCTGCTTCTTCGACTTCATCTTCCGTTGATTTTTTGGTGCCTCCTGTGAAATCCGATGGATCTGATCTTTCGTCTTCTGTCATTACATCCGACCTCCTGCTTCCTCGGAAGAACCGATATGAGGTATATCATCCATTGCAAAGCTGTATTGATCATCAAATTCTTCGTCCTCAGCCATTCCTCTGCTCATTACCTCTCGGATAGCCTCAGCAAATGTATCATAGCATTCTTCATCTGCTATATTAGACATTTCACTAAAGCCTTCTTTCATAGCTTCGAGAGAACTGTAAGCAGACTCTACACTATCTCTGTCTACATATGATTCTCTGTTTTCTGGATCTACTGTATCTATCATGCCGTAGACCTCATCCATTGCTGTTCCAAGTTCGGATGAGAGTTGTGCAACCAGTTGGGCCTGACTTTCCATTGCATCTTTGGAGACGTCCATCAATGCTGTTTGAGCTGCCATTTCAGGAGAAACAAATTCGTAATCTTCAGGATCTCCTCTGTTCTGTATTATTTGTCCTCTAGAGTCTGCAATTTTAGCTAGTAGGTCTACTTCACCCTCATAAGGCCTTGCAGCACCTCCAAGCTCTTCAGAAATATTTACGGCTTGGTCGTATGCTTCTGAAACGTATGCGTTAACTACGTTAGCTAGTTCATTTTGTAGTGCTGTTTCTTCTGATGCCAGGCTTGTTGTCATTTCTTCGACTGCTTTTCTGGTTTCTGCCCTGCCTTCTTTCGCAGTCATGTGTTGCTGAAGTTTTTCACCCCATGAACCCTCCAATGCCGATGAAGGATCGTCATAAGTGTCAAGAAGTTCAGTGCTGTCAACAAACTCCGAAAAAGCCTGCTGAGATAGTCTTTCAGCCGACTCTATACGAGACTCAAGCTCTCCCTTAACATTTCTTACCTCATCAATCCTGGTAATAATATCGCTTACATACTCTCCTACATTCTCTGAGTCAAAGCTTACTGTCTCCGGAGACTCAACTCCATGAAGTTCTTGCTCAACTTTTGACGAGATAGAAACAGTAGTATCCTGTACACCAACTTCATCTAAGGATACTTCACCAGCACTAAAGCTCCAACTTACTTCATCAGGAACTCCTCTCTGAGCCCTAGTCCTTATCCGGTCGTAAAGGTTGAATGTTTGACTGGTTTGATCCTCAATTTCATCCACATCAGCAGACAAAGTACGAGATATACCGCCCACATCTGTGAGATCAATTTCAGTGCCGCCATTTTCGTTTGACATAAGCTAGTTCTACAGAAAAAAGACCTAGACAGTATAAAAACCATCCTTACACAACAAAAAAGCTAGAAAAATGCATATAGAGAATTAAACAAGAAAAGAAACAAACAAAAAAACGTATGTAAACTATTGCAGTATTTCTACCTCATAACCCTCAGGATCCTTGACAAAGGCGTAGTGTCCCAGGCATTCTTCGGGCGGACGGTAGTCCTCGCCACCAGCTTCCACAGCTTTATCATATGCCTCCTGCAGAGACTGATCATCATCCGTCCTGATAGCGATATGGCCGAATCCGTCACCTTTCTCATACCGGTCGTCCTCCCCATGATTGTAAGTAAGCTCCAGGTCAACATCTTGACCAGGAATTCTCAGGAAGTAAAGAGTAAAAGTATCTTTCTCAGATTTTCTTCTAAGTTCGAACCCGAAAGCCTCTTTGTAAAAATCAATTACATTTTCCGGATCGGAAACACGTAGCATCGTATGTGCAAATTCCATAACAAACAACTAAACCTCGCCAGATAAAAGTACCAAAGAACACATACAATTCAGACACTCTTCTACACGCTCCACATTAAGATTAGAAACTCTCAATACAAGAATATCCAAGAAAAAACATCCCCTAGCCCGTCAAAGAGAAGTTATAAACAGATAATTTATGCTATAGATATATCTGGCTGGTTTAATTGAGCTGCTAGTGTGGTTCGCTGTTCTTCAATTTTCAATCTTAATGTAACCTGTGTTTTTCTTTCGTCAGATAATAACTGGAGTTCGACATCTGAAACCTTCTTTAGCTGTTCTCTATCTACTCCTAGAATTCTAGACACATTCTGGATTTCCACTCCCCGGACCTCTCCTTCAGGATCTAAATCAATTATGAAATCACCTGACTGAACAGATTTTTCATATTCTCTGTTCATGTCATCCACCGACATTATATCCAATTCTGGCGAGTAATTAATTTCCAAGTCCTGATTTTTCATTCTCTCATCACCGTTACAGCCTTCATAGAGCCATCCTCTAAGATGTAGAAAGGCACATACAATCTATCTCCCTCAACAGATAAAAAGATTATATAGGCCCTCTCATAAGGAACACTATGATTGGGATTATGATTGATTTCCACACCTTCAATCTCACCAGACCTCAACTTGTCATTTAGACCATCCCAATTAAGCCTTCTCTGCCCAGCTCTAAAACGTAAGTGAGGAGAAAACTTGATAGACTCAAAACCTCCTAACTCTGCCACTTGAGATTCGAACTCTTCCAGAGAAACATCTTTCGGCATAAAGTAAACTTTCTCGAAGAGAACTATTCAAACTTCCGCCCACCCAAACTATAACCAACTTCCTTGATCAAAAGCTTGTCCTAGATCACTTAGCTTTGAGGCAGCATATTAACTGATTCAGTATGCTTGCTACCTTCCAGCTCGTTGTAGAAACCGATTACTCTTTCGGCTTTGCCATGAGTGTGGAATACTTCCAGACAGTTTTCTCCATCAAGTTTAGAGTGGAGTTGAGTGGTCACTATATCATCAAAGTCGTGAGAAATATGGGCTATCCTCTGTTCTTTACTGTGTGGATGTCTTACTACTATTACTGCGTTTAGTTCTCCTTCCAGGCTGTGGTTTTCTTCGGCCTGTTGGTGAAGATTTTCTATTGCCGTTCTAATTAGTTCACTGCGACCATTAAAGCTGGCCTTTTCCTGTATGTCTTCGATTTTTTCCAGTGTTTCTTCGTCTAAGGAGAGACTTATTATTTCCATGAGTAAAGATTAATAGGAAACTTCAAAAACTTAATAACACGTTTGTTTTGACATGAGCAATCTAACCAACATTGCAACGGCATTACTTTTGACATCAGTGCTTTCGGCAATCGGAGCATTCTTCCTATTCATAAGCAAAGAAAAAGTTGACAATCTAGTAGAATACCTAATATCGCTTTCAGCAGGCACAATATTCGGAGGCGTATTCATCCATCTAATATTCAGACTAGCCAACCCGATCGGATACACAAGAGAAACAGGACTACTAGTCATGGCAGGAATCGCACTCTCACTAATACTCGAAAGAACAGTACACTGGCACTGCCACAACCAAGAAATACACGAAGAACCATTTAGCTACGTCTTATTGGCTGGTGACGGAGTACACAATATCCTCGATGGCATACTGATTGCAACCAGCTTCCTAGCATCTACTTCGGCAGGATTAGCATCAACAGTGGCAGTCGCAGCACACAAAGTACCAAAAGAAGTAGGAGACTTCGGAGTGCTCCTGAAAGCAGGCTTTTCACGAGAGAAAGCAATAGGCGCCAATATACTAATCAGCCTATTCATGTTCCTCGGAGCAGGAATAGTGCTAGGCCTTTCCACAATAACAGGCAACATAGTCGCTTTATTACTTCCGTTAGTAGTTGGAAACTTCATCTACATAGCAGGAAGCGACCTACTACCAAGATTCAAACAATCAGAAACACACATCGCACCACACCTAGTCATGTTTGGAATAGGAACCGCAATCATGTATTCAATACCATTTATCAAAAACTTGATTGTCTAAGAAAAACCTTTATTCTCACATTTTTTCTTCAAGTTCTTCTCCAGAGATATCAACTTTCAACTTCTTCCTTTTGGAATGATGTCCTGATACTATAGCCGGTTTTTGTCCAAGTACTTCGGTCATTTCTCTGACAAGTTCTGCATTAGCTCTGCCGTTTTCAGCTGGCTCGGTAAGAAAAACTTTAGTTATAGAGTCCTGCTCTATCTTGAAGCAGTCTGCATCCGGAACCACCTTAACATAGAATTCTGCCATCTTTATCCGAAAATATCGGAAAACAATGTTGAGAAAAATCCTTGATGCTTCCTATTTTCAAGCTTTTTCCTTTGCTTTGCTTCTTGAATTTCCTTCTCTGCCTTTCTCTCAATCTGCCGCTCAATATCCTGATTACTTTCAGAATCAACTTCCAACTTCTTCTCTAACTTGGTTTCAACACTGGTTTCGTTTCCAGCTTCTTCGGTCAATTGTGTGCTGTTAACAGCTTCTGGCTCTTCAATACTCATAGCCGTAGTTGAAACCGCAATAAACGCTCCAATTACGAAAACTGCGGCAATCTTAATTAAGTCACTCATGTAATTAAACATTAGCATCGAATAGTTTATAAAATTTGAGTTGAACATCGCTTAGAGAAAAATAGGATTTGGCTGCCTGGTAACACATGACAATCATCCCGGTCCCTCGTCGGTCATGTATGCTGACCATAAAGGCAGCCAAAAAAGACTAACAAAATAAAATTACAGCCGAAATCTTATAACCCAAAAACTCTACGGAGTTTTCACACACCGGAAACCAATATGCCCGCCGAAGCCCGAAGGCGCATTGCGTAGATTCATAGTGAAAACTCCAGCCTTAGCACCAGCATCCGCATTACTACCACGTATAACGGCGCGGTTATCGTTCGAAGAACTCCAATAATAATCGCCGCCGAAGTCAGAATTGGTGCCGCCTAAACTC
>Ga0102936_1000671_pt1 | contig 13725 bp, 11 predicted proteins | sample SalPon2_A_H2O_MG_FD_78502 | JGI IMG/M metagenome (GOLD analysis project Ga0102936, IMG submission 78502) | Salt pond water microbial communities from South San Francisco under conditions of wetland restoration - Salt Pond MetaG R2_A_H2O_MG | ecosystem: Environmental > Aquatic > Non-marine Saline...
ATCGAGATTAAAACGCTGGCCGAGGAGATTCGCGACCAGCTGGCGCCCGAGCTGGAGCTAGAGTACGCAAAGCGACACGACGCGGATTCGGAGCATACACACGCAGATACCGAACTGGCTAGTGAGTTGTTAGGGTATGAAGCGAGCCACACGATTCGGGAGGGCGTCGCGAAGTTTATCGAGTGGTACGAGGCGAATCGGGAGTGGTACGAGCCGCTGGTTCGGCGGTCGTGAGGCTGCATAGAGCGCGCCGTGAATTTACCTGCCGCGCAACTGTGGACGGGAGGGCGCGACAGCGGACCCGTACTGCAGTGTATCAATGCCGTCTTTGGATACGCTTATTATCGGGAGTCCCATCTCCGTTGATGTTGAGATATGTCTGAGGTCATGTCAGCAGCGAAGCCACGGCAGGTTACGCTGCTTTCCGGCGCCGTACTCCTCGCGACCGTCGGTTTTCTCGTTCTCTCTTCATCCTATCCGTCGCACTGGGTCGTCATTTCAGCGTTGGTTACCCTGGGAGTATTCCCGTACATCTACGAGGCCGCTGTCGGGCAAGTTGACCCGTTTTCTCCGGTCATGTGGTTCGCTCCAGTGTTCACGATTGTCTATGCCATCAGCGCGGCCCGCCGCCTACTGAACCTGGATTTCGTGTTTCAGGCAGAATACACAGTCAGTGACCCTGAAACAGTGATTCTGGAAGTGTTGTTGCTAGCGACAGTCGGACTATCAGTACTGTTGTTTGGCTACTACCGAACCTGGGGTCGAGCGCTTGCGGCACGGGCCCCCCGGTTTAGTAAAGGCTGGTCGTCCCGCAAAGCGTGGCTGGCAATTGTCGTAACGACGGCGCTCGGCCTGTACGGCTTCTGGTTGCTCTCTTCCTCTCTGGGTGCTGGGCCACGGAGCCACCTCGCGAAAGGGAATTCTCGGGTCGCGTTCGTATTAGTTAATTTGCTCAATGTCGCCTCTATTTTACTGCTCGCTGACACGCTGATTTCAGCAGTTTCCTACGAAGAGCTGACAATCGAGATTCGTCAGCCGTGGAAACTCATCGTTGCAGTTCCATTCGTGTTGTTCAACGTCCGTCTACTATGGCTGCTCGGTGGACGGGGGCGCGCGTTCAGCATATTCGTCGTCTGTGTGTTCTTGATTCACTACCTGATCTACCAGTTCTCCCTGCTCGAAGGTTTCATTGTATTTATCGGTGTCAAAATCATCCCGGCATGGGCTGCCGCTGTCGTGACAGCGGCCCTCAGGATCGATATCGCTGCCCTCGCCTACCACCTACAACATCCGTTTCTTTTCAGAGAGTCCCCCACACGGCCGTTCAACAACGTCGTCGTGCTCATATCAGGAGTCCCGGAGATACAGAGCTTCACATACGGCGAGACATTTCTCAGTGCCTTTTTCGAAGTGATTCCATTACAGCCGTTTCGGGAGACGAACACAGTGTACAACGCGGCGTTCTATCCGAGCATCGCGGGTGATTACGGGGTGCCGATAACCATGCTCGGAGAACTGTATCTCAATTTCTGGATACCGGGCATAGTTCTCGGTCTTTTGCTGATGGGCGTCATCATCAGGGGAAGCTACGAGTGGCTCATTCTCCAGCGACCTAGCTACGCCTCGATAGTTATCTTTGCCACACTCGCGAACGATTTCCTGTTGATGGGGAACTTCTCGAACGCGCTTCCCGGTACGGCCCTGTTGCTTGTCCCTCTGTGTTGTTGCCTTTACTTCATTTCTGGCGGGTTCGACTCCAGACAGTCCGTAGAAGAGACGTAATAGCGTCTTTTCCGCCAGCAAGATAGAAGTTGCCTGCCGACGGCACGGTCGGTTACAAGCAAAGGGCTCAGTTCGAGGCGCCACAAAGTATTAAAGACCCTTTCCCAGCAGATTTATTCACACAACGGGTGACTCCATGGCAAGAGCTACGAGAGATGGGCAATAGAATAAAACCGGCGCTCTTGTGGTTAGTCTCGCTCACAGGGTATCCAGAGCCGGTGAGAAAGCTGATAAACAGAGCGCCGATATCCACATCGATTCACGCGGGAACAAACGTCCAGATTTCCCCGCGTTGTGAGTTCAGTGGAGACATACGGCTCGGTGATGGGGTGAGAATCGGAGACCACTCGGTGTTAAATGGGGAGATCGAAATCGGTCAAGGGACAAACCTCAACGGTAAAAACGAGCTACACGGCGAAATTGCCATTGGAGACTACTGTGCCATCGCACCACAGGCGACGTTCAGACAACATGATCACATGACGAGTAAACCGTCGTTACAGGACCGTTTTTACCGAGACAAGTTCGATACACAGCTAGAGCGTGTTTCGAAAGGACCTATTACAGTCGGTAACGACGTCTGGCTTGGCTCTCGGTCGACAGTGCTATCTGGAGTAACAATAGGTGACGGTGCTATCGTCGGCGCCGGAGCAATCGTCACGGAGGATGTGGAACCGTACTCTGTAGTCGCTGGAGTCCCAGCAACGCGGAAGAAGTGGCGATTTCGGGAGCGTATTCGAGAAGAACTCCTCGAAATCGAGTGGTGGAACTGGTCCGAGGAGAGAATTGAGGACAACAGGAGGTTCTTTGAAACGGACCTCTCGACGGTCGATAGCGCTTATGCAGCTATTGATTCGTGAATTACTCTAAATAGCCCAGCTGTTGCAACCGTTCTCGATCGACATCGTGGTCAGTTCTACGGTCCGCCTGCTCAAATTCAGGAATTTCGTCGAGTGCATCACTGAACTCGAATCCCGGTTGTCCGTATTCGATTTTCGATGGAAGGTGTGCCTTGAACATATCCCGGTAATTGCTCACAGAGAGTGTTCGTGCAACTGAGGAATGTGGGCCTTTCATCAGGTGAACCCCTACAGAATATATCAACCGGTCAAGCGAAGAACCAGTGTGCGAGACATAGCCTCCGGTTTTGTCCCACACACTCCCGGCAATGTACGATTTCAGGTGCTCGTACTTCGTTTGTTTCCACACCTCTGAGCGGACCAACCGCTCGTCATCAGGGAACTGACCCCAGAGGTCTACACCATCTACTCGACTCGGGGGTTCCCTGCCAAGGGCACTGAGTACTGTTGGGACAATATCCGTCCCGGATAGCAGAATATCTAGCTTCCGATTTTCAGGTAGACCAGTACCCGCAAACACCATTGGAATCTCAGTTAGTTCGGGGACCATTGGAACGGCATGAGTGAATAATCCACCGTGTTCGCCCAGTATCTCACCGTGGTCGCTGAGAAATACCAGTAACGTGTTTTCTAATTCACCGTCGTCTTCTAGCCGTTCAACCAGGTCAAGGAACCGGGCTGCCGACGATTCGACACTCTGAGTGTAAAGGTTTCGAAGTGTATTTTTATTGTTATATTCCTTGAAAAAAGAATGCATGTCAGGGTATGATTCGAATGAATGGCCATACGGGAAATGGCCCCCGCGGTCATGATATACGTAGATGTACGGGGATTCCAGTTCGTCTAGCGATTTTCGGGGCGGTGTACTGATTGCTTCAGGCTGGAGGTGAAATTCGTCATCGTAGTCAAATACAGCGTCTTCCGGGCCGGTGAATAGTGCAGGGGGGCGGTCAAGTTCATCCTCGAAAGACCATACTTGATGCCCCGACGGGTATTGTCCTGTCAGGATTGATGGTACGCTTGATGCAGTAAAGGTACTTGGGGCAACCGCTTGAGCGGTAATCCCCTGATTCTTGACGGTTTGGGGTACTGAATCATACCGAACGGAATCGGAGATGAAGATAATGACGTCATCGACATTGTCGACGACTGCAGTGTTCCTCAGAGGGGCACTTAGCGTCATCAGTATCTACTGACTCTGGCAGCAACAGTCATTAAGCTGCTTACTCAGAGAACGGAGAGTAACCAAACCAGGAGGGGGATGACGCTAAGACAGAGGAGAACTAGGTATCTTTTCGAGAAAGGATGTGCACCAGTCCGCGTATACACTTGATACGAGTAGAGGCCATTCAGTAGTGCATATGAAGCCGTCGTCGCGATTGCTGCACCGATATAATCATAACGCGGCACTAAGATGATGTTCAGAATCAGGTTTGCAAAAGCCGCCACAGCACCGTCAATCATCACCAACCGAGAAGCGTCAATCGCTTTGACGATGTCCGAGGTGGGGCCGGTCATAGAGTGAAAAAAGAAACCAAAGGCCAGGATCGATAGAGCGAAACTGCCGACCACAAATTCCGCTCCGAAGAACAGTTCGATGATCTGTTTCGGGAAGAATAGAATCATAAGAAATGGTATCAAGGTCCCGGCGAGAATCCACTCTGTGACCGATTGGTAATCCGATTTCATTTTTTTATATTCCCTGTTTGCATGCATCTCAGAGAATGTCGGTAAGGCTATGTATCCAATGCTTATCATTATAATCGAAAGATGGTGGGCAAGTGGGTATACGACGTTGTAGATTCCGACTGATGCCGTCTCGGAAAAGTAGGCGATGATAAATGTGTCTGTACCCGAATAGATCACACTCATACCAGCAGAAATCCACAGCGGGAAACTGAAACCGAGGAGGTCTTTTCGGAGAGTGATAGATCCTGACGCTGAGAGTAACGGTGTATGACGAACCAGATAGTATAGCCCAAATGTGGCTGAGAGCACCAGTGAAGCCGTGTATGCGCCGGCAATTGCGACTGTTCCAAGCCCGATCACGCCAAAGGAAACGATGAGGAGTACACGGGACCCCTGTAAGCAGATATCGTCGATAAGAACTTTCGGAACGGTTTGTTTGTTACCACGGATAGCACTAACTGCCAACTGGCCAATGTTTGCGACGGGAATACCCAGAGCGCACACCCGAATCACAGGCACCAACGAGGGGTTGTCAAAAACGTTCGAAGCGAGAAAGGGCGCAGATACAATCAGTATCGTAGCGATACCGACTGAAACAGGGAGGATGATGAGGCATGCAGAAACGAGAATATCACGTTTTGTCTCTGGGGACTCATATCGCGGTAAATAGCTACTCACACCCTGGCCAAGACCAACCATCGTTAGCGTGGAGACAGCAGCCAGGATTGTCGTTCCGATAGACAGTGTTCCGTAGCCTACTTGCCCGAGGTACCGAGCAGCGAGTATCGAGACTAAAAAGGAGAGAGTGAGGCGAACAGCCATTCCAATAAAATTAATTCCGCCACTCCGCAAGATACCCTTCACCCTCGACTGGACCATACATATGGTACTGCGAACCCTGGGCAAAGTCTTTGTGAACTAATTAACCGGGTCCAAAGAGACAGAGGGCGCAAATAAGGATTTAAATACTAATCCGGTAAATCCCGATATAGATGGGTGACCATGTAATCGCTGTCTGCCCCTCCACGAGCCAAGGACTGCAGGACTACTCGCAGAATCTCTACGCGGAACTTGGGGAGCGGGTCGGGGCATTCAGGATGCTCTGCAATCACGACTACACCTATGCAGACGAAAATCCGAAAGCGACCACAATCTATGGGAGCGGCGCGGTCACCGACGTCCGCCTGACAATCAGCCAGCTGCGCCGGTTCGAGCCAGACGTGGTCCACTCACAGAGCACGAATCTGGGTTTGCTGTGTACGCTGTTGGTCTGTAAGCTAGTGTTCGGGTTCGAGTTGGTCTTGACCCCCCACAGTTCGAAATCACACTTCGAGCGGCCGCTGTACGAGCGGTTTCAGGTGCAGATTTACAACCGCTGTGACGGAATCATCTGGCACACCGAACAGGATAGACAGCGAATGGTAGACGCCGGAGTGACGGTGCCACAAGCGGTAATTGATCACGGTAGCTATGACTTCTATACCGACTATCGAACGGAGATGACCCAATCAGCAGCTCGGAGCGAACTCGGACTCGATGCGGACGAGTACGTGTTCCTGTTTTTCGGCTATTTACGTCGTGACAAGCGGCTAGAGTTGCTTCTCGAAGCGTTCGCACAGTTAGATGAAGCCCAGTTGAGCGACGCGACCCTGCTGATCGCCGGAAAGTCCATCGAAGACGACCTGACGTCGAGATATCTCGATATAGTCGAGCAATACGGGATTGCAGAGCATGTAGAGACACACATCGGATTTGTGGAGAACGACGAAGTGCCGGTGTACTTCAAAGCAGCCGATACGCTCGTCACGCCGTACGACACTATTTCTGAGAGCGGGGTGGTGCACATCGGCTTTGCGTTCGGTCTCCCGGTGATTGCCACCGAAGTCGAAGGGTTCGCTGAAACGTTCGAACATGGGACGAACGGACTCCTCATCCCACCTGATAATCGCTCTGAATTGACTGCGGCGCTGGAACACGCCATTACAAACCGAGCGGAGATGAGCCAGATGGGAGCCCAGAATCGCAAACGAGCCCAAGAGGAAGGCTGGGAAGAAATCGCACGAGAGACCGTGGAATTCTACGAGAGTCTATGAAAGCGAAAGTTGCCGTCCTTGCGGACAAGCTCGTTCGGGGTGGCGGCGAGTCCTTGCTCACGGATATCATTTCTGCCATCGGGGACGAAGTGGAGTTCACTGTCTGGTGTCTGGGGCATATCGACGACAGTGTCCGCCCGGACTTTGAGGAGCAAGACGTCGAGATACGTCGGGTCAGGAGCCGACCGTACAGTTCGAAGGAGAAATACCAGATGAAGCCCCTTCCGGCGGTAATCAGGCTACTACGGGAGAACGATGTTGATATCCTCCACGGGTACTCGCTGTACTGTAACGTCATCTCTCGAACAGCGACGACGGCTGTTCCAGAAACAAAGAGTGTCAGCCATCATCACGGAGTTGCCGACCAGTGGTCTGTTCCACGGATTGCAAACGTCCTCACTAACAGACTTTCTGATTGTACCATCTGTGTCTCGGAGACAGTGTCCGAGGTGATTTACGGAACTACCGGCTCAGTTTCTCGTCGGATAGCAAGCGATAATATCGAAGTTGTGTACAATCCCATCAATTTTGGATTTGTCGAGGATGCCAAGCAGTATACATCGGAGGTTCTACGAAAGTACAATCTTGACACGTGCGAGAACTTGGTGGTAAGTGTTGGTCGGCTCACGGAGTCGAAGAATCACCAGACGTTGATACGTGCAGTTGCTAATACGGATATTAGTGGTCACATCGTAATCGTCGGTGGAGGAGAGCTCGAAGAGGAATTGGCGGAAACAATTGAGGAATATGGTGTCACAGAACAGGTCACTCTCCTCGGTCAGGTAGATCGGAACGAAAGTCTTGCCATCATCAACGGTGCGGACATTTTCGTCAGTACCTCCATCAGAGAAGGCTTTGGCATTGCAGTGGTCGAAGCAATGGCTCTCGGAAAACCGATCATCGCATCAAGTATTTCAGCGTATCGAGAAATAGGAACCTCGGAGGCTATCAGCTACTTCAAGCCACGGAACGAACAGGCGCTGTCGAATGAGCTCCGAAAGTTATCTGAGTCGCCGGATTTGATGGAGAAAAGGAGTAAGGCGGCCAGGAAACAGGCAAGAGAATATGACATCGAGGCGATAGCTGAGATATACAGGAGAAAATACAGTCGTTTGTCGAAAAAGGGGACTCTTCGATAACAGAGTATCTGTGCCCTATTCAGTAGATTCCGATCAGAAGAGTACAAGCGGGTATCTCTATATCCGATAGAATCTTTACACAGATAGGACTCTATGCTATCGAATGTATTCGTCTTACCACAATTGGAATGCTGATATGATTTTCCTGGTCACGCTAGCAACACAGTTAGCTGACACCGGAGTAATGATGGATACAAACAATGTAGACATACGCAGTAGGTTTCGTTCCAGCACATAGCCATGAGCATGCAGAGAAACGACATCAGAGTGAGGGTCTACCGCCAGCCCAAATGTCCAAAACGGGTATCCAATTCCGGGCCAGATAACGAACGACCAAGCAATGAGTGACCGAAACGTCGTCCTGATTGTGATGGATACAGCGCGGTCCCGCGAGAGCTACGGGATACTGGATGCGAGGGCAGAAGCGTCCAACTTCGAAACCGCCCTGTCCACGGCCAGCAACTGCACCAGTGCGATAAGTTCGGCACCCTGGACCCTTCCGTCTCACGCGTCGTTGTTCACCGGAACAACGCCTTCTTTCCACGGTGCCCATGCAGGTCATAAACGCCTCGACACGACTCACACGACCCTTCCAGAAGTCCTCGATGGCCACGGTTACGAGACAGTCGCTGTCTCGAACAACACCTGGATCAGCGGGGAGTTCGGCTTCGACCAGGGATTCGAAACGTTCTACAAGACGTGGCAGTACGTCCAGTCCAGTACGGACCTCGGAAAGATCGCTCGACAGGAAGAAGGGCTCGAGAAGCTTCGGAAAGGGGTCCGAGCGCTGTTCAACGGAAACCCAGTCGCAAACCTGACGAACGCTCTCTACGGTCAGTTCCTGCGGAAGAGTGAGGACGACGGAGCCGCCCAGACGAACGAGTGGATTCGTGACTGGCTCGAAACGCGGGAGGACTCGCGACCGTTCTTCCTCTTCGTCAACTATCTCGAACCGCATCTCGAATATCGGCCCGCAAAGCAACACGCTGAAAAACAGCTTCCTGAGGGCGTGAGATACGAGGAAGCGATGGACGTCTCGCAGGACGCGTGGGGGTACATTGCCGGCGATGTCGAGATGTCAGAGCGGGATTTCGAAATCCTTCGCGCGCTGTATCGGGCCGAGATATCGTATCTCTACGGGAAAACCGAAGCGGTCATCGACATGCTCAAAGCCGCTGGCGAGTGGGACGACACGCTGTTCATCGTGACGAGCGACCACGGGGAAAACATCGGTGAGCACGGCCTGATGGACCACCAGTACGCCCTGTACGACACGCTCCTGCACGTCCCGCTGTTCGTCCACGGCGGTCCGTTCGACGGCAGTGATATCGACGACATGGTCCAGCTCCTCGATATCCCCCCTACTGTCCTCGACGTACTCGATATCGAGGCACCTGACGCACGCGAGCAGTTTCAGGGGGTCTCGTTTCACCCCGATGCCGAGTCGAAGCGCGAGTACGCGGTCGCCGAGTACCTCGCACCCCAGCCCTCCATGGCCGCACTCGAAAAGCGGGTCGGCAAGCTCCCTGAGGACGTCCGTCTGTACGACCGATCACTCCGTGCGATTCGCACCGACCGCTACAAGTACGTTCGCGGGTCCGATGGGGCACAAGAACTGTACGACGTGCGGTCGGACCCCACCGAAACGAACGATATTGCCGACACAGAGCGGGACATCGTCGACGAACTCGACGAACAGCTGGACGCGTGGCTGGATTCGTTCGAGCACGCCGAAAGCGCGGGCGAGGTCGCCATGGACGACGACACGAAATCCCGTCTCGAAGACCTCGGGTATCTACAGTAGCCCCTGCATCGCTCTGGTGGTCCGTTCGACAGTCGTCTCCCAGCGAAAGTCCTCGATAGCGACCACTCGGCCGGTCTCGCCGAGACTCGAATCGGCGAGCACCCGCTTAAGCGCCTCCCGGTACGCTTCGACATCACCCACCGGAACCGTCTCACCGGCTTGTCTGACGACCGGTGCCGTGTGCTCCAGATGGCTCGACACGACCGTCACCCCTGATGCAAACGCCTCCAGCACCGTCCGTGGCAGTCCCTCGGCCCGACTCGGCAGTACGAGGACATCACCGGAGCGATAGATTGCTGGCATCTCGTCGTAGGGTACCTGACCGAGAAACTCTACTGCTCGGGGGGCAATTTCCTCTAATTCTGCCCGCATCGGCCCGTCACCAACCAGATACAGCTTCGCGTCCATCTCATCTGTAAGCTGTGCAACCGCCTTCACCGCGTCCTGAGGCCGTTTCCCGTCGACAAGCCGGCCAACGAACAGCACAACTGGCCCATCGTGGTCGATGCGGTCACTCGTCGGTCCGTCAGGGGTGAATCGGTCCGTGTCGACACCGTTCGCGACCACCTCAATAGGGGACTTGACTCCGAACTCCTGAACCCGGCTTCGGTCCTCATCGGTATAGCAGAAAATTACGTCCGCTCGATTGAACGTCCACCGGCCAGCGGTGCGCAGATAGATATCGAACAGCCACTCAGGCGCGTTCTGACTGTACAGCCCGTGATTAGTTATTGCGAGCGGTGTATCGTCGAATCGTCGTTTGATTGCGGCAAGATTTGTCGAGGTATAGAGGTGAGAATGAGCGTGAATAACATCGAACTCTTCGGCAGCCTGTAGGAAACGGCCAACACCAATCGAGAAGTCATTTCCTAATAGAGAGACAGTTCGAGGTCGACGAACGACGGTGTACCCATCGCGTCGCTCGCGCCGCGGGAGAGTGGGGTCATCAGAGACCGTCAAAACGGTCACATCGTGCCCCAGTTCAGCCTGGTCCCGCGACATGGCATGGACGTGATATGTCCCGCCACCGGGGACCTCCGGATAAAGTTTCTGAGCGACACGGAGGATGTGCATATCGGTCGGTCTGACGGCACCAACAAGTACGTGCCGGTCAATACTCGACAGCTAATACAGACTCCTTCTCGCTGTGTTTTTATATTATAAACACAACCCACCACACAATGCAATCTGGGTGGCGATATCGACTCGTTGCTGTCTGCGGCGCAACGCTGTGGGTCGCTGGCGCAGTGGTCGTTGCCAACACGTCACTAGCCCAGATGTTTATCACGACGATTCCACCACTCAACAACCTACAGCCGACGACGTTGACCAATGGGGACCTGCTTGACCAGGTTGCGACGACAGTCGTCATCACACTCGCCGTGCTGTGGCCGTTGTTCAAACCACGACCACGGCGGATTCTCGACACGATAGCCCTGACCCACGAGCGAGTATTCGTCACCGCGGCAGTCCTCGCGACAATCGGCTACTTCGACTGGTCCTCACGCCTGCCCCGGACGACACTCGTCGTGACGATTCTCTTCCTCGGGATTGTCCTTCCAGTGTGGTTCGTCGCCATCCGCCGACGGCCCAGTGTCTCGAAGCGCGCGGTCATCGTCGGCGACGACACTACGGTGATAGACCGGTTGTTTGAGAGTGCGACCGTCCCCATACTCGGGCTCGTGGCACCGTCCGACATCCGGTCGGTGGAGCGGCCACAGCAACTCGCTGACGGCGGAGTGACTATCGAGAGCGTGGAGCAACTGCCCAGACTGGGCGGCCTCTCACGTCTCGAGGAAGTTCTCGTTGACCACGACATCGACACGGTGTTGCTCGCGTTCGCGGAACCCGATCGCCAAGAGTTCTTCGGCACGCTCGCCACGTGTTTCGACCACGGCGTGCAGGCAAAGGTACATCGCGACCACGCGACCAGCGTGCTCGTCGACGACGCGGCCGGCGGCGAAATCGTCGATACGAACCTCGAACCGTGGGACTGGCAGGACTACGCCATCAAGCGCCTCTTCGACGTCGCGTTCGCCGGCCTCGCGCTGCTGTGTCTGGCACCGGTGCTGGCCGGTATCGCCGTGTCTATTAAACTTGATGCTCGAGGGCCAATATTCTACAGCCAGACACGGACCGCTGCCTTCGGTGAGACGTTCAGAATCTACAAGTTCAGGAGTATGGTGACCGATGCTGAAGCAGATACCGGTGCGAAATTGAGTGAAGAGGACGCGGGCGACAGAGACCCGAGAGTAACTCGGGTTGGCCGGGTGCTCAGACGGACGCATCTCGACGAGATACCGCAGTTGTGGTCTATTCTCGTCGGCGACATGAGTGTCGTCGGCCCGCGGCCGGAACGTCCCGAACTCGACGCGGACATCGAGACCAACGTCGACGAGTGGCGGAGCCGGTGGTTCGTGAAACCGGGCCTGACTGGCATGGCACAGATTAACGGCGCAACCGGACATCAGCCGGCGGAAAAAATCCGATACGACGTTCAGTATATTCGCCAGCAATCGTTCAGCTTCGACCTGAAGATCGTCGTCCGGCAGCTCTACGCGGTCCTTGTCGATATCGGCGCGCTCGTCAGTGAGAAGCTGAGACGGCGGTAGCAGGCAAACAAAAAGAACATACACTGAGCCAAGAACTGCTATCTATGACTAGCGATTCGAACACAGGTGGGCTCATCGACGGTGAAGGCAACCTCCTCGGCGCAATAAACGTCGTCGATGCGCTCGTCCTCCTGCTCGTGCTCGCGGTCCTCGTCGCCGGCGTCGGACTGGTCCTCGGAGGGGACGAAGACGCCGATTCAGCGCCTGCTCCCGAGACGGGGACGGCGTTCTTGACGCTCGATCTGGGGGTACAGCCGGACTATGTGGTCGCGGCGCTTGACGAGGGGGACACCTACGAGCCGAGCAACGCGTCGAATCTGACTATCACCGATATCTACCTCGCTCCACAGGGCAACCAGACGCGTGTCGTTGCCCGTGCCAAGCTCGAAGCGCCGACCAGTAACGGGACGCTCAACTACGCGAACGCACCGCCGCGTCTGGGCCGGGTCCTCGGTATCTACACTGATACGTACAACGTCACCGGCCGAATCAACGCCGTCGGCGATGGACCGAGCCTGAACACCACTACTACGGCCGTCGTAATTCAGGACAACGTATCGGCAACCGACGCTGCTGTAATCACACCTGGGGACCGAATCAGCGTCGCGGGCCGGACGACGGCGACCGTCGAAGACGTAGCAGTCTATCCGACGACAAACGCGAACCGACGCCAGGTTCTGGTCGAAGCCAATCTCTCCACGTACACGCAGCAGGGGACTCGCCGCTTCGGTACGACGGCACTCCGCCCCGGACAGCAGATAACACTGCCCGCACCGGGCTACACCATCGACGGTCGTATCGAGCAGATCGGCGGCGGACTCGACAGCGAGTCGCTGACCAATCGGACGGTGACGCTGGAGATGGAGCGGACCCAGCCAGAGGTCGCGACGGCCATCGAACAGGGTCAGACCGAGCGGGCCGGTGGGCGGACAACGGCCTACGTGACCGGCGTCACCACCGAACCGACGCCTATCATCGGGACGGCGCAGGACGGTTCGGTCGTCATCAACGACCACCCGACGCTTCGGGACGTGACACTCACGACAGAGCTACGAGTCAGGGAAACAGAAGACGGCGTCACATTCAGAGGCGAGCGGCTCCAGTACGGCTCGACGGTCGTCCTCGACCTCGGGCCAGTGACCGTGCGCACGACCATCGTCGACATCGGCCGGTAACCGATGGTGTGGGACCAGTCGCGAACTGCGCGGGCCCTTCGGGTGGTCGAGATGCGGCTGGCACAGGCGAGCGAGGGGTCGATACTCGTCGGGACAGCCAAGTCACTCACTACGCGTGTGGAAGCACTCGTTCGCCACTCCTACGGCTACCGGTGGTTGACTTCGGAGCCCGACCCGGCGGTTATCGTCATCGACCTGCGTGAGACACACACTGTGGGGCCGTTCGTTCGATTGCTGGAGAATGTCATCGAGCCCGCTGAGCGAGCGTGGTCGAATTCAGGCCTCGCGTCCGTTACAGCCACCGCGGGATCTACGCTCTCTAACTCGCGGACGGGGCAGCTACTGATTGCGGTGCTGGAACCACCGGAGCCACCCGAGAACGAACAGCGAAAAAGCGAGAAACGCGAGTAGCTATTCGACGGTCACACTCTTCGCCAGATTCCGCGGCTTGTCGATGTTCCGACCGAGCTTCGCTGCGGTGTAGTAGCTCAGCAGCTGCAGGTGAGCGTTCGCCAGCACCGCCGCGGCCCGCTCGTGGGTCTCGGGAATCTCCAGCACGTGGTCGGCGTAC
>Ga0102936_1000673_pt1 | contig 13721 bp, 3 predicted proteins | sample SalPon2_A_H2O_MG_FD_78502 | JGI IMG/M metagenome (GOLD analysis project Ga0102936, IMG submission 78502) | Salt pond water microbial communities from South San Francisco under conditions of wetland restoration - Salt Pond MetaG R2_A_H2O_MG | ecosystem: Environmental > Aquatic > Non-marine Saline...
CCGGCGAGTTCGTCGACTCGATCCGGGACAGTCTCGGTGAGGAACCTCTCGTAGTCGAAGTCGAATCGATCGGCAAGCGATCGGCGGAGCTTCACGTCGGGCTCGTCATTGAGGATGTAATACCGCGACTCCACGTCGGTCGGCGAGAGGTCGGGCCGCTCCGAGAACAGCGAGGGCGTTCCGAGTGCGTAAATCGGGAGCTGGAAATCGAGGCCGTCCCGGACGTTGTTTTCACGCCCCCGCGTGTTGCTCACCGAGGAGGATTTGTAATCGAAGATCGTCACGCCGCCTTCGGCCGTCTCGTCGATCCGGTCGATGACGCCGTGAACTGGGAGGTGGCGGCCATCGGCCAGCGAGAGCCCTGAATCGGCGCCGAATTCCTCTTCGAACGCAGTCGGACAGTGCCCGTCGATCGCCCGCTCTCGCTCTTGTTCGAGAAACAGCGAGAACGTTCCGTCCGGAGGCTCTGTTGTCCCCTCCGGCGCGTAGTAGTCGTTTGCAGCCGGCGTGGCAAGCCCCGAAAAGAGCCGGTAAAGCATCGCTTCCCCGAAGGTGTCGGCAAAGCTCTCGTCGGCGTTTTCGACAGCCGTCATGCCTGCCTCGAGTAGGTCTTCTTCGAGGTCTGTACGGTCGAACACAGACAGATCGACCGGTTTGTCGTCACCCACTCTGTCCTGAATGGTTTTGTAGAACTCCTCGACGGTGTTGTGAATGATCGAGCCGATAACGAGCGGGCTGACGCCGGGCCCGATGTCGTCGTCCTCATCGAATCTCCACCCCTCGGAGAGCATATACTTGAATCCGCATTTCGCGTAGCTGCTCATTCGGCTGTGACTGAACGGCCGAGCATCGAGTTTCTCGTCTAGGTTGGCCATCGCTTCCGGCGTGAGCTGGCCGTCGTGTTTCGAGAGTTTGTCTTCGGCCCGGTGGGACGCACATGTTGCCCCACGAGCGGCGGTCGTCACGAGCGCCCCGGTCACATGGCCGTTCTCTTCAGCGGCCGTGAGCGCTGGCTCAAGCCGTTCCGGATCCGTGCCGGCCATCGCCCGCTGGAGGTCTTCACGACTCCCTCGGCGTTCGTCCTCGACCCCACGCGTCGGCTCAAGGCCGGTCACGCGCGATAACTCATCGACGAGCGGTGAGACGAGGAGCGACTCGTCGTCAAGCGTCGTTTCCGGCGTCGTGATGTGGACCCGATCGGCGTTGGCCAACAGCACGCCGAAGCGATACCGGGTTACTTCCCGTTGTTCGTTGGGCTCGAACAGTTCGAGTTCCTCTCCGAGCTCTTGGAAGAATCGCGGCCGGGTTTGTCGACCCGATAGATGCTCTGCCGTCGCCCCGAGCACGTAGAGTTCCTCGAAGTCGGCCATCGGTGTGTCCTGCAGGCCAACGATTTCGACACGGCCCTCGGCTCCCTGTGGCGGGGGCGCGACCCGGACGCCCTCGAGCGCGCCGGTGGCTTCGGAAAGGGGATCGCTCGGAGCGAGCGTTTCACAGACTCGCTCGACCGACTCGAGAATCTGCTCGATTTGGGAGAACGCTCTGGCTTCATAGCCGATATCGATACCCGCGCTCGAATCGAACGAATCGATCGTGTCCTCGATTCCGAGATGTTCGAAGAGGGTGTCGATCGCGGGGCGCAGTTCCGTGGGGTCTGCTCTCCGGACGGTTTCGGCGTGGTCCAACAGCGTTTCCACACCGGTGGCGGATTCGTCAAGTTCGGCTACGAACGGATCCGTGGCCGTCGTGTAGAGCCGACGGTGGGTGTCAGCGACCTCCGTTGGATCGATATCTGGGATCGAAACGAGCGGATTCGTTGCGAGGTTACTGATCTGGGTCGTATTCGGGCGTTCACACAGGCTCAACGCGTCCAGTACCGCCTGGCCGACGTAGGTCCGTTCCAGAAGTACGCTCACCTGATAGGTGTGATCGATCCCGTAGGCGTCGAACGTGTCGGCCAGACCATCGCGGTAGGACAACAGCCCCGGGGCGAGCACGAGGACATCGTCCGGATCGACGCCGGCCGTGGCGAGGCGCTCTCGGAGCCGGCGAGCCAGGTGGGTGATTTCTCGATCGGGCGTCGGGGCTTCATGCCACGACAGCTGCTCGGATGGGACGTTCTGTTCGGGGTCCGGCTGGTAGAGCCGTCTGGCCGCGGCCGCGAGTGGCTCCGCTATGTTGGTTTCTTCGGAGATTGTCTTGGCCTCGAACCCGAGTCGGTCGACTGTCTCGACGATCCCCGTGACACCGGCATCGACGGCGGTCGTCGGTGTGTCCGGCGTGGTTGTCGGGACGAGCACCAGTACGGGAACCGTTTCGGCGAGCCGCTCCAATAGTTCGGCCTCAACGGCTGTGGGATCGTGAAGCCCCGAGACGACGATCGCATCGAGGTGTGGAAACGCCGCCTCGAGATCATCGTCGCTTCTCGCGACGGCCGCGAGTTTCTCGTTGCGCGGCATCGCGTCAGGGTGGGTAAGATCGTCCCCGAGTCGTTGGTACTGCTCGTAGCCTGCCGTGAGGAGTTTTTGTTGGGTGTTCGAACAGTCGGTTTTTCTCAGTCGGGCGGCCAGCTGGGAGCGATTCTGGAGGCCGTCCGCCTCGAGTTCGCGAAACAGTTCGGAGATAGAGTCGGAATGCTGCCGGGGCGTGTCGATCTCGTCGGGCGTGTCGGCGGTCTGGAGGGCCTGTTCGATGAGCCGCCGGCGCTCGACGGTTCCGATATCGGGATACGCTCCGAACAGTCGTTCGTGAGCTGTCTGGCCGAACCGTGCGAGTTCGGAGACGGTTAGCCGAAGCGGGTTGTATTCGGCTCGCCACGCGGCGGCTAATCGCTCTCGCTGGTAGTCGTTTTGTTCCAACAGAACGGCGCTTTCGGGTGTGGCTCCGGCCTGTTTGTCGAGCCACTCGAACGCCTGTCGTTGTAACTCCCCGAAGGATGTCCCGTAGAGAACCCACCCCTGCATGAATGGCAAGGGATTTTGGGAGGAGTCACTTGTCGGTTCCGGCGGTTTTGAATCACTTGACAGTGAACGAGGATACCTAGTGATCTGAGAGACTCATGCTGCTGTACGGGTAGTTGTGTGGTTTCCTTCGCGCGAACGGTTTGACACCACTCATACAACCATCCCATAATCGCCAGCAAGTTCACGGAATTCTTTCCACAGCAGGATGCGTCTGACCGAATCTCGCCCTCAATATCAAGGTACCCGAGGAGGTTCGATACCCGTTCGTCAACCTCGTACTTTTGCGCGGCTTCGAGTAACGCATCGCGATCGATTGCCGTCTCGCTGATCAAAAGGAGGCAATAGGACTGCGGGCGCGTCCCGTCCTCGATCACGAGCATATGGCAACGCAGCTCCGCCAGTGATACGTCATTAACCGACACTGAGTACAAGTAGTACCGACACTGACGAGAAATCAACGGCAGATCGTACGCTTGGAACAATTCCGGACCCGTCAGGTAAAACGCATCTTTCTCGATTTCGGCGCGGGTCTGGACGAGAAACTCGTTCAGCGATTCCCAAAGGAGCGTGAACGATTCAGCGTGGTTTTCGACGCGTTAATAAATAAATACCCGGTCAGCAAAAAACCATAGAGATAGACAGAGCCTCCAGCGATTACTCCGCAGTCTGAATCTCGGTGCGAATATCCGTCAACTCTGATTTCACCTCACCTTCAATCTCCTCTAATTCCTCGTCGATCTCGCCGGCCGTCTTCCTGATTGATGTCGTCTTCTTCCGGATCGTACTGAATCGGTCAATTGAATCACTCACCTCACTCACGGCGTTCTGAATGGCCTCCGGATCGAAAGCAGTCCCCGAATCGACATACCCCTGTACCGCTCGCGTCCGCGCCCAGTTGTACGCGATTCGAAGGAACCCCGGCTCGACCTCGTCGTCCTCCGTTTCTTTAAGCGCAACGGAGAGCCGCTCGGAATCAAACTCATGGAAGTACCCGACCTTGTTCGGAATGTAGGATTCGCACTCGAAGACGATGATCCCGTAATCGGCGTCACGATTCTCCACGGCGTCAGCGAGTTCGTCTTTGATGTCGCGCTGTGAGTACCCGCTGTCGCTTTTCGCTTCGACAACGATTCGCTGGCCAGTATCGTTGAGCGTGATAACGAAGTCCCCGACTTTCCGGCCACTAATTTCACCGACCGTATCGCCAGTATACTCAACCTCGTTACTCGTATTGTACACCAAGTTCGAGAGTACATTCTCGACCGTATCCTCGAAATCGTCGCCCTTCAGCGTGGTTCGCTGCCGGATCTCCTCTTCCGTCTCCTCAGCAGCCGCCTGCGCCTCGATCTTCTCACGAAGCCCCTGGATTTGATCCTGCAACGTCCGTTTCAGCCGGTACGTCGGCGTCCCCTCCCTGTCAGGATCAAGCGCATTCTGGATACGTTCTCCATCCTCGCCCAGTTCTTTGTCAAGCCGTTCGGTGAGTGGCCCGTCTTCACTGAACGCGTCCTCGATATGTTGCTTGAGCTGCCCATCCTGCCCGAGGTGATCCTCAAAAATCTGCGGCACATGACCATCGTCACCGAACTTCTCCTCAACCTCGTCTTCAATCCGATCGATTTCATCCTGGAGATCTCGCCGCATCTCGGAGAACTTCCGCTCAACGTACTCCTCCTGCTGCGAGGTCTCCGCAAGATCCATCGTCGTCACACCGACACGCAGCGCCCGGACGAAGGCATCCTCCCGTTCTTCATCCTCATCGAATTGCCGGAGATACTCAACGACCGTCGAATCCGTAATCTCAACATTAGTAACGTGAGCACGGTCGTCATCCACATCTATCCGAGGAACCCCTTCCGTAGCCATGTATCACGCCGGAAATGTTCCTCCAACTACATAAAACTCCACGCCTGATCTTAGTCGACACCTCAACCACTACCCAATCTGCACCCCCCGCTCACATCCACGCAAGCGCCGCGTTATGCTGCGCAACATACTGCGGCTTCAAGCTTTCATCCGGAATCGAGATCCGTTCTCCTGCACGGTCGATAATCGTCCGTTGGAGCAGGTCACTCTTCGTCTCGAACTCAGGATTCACGCACAGCCGGTAGTCCTGATCGATAGTGAATAGCTCCCGATCGAATGCCGCGTGGTGCGTCTTACTAAGTGCCAACACGTTCGAGAGATCTGCCCTGTATTCTGGATAGTCACTCCACGACAGAATATGTGCTACATCCAATAGCCCAGGATGATCAACCCCGGAAACCGGGCACGTTCGGTTATGATGAGACAGTACCGTCGCACGGAACTCGGGATCGAGCGACCGAGTATGGACCGTCGCTTCATACGTCCCAGCAGTCATTCCAGCATCGTTCACCGAGGGTGTCCAGTCCGATTCAGCCCACTCTTCTACGGCACTCTCAACGAACTGCCGACCGTCATCCGCCAGCATGTACTCGTCACTATGCTTCTCAACGAGGCCCATGCTCCGCAGCCAATTCACCCGTTGCTTGGCCATGTCCGTCTCCCCACGGCTCCACCCCAACTCAGGATGCGTATTGAGCTGCTGCTCACTCACCTCTGCGAGCGTCATCGGACCAGCAGCCAACGCATACAGGAGACTTCGGAGTCCAACGTTCCGATCACACATAATTCGTAGCAGCGCCGCCACATTACTTTGTTCGACGTACTCCCGCCCAGCCTCACCGAGTTCCCAATGATCGTTTGCTTGCCAGAGGAACCCGACCTGCTGTAAATAACTCACCCGCCGCATAATCGAGTCCCGACTGGACACGTTCTGGAACGAACCACGGTGCCACCCTACGAGTTCATCCGTCGTCGGCTGATGCGCTTCAACAAACTCAAGAATCGCATCCAGCGTCTCGACATACCGCGTTCCACCACCAAACATCGGCACGATACTACGGAGCCGATCCGGAGACATACGGAAATAGTGACAGAGCTGGATGATGATCCTTTCCCCGGGAAAGATCAACTGAAGTTGACCGAGAGCTGCCAGGAACTACGCTTGTGAAGAGTCGTCGATTGGTGGCCGCAAGTCACGCCACCGGAAATCAGCCGTCCTACCAGAATCCAACGTAACCCGGTACAGCTTCGCATCCCGCTCATCAGCGGTGAGCAAATCTACATCGTCACTCAGTACCGAAACGACCCGTCCGTGTTCCCCGTGGTACTCTTGGTGATCGGGATCTGTCTCATCAGGAATATCGATTCTGACACTATCTCCATTTGAGAAGCGCTCCATCATCGGATAAGACGGTAGTGGTGGTTATCAGCACTTGGGTATCGAGAAGCTATTACGTCACTCCGTGCGTCGCGTCATCGTCTCTCAACTCAGAGTCAAGATGCGACCTGACAACAGCCTCTCAATTGCTGTCGGCCTCGTCACTCGGTCTATCGTGAACCAAGTTGAAGCTGAACTCTATCGTACCGAGTCGGGTGGTTAGGGAAGGATCACTGTTATCAGCGAAACCTACATTACTCGTTATGAACTAACATACCGGAAGGACCTCTCTCGAATTTCACTATGGGGCGCAATATTGATGATCTCGCGGATGATCGTGCGTTAGGAATCCAGTCAACGGGTGAAAACTACCACGATGACTTTCTACTCAAGCGTCCCAAAACGGAGTGGGCACCGTATATCGACGAAACTGCGAAGGACATCTGCTCCGGTATCCAAATCAGTGACCTCACGCTCTCAAAAGATAACTTCGGGCAGGAATTAGGGGCCTATTACCGGCGTGGTTTGAAGAAAACTGCCGGCCGCTATGCCGATCTCCCATCAGTTCTGGAACAAAAAGTCAGTGACGAGAAACTCGGCCTCCTCGCGTATCAACTCAACGAACTCAGTCACGATATTTCAACGACCGATCTCGGCATCGATGATGTTGAAAAAGCGACTGAAGCTGTCATTGAGAAGCTCCTCACACGACACGTTGGAGCGGATTTGAACGTCTCGTTCGATCTGTCTGGTGCCACTGTCTCCGATATCACGACACAACTGTTCAACAACGAAGCTATCGCGTCGAACGTCGATCTGCTGTTGCGTGAATTCGAAGATAGCGCGTCACAGGGGCTGCTGTCACTGTTGGATAAGCCCCAAATGATGACGCCGCTGTGGGCACACCAGCGCGATGCGCTACAACAGTGGTGGGAACACGATCAGCGAGGCTACGTGGATATGGCGACGGCCACCGGGAAAACGGTTCTCGGGCTCGGCGCAATTGCACTCAAGTACGGCGAGTTACATCCGGATGACCAGTCTATCGGTGGGCTGGTCGACACCACCGATTCGAGCGGGAGTGACGACGTGCTCATCGTCGCCCATAGTGACCTGATCCTTGAACAGTGGCGTCGAGAGTTCGAAAAACATCTCAACATCCCGCAGGAGCGAACGGCGGGAAGTGACGACATCACACTTGAGTGGGGAACGGTTCACTTCCGAACCCCGCAGTCACTCGTCAACGAAGACCGCGTCGCGTACGACTTGGTTCTCCTTGACGAGGCCCACCACTACGCAACTGGTAGTGAGTGGGGCTCACTGCTTGACGAATTCGACGGTGATGTCTTGGCCATGTCCGGGTCCGTCGATGACGCTGGCAGTGACAGCGACCAAATCAAAGAACGCCTCACGAACAGCATCGGCCCGGAGATCAAACGTTACACCATCACGGACGCACGAGCAGACGGTGTTATTCCGTCGTTCGACTGGGAAGTCCACTATGCCCCCTACGATGTCGTCGGCGACGACCTAGAGAAAACCGCAACGCGTGCTGAACAGTCATTCCGTGACTTCCGCAAGCGTCTCACACGAGGTGACGTATCCCTGGATACAGACCGCCGACTCAGGACGTACGAAGACATCCGGCGGTTCTCCCACACGAAGGAAGGAAACACGCTCAAACAACAGGATGAGGACTTCCAGGAACTGGTCACTCGGTTGTTCTCGCGGCGAACAAAGCAGTGGAATCTCTCGCCGGTGCTGGACGCCGTTGTAGATCTCGTCATCGAACACCACACGACGGAGAAAGTCGTCGTTCTCGCAGACAGCAACGCCCAAGTCGAAGAACTGGAATCCCGTCTCAACGACGTAGTCGCAAACCCGTCGGCCGTGTACCTGGTTTCGGGGTCACAGAGCCGAGAGGAACAGCGTGAAACAATCGACGAATTCGACGAGTCGGAAGGGTCTGGGATTCTCATCGGAACCGGTGACCTGCTCGGCGAAGGTGTCGATATGCAGCACGCATCGGTAGCGATCAATATGGCTACCGGCGGCGTCAATCAAGAACTCGTACAGCGCATCGGGCGTGTGCTACGGAACCCAGCTGACACGCCAAAACACGCGATGTTCTACAACGTCGTCGGTGTCCCCCCGACGGAAGCTGCAGCAGTTCCGCGGGAAGATGGCAAGCAACTCATCGAGCAGGCAGCAGGCTTCTGCTCTCTTGGCCGCCGTTTCAACAAACTTCCCGGATTTGCGACCGCAACGTCGCTGGACGGCGACGTTGTCGAGACGCTCCTAGGTGAGGGAGCACAGTTCATCGACTCACTCGACGCGGACGGCGACTACGACTGGAACAAAGAGATCATCAACCAAACCGATCTCACCGCCCTCCACAACGCTGTGCAGAACAACCCGGGAGATCTGGAGACGATCCTGGGTGAGTGGGAAGAATACGCGTGGGAGCACAGCGAGGAACTCGACGACGGAACTGACGTAGATGACGCAGACGAACCGACCGACGCTACTGATACTGAGGACGATACACCGAGTTCTGTACCGGACGACGAGGAGACGTTGACCGTGGCAAAGCGGGATCGTATCGAAGATCTCGTTCGCCTCCAACCTACGAAGAACGCAACGCTTCAGAATCGATGGGGGCTGTCGTCCGGTAGTGACGTTCACGAGTACCTGAATTCCGAGCTTGCGGCGTATCACTTCCGTGACGCAGATAGTCTGATTTGGGCGAGTGACGAGGCTGAAGCGCTCGTGAATGGTGACGAACCGGCTCGGGGGGAAACATCTGAGTTAGAGGGCAGTTCCGACACGGAAGCGACTACCCAAAGCCCGCATCGGAATAGTAGGGGTGAGAACAGTACTGATGAAACGCTTGAAGATTACTTCGAGAGAGTTGGTGCTCCCAATCAAGCAGAAGAACAATCCCTAGAAGCAGTAGCCAACGGGTTTGAGCGAATTGAACAACTCCTTAATGCGTATCACGATGGTAAATTATCAATTGAGTCTGACCAATCTGGTGTTGATACGTTAACAGGCAAAATACAGGATACACTCGAACAAACGCAATCGGCGATAGTCGATATTGTCAGCGACCACAACGGAACAAGTGTAGCGGAGCCAAGTCTCAAATCCATCATTGAACGGGGACGGGACAACCGCTCACAGATTAAGGAGACAATTGAACTCCAGAATGGAGTAGTCAAGCTGACAGTCGAAACAGACGACTCGAAGGACGACGCACAATCTGGAAAGGAAACCGCACAGTCGAAGTTAGGGGCCGAACGAGACACAACACCTGCTTCAGAGCAAGAGCTCCCCACTGAGAGTGAACTACTTGATGAGATTCGCCGTCTGCGGACTACTCTCGGTGATGTTCCTACGAAAATTGAGATGGCGAACCAAGGAGACTATTCTGTTAGCCAATACGAGAACACCTTCGGTTCGTGGTCCGCTGCAGTTCGAGAAGCAGGGTACGATCCGCAAGGATCCAAGCAGCGTAAGTACACTCGTGACGATGTCCTCTCCGGTCTTCGTGAAGTCGCATCGAGCCTCAACAAACCCCCGTCAATAAACGACATCAACGAGCACGCACCGTTCAGTGCGACCGTCATCTACAATTACTTCGACTCGATCGGTGACGCACGGCGAGCGGCAGGTGTCGACAACCTAGACGAACGTGAGGACGCGACGACCGACCAAGCGGACAGTGCCTCGGTGGAACCGAATGAACTCGCCGAATACTACGAACTCTTCCGGACCTTTGCATCGCTTCTCGAACGCCTGATTGAATCCGACCAGACCGCGTATCGCGTCGGTGGCGACCATCCGATGAACCAGTGGCGATCCGAGGTCAACGACATCGTGTTCGGCAGCGGACCAACTGAGGACAGCCCGAATTACGGCGAACAGCAGGAATCTCACAATCCGTACACGATGTCGGAGTACCGCGAAGCGTTCGGTAACGGCGACACGGTAACAGTGTATCAATCCGTTCAAGCCGAGCAACTGAGCGGCGACGATGCCGCGGTACTCATTGAGAAGCAAGTCATCGATCGCGGCGAACACGTCTTTCTTCCAGTCGCACCGGACTCCGGTACCCCACTTCCACTTGCCATCTCTTCAGAGGAAGAGTTAGACGAAGCTTTGGTGCTTCTCCAGGAGTTCCCTCCGGAACCCGACCCAGCCGGAGAGCAGTCCAGCGTACAATCACCGTACACCACCAGCGAGGACGACACGTCGTCTGAAACAGAAGCAACTGGAACCGGTGAAACTGACGAACCAACTTCAGCACAGGACGAACACGACGAAGACGCAGAATCAGGTGCCGAAACTGGCGATGACACAGTAGAGCAGACCTTCTTCTGGGATCGAGACGCTGAGTCAATAACAGAATTCGAAGCTAACGAGTCAGTCAGTGACGCGTCGACTGCGAACGGGGACAAACTAGATAGCAAGATCGACGAGTGGAAGTCCCAGCTCCTTGATCTCACCCGGCGGAACAAGCTCGTCTCGTTCAAGCCGACGAAGAGTAAGTCCCTCCCGTTCGAAGCGGCGAACCCGACCACCATCGCTGCCGAACTCGACGACGACGAAGAACTCTCCCTTCGGAAACAACCGACAGACGAGACGGAAGACGACCCAGAGCTCGCGGCGAACGAACTCCTGCCGACTCGGTCACCAGACGACGCAGCAGACTCGCTGTCCCAGATCGAACTCAAAAACAAGCAATACCTCCGGGAGCGCGGTGTTGATTCACTGTACCTGTCTCTTGGAATGCTGCGATGGTACAGCGTCGATTACAGCGACGAGGCTAATCGCTCCCCACTGTTTCTCGCTCCCGTCGAGCTGGAAGAGCAAACCGTTCAGGATGGCGACAAACACGATTACGTTCTCAAGCCAAAAGCAGAAGGCCTCCGGTTGAATCCCGCGCTGCGCAAGAAACTCGCAGCCGAACGGGACATCAGCCTCCCAGCAGACACCGCTCTCTCGCTGACAGATATCGACGCTGCCTTCGAGACGGTGTACGAGACGCTGCGTGGCTTCGACCGGTGGACGATCCAACCAGACGTGGTTCTGGGAATCTTTGACTTCACCAAATTCAGCCTCTACACCGACCTGGAACGCAACAGATCCGCGATCAAGGACAACCCGATTATCCAGGCGCTCAACGGTAATATGGAGCCGATACAGGCTGCCGAAGGCGACATTACAACGCCGACGGCGTCCGAGCTCGACGATGTCGTCGATCCCATCGACACCTACCAGGTTCTCGATGCCGACTCCAGCCAACAAGAGGCCATCGAGGCAGCAAAACGCGGGAAAAGCTTCGTACTCCAAGGCCCACCCGGAACCGGGAAAAGCCAGACGATTTCGAACATCATCGCGGAGAAACTCGCTGCCGGTGAGCGCGTCCTGTTCGTGAGCGAAAAGCAGGCCGCACTCGACGTAGTGAAAAACCGGCTCGATGACGTTGGGCTCGGACGGTTCTGTCTCGAAGTCCACGGCGAGAAGGCCACCAACACCGACGTTCTCGGAAGCCTCGAAACCGAACTGAAAGCCCCACAGATCAAGTCCGCAGCCGACCGCCGCAAACGACTGCAGAAACTCCGTGGACGGCGAGATACCATCAACCAGTACGGCCAGCACCTGTTCTACTCCCCGACCGGCTGGGATTTGACAGCATACCAGGCGTTCGGGATCGTGAGCACCCACGCGGACGCACCACGGATCGACATCGACATCACAGACCCACTCTCCATCGGCCAGGACACGCTGGACACCGCCGTTGACGAACTGGAGACACTGGCACGCTTTGACGATGTACTCGACACGTACGACACGAGCCCGTGGCGACACACGACGCTCCGCCAGTGGGGTGTCGACACCGGCGACTCGATGCGCGATTCACTCGACCAGCAGCTCGAAGCCATCGAGACACTCCAAACGATTGCAGATGACATCGAGTCCGAACTAGGGGTCCACGCAGCATCGCTCGCGGAACTCCGCGAGGTCAAGCAACTGCTAGAGCACGTCTCGAACCGACCGGATATCGCGTGGCAAGAGGCGTTCTTCGACGGCTCGTTCGGACAAGAAGGCGGCCGGTTCGACGAACTCGCAGAACTCGAACAGGAGCGAGACTCGCTCATCAACGACCTCTCGGAACACTATGAGCGGAGTTTCTTCTCTGCGAACGGCGCGGAGCTCAACAACGACCTCGCCGCCTACGGGATGTTGAAGGTTCTCAAGCCGAGTTACCGGTCCCTCAAGCGAAAAATAACGAACCACGCACGAGATGACTACGATCCCGGTCACGACCAGTTACTCGAAGACACACGCAAACTCGCCGAAATCCAACGCATCGAGGATCGGCGAGATGACTTCCGCGGCGTCATTCAGCGCCTCGGACCCTTGTATCAGGGCGGCGACACCGACTGGGACACTCTGACGCAAGCACAAGAGTGGGTCGCCGGACTCGACGACTACGACGCCACCAACACGGACCCGATCACCGCGGCGCTCATCGACGGCTCACTCCCACCCGTCGACCAATTAGTAGACCAGGTGCAAGACGCGCTCTCAGACTACGACGACGCAGCCGCATTCTTCCAGGACGCGATGGCTGTCGACCAGATGCGCATCAACAACACGTCGTTCCGACAGGCCCCGTTCCCCGACGTATCTGAGACCCTGCAAGACCTCCGCGAGGAAGTCCCGGCCTTACAGCGCCGCGTCCAATTCGAATCCCAACTCGATACCGTCCGTGACACGATCTGTACAGACTACATCGAGCAGTTCCTCAACGGTGACTACAGTCACGAACACCTCGTGGCTGCCTTCGAGAAACGGTTCTACACGAAATGGCTCAACAGCGTCTACCAGGAAACAGACCTCGGGTCGTTCAATGCCGACGAAATGGAACGGTACGTCGAGGACTTCCGCCGGTTGGATCAGGAACAGCAGGAACTCGCCCAGGTACAGATCCAACACGAAGTCACCAAGCGCCGTCCGTCATTAGAGCTGGAGCACGCATCCAGTTCCGAGCAGGTGCTTGTCCGTCGAGAAGCAGAGAAACAACGCAGACACAAGCCGCTCCGTGAACTGTTCGACGAAGCAGGCTCATTCATCACGCAACTCACGCCGTGTTTCATGATGAGTCCACTATCGGTCGCCCAGTACCTCAAAGCAGACTCAATCGAGTTCGACGCCGTCGTGTTCGACGAAGCATCACAAATCATGCCGCAAGACGCCGTAAGTAGCCTCATCCGCGCCGACCAAGCAATCATCGCCGGCGACACGAAACAGCTCCCGCCGACATCCTTCTTCCAATCCGATGTCGAAACCACGGAAGATGTCAGAGAAGACCTCGACAGCATCCTTGAAGAGACAGCGTCGGTACTCCCCGAGAAAAATCTCCGCTGGCACTACCGCAGCCGTACGGACAAACTCATTCAATTCTCGAATCATCACTACTACAACAACAGTCTCCGGACGTTCCC
>Ga0102936_1000674_pt1 | contig 13716 bp, 14 predicted proteins | sample SalPon2_A_H2O_MG_FD_78502 | JGI IMG/M metagenome (GOLD analysis project Ga0102936, IMG submission 78502) | Salt pond water microbial communities from South San Francisco under conditions of wetland restoration - Salt Pond MetaG R2_A_H2O_MG | ecosystem: Environmental > Aquatic > Non-marine Saline...
AGTTACGATGCTGATTACTACATAGATAATCAGGTCTTGCCAGCCGCAATAAGAGTACTCAAAGTATTCGGATACACTGAGGATCAATTGAAAGGCAAAGGAAAACAAAGCGGGTTGGGAAGATTTGGATAGCAATTAATTACTAACCACAACAAAAACATTGTTTGTATGGTGCTGGGATTCTCAGGAATCATTCCAAGCTTTATAGCAGGTCTGCTTTCTCTAATTTTACTTGTTGCAGCCGCTGAAATAGTAGTTAAAAAAATGGAAGGGGTCGCAAAGCACTACGGAATCTCTGAAGTCGTCATAGCTATGACTATAGTATCAATCGGTACATCACTACCTGAATTAACAATACACTTGGTGGCCTCCACACAGATACTGCTTAGTTCAGGAGCCTCAATCGAAATATTCGGAACTGGGTTTCTGGATCTATTACTGGGTTCACATACTGAAATGATGGGGCAAATGCTGGAAAATAACTTGATAACTGAATCTACATTTCAAAGTTCGCAGGAAATATTTCTTCAAAAATCTGGGACGGTTATCGGTGCAAGTATAGGCAGTGATGTGGTACAAGAAACACTTGTAATCGGTCTAGTAATAATATCATCTGCATTGATGGCTGGAAAGAAAGGGTTCAGATTTTCTAAAAAATTCCTGATACGAGACTACGCTCCAATGGTAGGAACCACATTAATTACACTTGTATTGGCTTTGAACTGGCAAGGACTAACTAAAATCATATTAGGAGGGACTGGTACAGTTTCAGGAACGCTTACAAGACTTGATGGGCTTATATTGGTTTCAAGTTTTGTTACATACATGATTTACCTTTACAGTACGAGAGAGGAAAGTCTTGCGTCACAAGGGGACGTTACAAAATCAAGTAAACCTTTGAAAGATCTTCTTATCGGTTTGTTGGCGATGGCTGTGGTTGTCGGATCCGCAGATATCTTCCTAAGAGTAGTTGAGGTTGCAGTAAAACAAACGGGTTTTTCAGGATCAATGATAGGAGTTGCAACCGTTGGAATAGTATCAGCATTCCCAGAAATGATAACGGCAATATCTGGTCTGAGACACGGTAGTGAAGCAATATCTCTTGGAACACTCGTCGGAAGCAACATAACAAACCCTTTGCTAGCAATAGGATCAGGAGCAATGCTCTCAACATATGCAGTTCCAAGACCGGTTATAATGTGGGACTTACCAATGGAGGTGGTATTGGCAGGCCTACCCGTCCTATACATGTTCAAAAGAGACACTATAGGAAATAAATTGGGAATAATAGCCGATAAAATAGGATCGGAAAATCTCTCTGAAAAATTAAAGGCTTCAGAAAACCAAGTTCTCTCAATAACAGGAGCACTTATGCTGATACTGCTTTACTTCCTATACCTGTACGTAAGATTTACCTACTTCCCACAAGATTTCACATGAAGTGAAAAAACTATGAACAAAATAAAGAAGATAATACAGATCCAAATAATTGTCTTAGCAGCTTTATTTGCAGTTATACGAACAGAAGGTTTTTCCCTTTATAATGGTGTTATTTACGAATTGATAGGTGTTGTTCTAGGTATTCTGATAGCTACGTCAGGAATTTACTGGATGAAGAAGAAAACTTGATTTTTATTTGAAAATTTCTCCAGTCTTTGCAGACCATAAGACCAAGTCCAATGCCTTAACATCGATACCTATATTCTCTGCAAACTCTTGCAGCACTTCTTCTTGTTTCAAGTATTCTTCTTTAGTCTTAGGAGGTTCAGGAGATTTGATTAGCCCTATTTCGTTCATTTGTACGGCGATGTGGCTTGAAATAATTCCAAAACTGTTCCCATATCCAATGTTCCTGAGAAAATGTGAAGCACCTTTCCAAGAAATACCTTTGACATTCTTCGCAAACCAAGCTCTCGAATCTTCAAGATTTTCTTCATCTATTTTCTGACTTATCTTAAGCCCTCTCTCAGGATCCTGCAATGTTGGCTGCGAAAGCATCTCCCTATTGGAAACAATGTACTTTGACTTGTTTTCGGGGTAGCTAACATCTTCCTCAAGAAGAACTTGTTCAAGGTCCTCTTCTGACCCGTTCAATAATAAATCTTGTTTTTCCAGAGTGTTGCAGGCTTCCCAAGCCTTTTCAGCCCGAGTCTGAGAACTCAATATCACGAATACAAGCTCTTTGAATTTTCTTTCTTCACTGGAATATCTAAGGTCTTCGAAACTGTTTAACTTTGATTCAATTTCTCCTTTTTTGGATTCGTAGTGTTCAAAGATGTCTTGCTTGTTCATTTCTGTAGGACTTCCTTTACCTTGTTTCCAATATTTTCGGGGGTAGGGTCCTCAACTTCTTCCCTATTCACGAAAATTGAAGGAACTTGACCCACGTTCATTTCGATACCTTTTCTCTTGTCTTTATTAACTTCTTCAAGAGCCTCTTCATCCTGTAAACATTCTTCAAAGTTTGTGTAATTCAGGTTTGAGGTAGACTCCTTAGCTAAGTCTATTAAATAGTCTTGAGATGCCCAGTCTTCTGTTGGATCTCCCTGGTCATTGAATATTTCATTGTGGAAATTCCAGAACTCTTCTTCATTTTGTTTATTGATGCATTCTCCTGCCAATGCAGCTCTGGTACTTGAATCTCCGTTTTCAGTGTCAAGGTAGTCATAATTCACAAAATAAAGCTTTGCCTGGCCTGTATCAATGAATTCTTGTCTAAAATCTCCGGTCATGAGATAGTTGTTGATGCTGGTGCAGCTTGTGCACTTGTAATCTCCGAAAAAGACAACAGAGACGGGAGCATCTTCCTCACCCAACGTAGGATTGTCGGCTATAGAAATATTTGTCTTATTTTCATCCATCACACTTGCTTCAGTTAAAATTTGAGGTATTAAAAGTCCTGCTGCAATAATTACAAGCAGACTTAGACTGTATTTGACAGCCAAATGCTTTTTTCTCCAGCCTTCAGACGTCATTTCTTCTCTGGCTTCTTCACGGTGCTCTGATTCTATATGATCTCTTAAATCGGATTCTCTATCAAACTCTTCACCGCAGAACCCACATTCTGCCATAAACTCATTTTGTTGTTCCAGCTTTTTAACAGGGAACTAAATATTTATATCTCAAATATGAACAGATTTGTCAAGAGCGTCTTTACAAGCCTCCTGCAATACTTCTGGGAATGTTGGATGTGCATGTATCGTGTTTGCGATGTCATCGAGGTATGCCTGCATCTCCAAAGCAAGTGTGGCTTCTGCAAGAGTGTCTGAAGCTCTTGGCCCAACTATCTGCACTCCTTGAAGCTTTTTATCTCCTGATGCAATCACACGGCAGAAACCGTTAGTCTTGTTAGTAGTCAAGGCTCTTCCAGAAGCTTCCAATGGGAACTCTCCGATTAATACTTCATCAAATTCTTCTTCTGCTTCTTCAGGATTCATTCCTGCAACACCTACTTCAGGGTCTGTGTACATCGCTTTCGGGATGTATTGATTGTCAAACGCTGCAGGCTTGCCAGACACGATTTCTCCGGCCACATCTCCTTCTCTATAGGCTTTATGCGCCAGCATGGGCTGTCCAATAGCATCGCCTATGGCTAATATATTTTCTTTTGATGTTTTCATCTGTTCATCAACATTCAGAAAGCCCTCTTCGTTTATTTCAAGGCCTGCGTTTTCGAGACCAATTTTTTCCAAGTTGGGCTTTGCTGTCCTTCCAGCAGCAACAAGAACGTAATCTCCAGAAATTTCTAATGTTTCATCTCCTTGTTCTGCAATCAAGACTGCTTTATCTTCTTCATAATTTACTTTCTGTGCCATTGTGGAGGTGTAGATTTCATCGTCGTACTCTGGTGTCATCTCCTTCAAGCGTGAAACTATATCTTCTTGGAAGTTACTAAGGACTCTTTCGCGAGCTTCCACGACTTTAACTGTGCATCCAAACTTTGCAAGTTTTGTCACGGCTTCCATGCCTATGTAGCCTCCACCAACAACCACAATTTCCTCTGGAACTTCTTCAAGGTTCAATAGTTCTTTTGAAGATATTATCTTTTCTTTTTCAAACTCCAATCCAGGTATCTCAATTGGTTGACTGCCTGTGGCTATTATTGCTTTCTCAAACTTCACTGTCTCGGCATTGTGTGCTTCTTCAACTCTCAGAGTTTCTTCGTCCTCGAACTTGGCTTCGCCATTCATGACTTCTACTCCCTCACGATCCAGGATGTGCTTGACTCCAGAATTCAGTTTCTCTACAGTATCCTGTTTCCATTCTTGTATCTCATCAAAGTTCACGTGCTCACATTCTGCCTTAATACCGATTTCATTCCAGTGCTGAATATCCTCATGGAACTTAGAAGCATGTATCAAGGCTTTTGCAGGAATGCAGCCCCTGTTCAAGCAGGTGCCTCCAATATCTTCTTTTTCTATTATTATGACATCTTTTCCTTCTTGTGCAGCCCTAATGGCAGCTGTGTAGCCTCCAGGACCTGATCCAATCACGACAACGTCCGTGCCGGTTTCGATATCTCCTACAACCATAAATTCATCACTTGAAATCTTGTTTAAAGTTTGAGTAGCATTTCTTCAGGGTTTTCCAGGTTTTCAATTACTTGGTTTATGAATCTTGCAGCTTCTGCGCCATCAACAGCACGATGATCATAACTGAGCGACAACTTCACAGTGGTTCGAGGCTCAACCTCCCCACCTATTACTTCTGCTGTTTCTCCAATCCGTCCAATACCAAGTATAGCTGTCTGAGGGTAATTAATTATAGGTGTAAATTCTTCACCGCCGACTACTCCAAGATTGGTGATCGAGAATGTCCCGTTCTTCAGTTCTTCAGGTGATAAATCTCTGTTCTTGGCTTTCTCAGCCTTGCTGCCTATTTCTGAAGCAAGGTCGACAATACTCTTATCATCCACATCTTCTATCTTAGGTATCATCAAACCGTTATCAGTATCAACAGCAATATTGAAGTCATAGTATTTCTTATACAGCATTTCCTCTTTTTCCATGTCGATTTCGCCGTTTAATGCCGGATATTCTTTTAGAGCATCTTCAACAGCTTTTATTATGAAAGGAAGATAGGTTAAATGTGGTTCAACACTTTCCTGTTGCTCTTTCCGCAGATTCTTGAGCTCTGTGACGTCGGCTTTATCAACATGTGTGACGTGCGGTGCTGTAAAACGTGATTCAGACATTTTCTCCGCAGTCCTCTTCTTGACACCAGACATATCAACATGCTCTACATTATTTCTATTCGATCTCTTAGAGCTTGAAGTCTTGCTTTCTTTAGATGAATGTTTTTTACAGGTCTTATCAACGTTATTATCGCTTTTCTCTTCTGAACCTGGTTTTGAAGGGTTTTCTTTGTAATCTAAGATGTCTTGTCTTGTTACTTTACCTCCTCTACCAGAACCATTTACTTTTGAAATATCCACATCTTCTTCTCTGGCTAGTTTCCGTACGGAAGGCGTAGCACTGACTTTTGAATCTTTATCTTCCGAACTACTTTGGCCAGAGGCAGAATCATCTTCATCTGTTTCTAAAATATATTCTTCCAGTTCTTCTTCAGTTATTCTTTCATTTGTCTTGATCGACCCAAGATCTACACCTTTGTCTCTCGCCTTCTTCCTAACCTTAGGTAAGGCAAGAACATCTCCAGAACTATTGCTGGACTCTACGCTTTCTTCTTGAACTTTCTCGTCTTCTTCCTCTTCTTTTTGTTGGTATTGGTCTGGTTCTTGAGATTCTATTTCTTTTGTTTCTTCATCTTCTTCTTTTTCTCTGGTTTTGAGTTCCATTATTACTTCTCCGACTTCTACCTGGTCTCCAGGTTCCACGAGAAGCTTTTCCACTGTTCCGTCTGCTGGTGCTGGTATCTCAACGACTGCTTTGTCTGTTTCAGCTTCCCCAACTACTTGATCTTCTTCAACCGTGTCTCCTTCATTTATCTTCCAGTCAAGGAATTTTCCTTCTGTTACTCCTTCTCCGGTGTCAGGGAATTCAAACTTGATTTTAAATCACCTAGAAATCCAAAGCGTTCTTCACGCCTCTTACAACCTGATCTTTGTCAGGCATATACTCATCCTCTAACGTGTATAGTGGGTAAGGTACGTCGGGTGCCGTAATTCTTTCGATAGGAGCTTTCATATGCAGTATCGCGTCTTCCTGGATCTTTGCAGCAATTTCTCCCCCCATGCCACTAGTCTTAGAGTCTTCATGCAGGATTGCAGCTCTACCAGTCTTTTCCACAGATCCAATTATCTCATCGTAGTCGTTAGGGTGTATTGTCCGAACGTCTATTATTTCAACGCTTGCTTCTACTTCTTCCGCAGCTTCTTCTGCTAATGGAATCATCGCCCCCCAGCTAATCAGTGTCAAGTCATTTCCTTCCTGAGCAACCCGGCAATCATTCAGCTCAACTTCTTTTTCCCTATCGACTTCTTCTTTGAACGCCCTGTAAGTCTTCTTAGGTTCAAGGAACATAACCGGGTCATCTTTCTGTATTGACTTTCTAAGCAGGCTGTATGCGTCTTGAGGTGTGCTGGGTATTACTGTATGGATTCCTTTCGTCTGAGTAAATATTGTTTCCGGACTTTCCTGGTGGTGCTCCAAAGCAGAGATACTTCCTCCGTAAGGCGCTCTAACCGTGATTGGTGCTGTGTAGTCTCCTCTGCTTCTCATCCTGAACCTGGACGCATGTTCCTTGATTTGATGGAATGCCACATAAGAGAAACCGGAAAACTGCATCTCAACGACAGGGTTAAAACCGTAAAGACTCATTCCCACTGCTGTACCAGCAATACCAGACTCCGCTAAAGGACTGGAGAAACAACGATCCTCCCCAAAATCTTCCTGCAACTTCTTAGTGGCCCTGAAAACCCCTCCATCTTCTCCGACATCCTCGCCGTATACTATTACGTCTTCATCAGCTTCCATCTCATCATGAAGTGCCGCATTGATGGCTTCTACAATATTCATTTTTTCAGTCATCCTTTTCTGACCTCTCTATCCATTGTTGTTTCTGTTTTTCAATTAGCTCAGGGTTATCGCCGTAAACGTAATCAAATAACTCCTCAATGTCCGGATTATCGGCATCCATTGCTTTCTCTGCAGCATCATCTATCTTTTCTTCTGCTTCGCTCTCGAACTCTTCTAATTCCTCATTCCAGATTCCGTGTTCCTTCAAATATTCTCTGAAACGCTTCAATGGATCTTTTTCTTTCCATTTCTCAACTTCTTCCTCATCTCTGTAACGTGTAGAGTCGTCGGAAGTTGTATGATCTTCCAACCTGTAAGTCTCAGCCTCAATCAAAACCGGTTCGCCTTTACGAGCTTTCTCCAAAGCTTCCTCAACTGCCTTAATAACTGCCAACAAATCATTGCCGTCAACTTGTATTCCTTCTATTCCAAATGCTAAGGCTTTCTGAGCAATTGTCTCTGACTTAGTCTGTTTTTCCCTTGGCAAACTTATCGCATACTGGTTGTTCTGTACAAAAAAGATTGAGTGTGCGTTGTATACTCCTGAAAAATTTAGGCTTTCATTGAAATCTCCTTGACTGGTACTTCCATCCCCTGTAAATCCTAGTACTGCGTTTTCATCTCCTTTCTTTTCCATTGCCATTCCTATGCCAGCTGTATGCAGGTTCTGAGTACCTACAGGAATTGCTACAGGCAAAGTGTTTATTTCGCTGAGTCCTGCTTGGCCGTTTGCATCACCCATCCATCTCTGAAATACTTGGTCTAAAGGCGCACCTCTGGCGATGAACGCAGCTGTCTCTCTAAAACTCGGTACCATCCAATCTTTTTCTTCCAAAGCAAACATTGCTCCGATCTGAGCAGCTTCCTGACCCTTGTGAGGTGCATAAGTACTTATCTCGCCACGCCTCTGAAGACTGAAAGCTTTCTCATCGAACTTACGTGCCAACATCATCTGGCGATACAGTTCCCGGTACTCTTCCTCCTCTATCCAAGGAAAATCCTCTTCATCATCTGTATCCATCACTTCAATCCGTTGAATAGAACCGGAATAAACCTCTTTTCGAGCCATCAATAACGTAAAAGGACTTCGGCTTGTATATAAAAAATCGTTTGCGACCAAAGAGTAGACATTTTTGCATCAGAGACTTTAAACTTTACAGCAATACTACCTGTGTGAGCTTTGATCCAAAACTCTTAGAGGGCCTAGATTTTGATTTTCAAGATCCTTGGAAGCATCGAAAAATTGAGGAAGATGGTAATGAATATGAGTGGCAGGCGGATGTTTCCACCCATCCAGAACGAAGTGAGATTGAAATGATGTATGTTTTTGAAGATCCTGAAGACGATCTTTTCGAAAATATATCGGGAGTTGAAAGCTGCTATGAATGTGAGTACACTGAAGAAACTATTCTTCCATTACTTGACTCCATAGGAAATCAAACAAGAATTATCGCATACATACCGGTTCCAAAAGATATAGATCATGAAATATCAAAATTCCCGAGTCAATATCTTGAGGAAATTAGAGAGGATCTTTATCAGCAGGTTATCGAACCTAATTTGTAACCCTCAGGTAAAGTCAATAACCTAAATAACCTGTCTCGACAACATTGATATATGGCTTTTGAGAAACTCTTCAATCCCTCAAAAGTGGCGGTTATAGGGGCTTCTAGGCATGAAGGAAAGACCGGGCACGAAATTTTCGATAATCTACTGCATGACTTCGATGGAAGTGTTTACCCGGTTAACCCAGAGGCAGATGAAGTAGAGGGGAGAGAAGCGCTTGATGAAGTGAAGAAAGGAACGGATCTAGCAGTGGTTGTAGTTCCTGCAGATATAGTTCCTAATATATTGAAGGATTGTGGCGATAAAAATGTTGGAGCAGCTATCGTAATCTCTGCAGGCTTCTCAGAAACAGGAAACGAAGAATTGGAGTCAGAAGTAAGATACATAGCAGAGGAAAACGATATAGATCTTCTAGGACCTAATGTACTAGGTTTAATCAATACTGAAAACTCAATGAATGCTAGTTTTGCTTCCAAAATACCGGATAAAGGAGACATTTCTTTCATGTCTCAAAGCGGAGCATTTTGTACAGCCATACTTGACTATGCGGAAGCAGAAAACATAGGTTTTCATAATTTTGTCTCTCTAGGGAATAAAGCAGATATTAATGAAGTAGACCTACTTAAGAAGTGGAGAGAAGATGATACTGAAGTAATTCTTGGTTATACTGAAGGAATAGAAGATGGCAGAGAGTTTATGGAAGAAGCGAGGAAGACTTCTAAGGAAAAACCAATAATACTAGTAAAGTCTGGTAGAACGGAAAGTGGTGGAGAAGCAGCATCTTCACACACAGGAAGCATAGCAGGCAACATGGATGCTTATAGAGCAGCTTTCCACCAGACAGGGATTATAGAAGCAGAGTCTTCCAGAGAACTTCTACAATATGGCAGGAATTTCTCCAATCAACCTCTTCCTAAAGGAGAAAAAGTAGCAGTTGTAACAAATGCAGGAGGTCCAGGAGTTATCACTTCTGATGAAATCTCTGAAAGAGGACTCAAACTCGCAGAACTATCAGATGAAACGCTTGAAAATTTGAAGCAGTCGATGCCGGATGAGTTCACAGCTACAAACCCTGTCGACGTTATAGGTGATGCAGGTCATAGAAGATACGAAAAAGCGATTGAAACAGTTGCCAAAGATGAAGAAGTAGATTCTGTGATTGTTTTACTTACACCTCAGGCAAATACAGAGATAGAGAAAACTGCAAAGGTGATAGCAAATGCGGCTGAAAAAACCCATAAACCAGTAATGCCTTGCTTCATGGGAGAAAAAGACGTCGAAAAAGGAATTAATATTCTATCAAAAAAAGATCTACCTGTATTTGAAGATCCTAAAGACGCTGTCAAAACCTTGAAAGTAATGAACAAGTATAGAGTTTTCCTTGAAACTGAGGAAGAATTCGATGAGCCTGAAGTAGATGAAGAAGATATAACTGGTATTTTAGAAGGTCTTGAAAGATTTGAAGATCAGAAAAGACTTCTTGAACAGTATGGCTTAAATGTTTCCATGACTGAAATAGCTGAAGGTCCTCAGGATGCGGTTGAAAAAGCCTCAAACATGGGGTATCCCGTAGTCCTGAAAATTAACTCTCCAGATATCAACCATAAATCTGATGTAGGAGGCGTCAAAACAGGTTTAGAATCACGTAAAGAAGTAGAAGCTGCCTTCAATGAAATAATAGACAACGTATACAGAGAAAGACCGGACGCAGAGATCAGAGGACTGAAAGTACAGGAGCAAATGGATGGGGTTGAAGTTGCATTAGGAGTAAAAGATGATCCACAGTTCGGACCGGTAATAATGGTTGGACTAGGAGGAATATATGTAGAAGCACTAAAAGACGTATCATTTGGAATACCTCCAATAAGTGGACAACAAGCAGAACACATGATAGAAACACTACAATCTCACGAAATATTTGAAGGAATGAGAGGTAATCAAGAGATAAAAGAGCCGGTAAAAGAAGCCATAGTGGCTCTAGGGATACTAGCTCTCGATAATTACAAAAAAATCAGTTCTCTAGAAATAAACCCTCTTATAGTCACTGAAAAAGATGCTTATGTCTCAGATATTAACCTAGCACTGAAAGAAGAATAGGGTTAGGAAAAATCATTGTTAATTGAGTGGGGCTTAAGGTCAAAAGCATAGGTCTCCTCAAACAATTCTTATGAATAAGTTCAAGGATCGGATGCAGATAGCACAGAGTAAGATGCAGGAAGGTGATGTTGATTACGTGTTTTTGACACCTGATTCAAATATGTTCTATGTTTCAGGTTATGAAGGGGAGATACATGAAAGACATTTCTTCCTCGTCATTTCTCAAAATCAAAGTTTTTTCTTCGTCCCGGACCTGTATGAGGAACAAGTAAGAGATAATACATGGATTGAAGACATCAGGACTTGGAGTGACTCCGAGAAACCTCGTAAAAAACTAAGAGAAAAACTTAACAGTCCAGATTCTGATAAAATGCTTGTTTCAGAGGAGATGCAGGCAAGATTTCTGCTTGATATAAGAAAAATATTTTCAGATGCTGATTTCGGATTGGCTGGAGAGGTTTTTGAACAACTTCGTATAACAAAAAGCTCTGAAGAGGTAGAAAGGATTAAGGAATCTTCAAAGATCGCTGACGAAGTAATAGAAGACCTAAGAGAGATGAACGAAGAGGTTGTAGGGAAGACTGAAGAAGAGTTAGCTGAGGTTATAAAGGAGAAAATGAGTGAAAAGGGAGGAGAAGAACCAAGTTTCTCACCTACAGCATCATCAGGGCCTAATGGGGCTAAACCTCACTACAGTTATGGGGAAAAAATAATTAGAGAAGGAGAACCGGTAGTACTGGACTTTGGTTGCTACAAAGACCATTATCCAAGCGATCAAACTAGAACACTGGTCTTCGGCGGTGAACCTTCTGAAAAATTCAAAGAGGTTCATGAAACAGTTAGAAAAGCTCAACAAAAAGCAGTTGAAAAAGTTAAACCAGGTGTCAAGGCGAAAGAAGTAGATAAGACTGCCAGAAAAGTAATTGAAGAAGCAGGCTATGGTGGCGAGTTTATTCATAGAACAGGTCATGGGGTCGGTCTAGAGCTTCACGAGCCACCTTACATCAATCAAGAAAACAATCAAGAGCTTGAGGAGGGTATGGTTTTCAGCGTTGAACCAGGTATCTACATAGAAGGAGAGTTCGGAGTACGAATAGAAGATCTCGTCGTCGTGACAGAAGATGGATGTAAACACCTGAACGAGACCGATAGGAGCTGGAACTGTTAAAAAGAAAAAAGAAGTGAAGGAAGCTAGCTTAGGTTGGCCGAGACTCTGCTTCAATCCCGGTCTCTGATTCGATTTCTGAATCGTTTATGTTCGATTCAGCTTCGGCTTGTGTTTCTACTTCCTTTTTAGAGTCGTTTTCCTCTTCTCTCTCATCTTCCTGTGTCTCTTTGTTGTCTTGTGACTAGTTGACTGCTTCTGCTGCCTGTTTGTTTCCTCTGTCTGCTAGCCATCCTGAGATGGTTGCCATAGTTCCTTTCCTGTCTCCTGACCCGGCTTCTGCTGATACCTTCGCTCCCAGATTGTCTTTGTTACGTGCCTGGCTTGGAGGCCTTGTCTCTCATTCTCTGACTCAACATCTGTATTTACTTCTACTTCTGCGTTACTTGATGCGTTGACTTTTTTCTCTAATTGGTTTAATCTTTCTTGTAGTTGCTGAAATTGTTTCTGAAGCTGCTTAACTCTTTGTATTAATCCTGTATCTGCTTGTGCGGATGCTTGCGCCTCCATTTGAACCTGGTTCTGTGCCTGTGAAGGCTGTGCTGCGGTGAGCGCCGCGAATCCCAGTGAAATTATAGTTGCAAGGATTTTTATCGTGTATTTGTTTAATTTGATTCGATTTCACCAAGCTGTAACAGCTAGGTGAGGCTTAAGAAAGTTTCATAGAAACGAGCGTTTAATACTGTTTAAAAACCGTTTAATAGCGTTTAACAAAGTTTTTCCCCAATTTAATTATGTTTATCTTCGTTTCTTTCAGACTTTCCTTTTGAGTTGCATTTTTGGCCAAAACCGGCGCTGAGTATCCGGGTCAAAGCTTCCTCTGAGTTCTCCTCAGTTTCGATTATTCTGTCTTCATCTATCTCCACAACCATTCCTGAAGTAATGTTAGGAGCCGTAGGTATGAAAACTATGGATCTACCGTCTTCAGCTTTATTACCTGTCTTGAATGCTGTAAATCTTATTTCATTGAACTCTATCTTCACAGGACGACTGAGATCTTCTCCATATCCAAGAAGAGTTTCTGTTGAAACTTTTGTAAGATCATAGACTGATCCAATGAATGGTATGCCTCCAAAAAAATTATCTATGGCTTTCTCAACTTTAAATCCTCTCTTAGTCTTAACTAAGCGACCTATCCCTGTTACAACAATTGCAATTATTACAAGAAGAAGTGCAAGCTTGTAAGACTGATCTATGTAATAATAACCAGTCAAGTTGATATATTGGTTTCCAGGAATTCTTGCAATATTCTCAAACAACCAATTCACAATCAAAAGTATAACGAATACTGGTAGGAGTACTATAATTCCTGATACTGCAGGTTCCTTTGATCCCCCGATTCTTCTGGACAAGTTTCCAAATAATTTTGAACGATTCTTACTATAATACTCGGTCTTCCTTTTACCCTTCTGTAAGCCCTCTCTGAGAACTTTCTGGGTGCCTTTCTCCAAGTGTTTTTTTCCCTGTCTCAAATGCTCGGAACCATTCCTCTCCTCCCCATCTGTCATCACCCCTTACTTAGTTCTCAAATGTTAAACCGATAACTATTCAAACCATAACCATTTGATTTCACGAAGAAATATTTTTTCTCAGGTCATCTTTGCTGTTTCCGGATTCTCTCGCTATATTTCTTGACTGGTTTATACCTTCCAAGTATTTTTGCATTGCTTTTCCAGCTTGTTCTGTCTTATTTTCATCAGTTAGATATCTTACTTCTGCTAATCTCTCTTCAGCGTTGTTTGCAATTGCTTTAGCCTTTAGATCTTTTTCCCCCCCCATTCTTACTTCAATGCTCTCAACAAAACCTTCAACACTATAGAGCGGATTAACTGGACCTAAACCATGTCTTACCTCACTTCTCTCTTCTCCGGATGATTAGCCTATAACAATGCCTGAAAAGATCAATACAAC
>Ga0102936_1000679_pt1 | contig 13648 bp, 13 predicted proteins | sample SalPon2_A_H2O_MG_FD_78502 | JGI IMG/M metagenome (GOLD analysis project Ga0102936, IMG submission 78502) | Salt pond water microbial communities from South San Francisco under conditions of wetland restoration - Salt Pond MetaG R2_A_H2O_MG | ecosystem: Environmental > Aquatic > Non-marine Saline...
ACCATGTCTGCGCCTTCTACTTGTGCTTTAACTTTCTGCTGGCTTTCTTTAGCAGATTCTTCTCCTACCTTTGGGTCTGCTCCTGCTCCAAGTCCTTGAGTCAGTTCTTTTCCGATTAAGACCTTTTCGTCGGCGTTTGCGTATAGAAGATCTTGTGCGTCGGTGTTCATTGCGACTGTTTCACAGCCTTCAATACCGACTTCGACAAGTCTAGAAATAGTATTGTTTCCTGCTCCGCCTGAACCAATTACCTTGATATCTGCTTTTCTCTGTTCAATCAGGTCTTCCAGTTCATCGTCAATATCATGATTTTTCTTATTTTGCGGGACTGACCCAGAATCGTTCTGCCTTGCTTGGTTTATAGAGTCTTCCATCAGAGAACCACTTTATTATGTAAAACAAGTAGTCACTAAACTATATAAAATTGGCTCAAAGCCTCTCACCCCGATATTTTTAGGAAAAACAACAAAAATGCTTCTATGAAACAACAAAATCTGGACAGAATTCATGAATTTTGGTCAAAAAGCCTAGGATGCAAAAAACAAGTACTAAAGAAACCTAAATCTGGAATATTCTCTCGCCAGAAGCCCTCAGATTACACCATAGACCACACTAAAGAGAAAGTAGATGTCTTCTTCAAAGAAAGTGAAAAGATAGTTTCCTGTCATGAAAGTTCTCTATCTCAAGTGAGAGAATTAGATTTTTCACGTCAGAACCTTCAGGAAGAAAGGCTTGATGTAAAAGAAATTCTAGGCCCGGCCTTTCTCAGCTTCACAGATTCAGAAAGTTTCAAACCAGTAAAATCGCCTGATTGCAGAAAACTCAAAGAATCTGATGCTGAAAAACTCGAGGATTTGAAGGAAACTGGGCAGGAGGAAGAAATTGAAAACTCAATCGGAGACTATAATCCAGTTGAACACTGTCTTTTCGGGAAGTTCCTAGAGGGGAGACTAGTTGCGGTATCTGGCTATGAAATCTGGAATGGTGAAATCGCATTTCTAATCGTTTTTGTATCCAAAGAGTATAGAGGAAAGGGATTTGGCAAACAAGTCGTATCCGAAGCAGCCCAACACGCAATTAGCCATAATTTGATACCATGCTACAGAACAGTGGAAGGATGGAAATCCTCAATAAACCTAGCTAAAAGTCTGGGCTTTGAGAAATATGCTAGTACTTATTTGATAGAAATAAAGGGAAAATAAGGTTGTGACTTTATTCGTCGAATTCGACTTCCTCAATTGCCGTATGCTCAGTGATCTCTTCCCTTATGCCTTCTTTGACTTCTTCTGGTAGTTCGTGGCTGTGTCCGTCTTCTTCGTGTTTGTGGATAATTGTTGCTTTTCCGTCTTCGAATTCTATTTCTCCGTGTCCTAGTCTGTATTGGAAGATGTGTTTTGCTTTTTCTTGACTGTCTTCTACTTTTTCCTGTACTTTAACCCAGTATTCTAGGTCTTTTCCTGAGAGTGGGTGGTTGAAGTCGATTCTTACTCTTCCGCTTCCTTTGGAAACTACTCTACCAGTTTTACGTCCTATCTGGATTTGTTCTCCTACGTTTACGTTGACTCCTTGCTTCGTAAACTCTTTTTCTGGGAATGTCTCCATGTTGCCTGCTTCGCGTTTACCGTATGCTTTTTCAGCTGGAATCTCTACTTCTTTCTCTTCTCCTACATCCATTTCTTTGACTTCTTCTTCAAGGCCTTCAATTACATAGTCTTCTCCGATTAGAATTGGTATTGGCTTGTAATCCTGTTCTTTCCTGTAAATATTGCTTTCTTTTGCTTTTTCCTCGCTTGAAAGATCGAATATTTCGCCATCAGCCTTTCCAACGTAGTCGATAAGAACTAGTTCTCCATTTTTCATTGCCATACTGGTAACTTGTTTTGGAAAAGTTATAAACCGGTTTTTCTCAATACAGCCTCAATCAATCGATCCTCCCATTCCACTACTTTGTGGACTACAGGTATCTTGGCCTCAAAAAACACGAGAGCAGCACCTGCAAAATTCATTCCTATATCCCTAATAGAGAAATAACGATAAGGCACAGACAACTGCACTACCTCCATTAAAAACCCGAAAATGAATGCTGCGGCAGCTGCCTCAAAATGGCCTATCCTCGTATCATGAAAATTAACTAGGAAAGCGCTTGCAAGACCAAAATACGCAAGAAAATGCAGAGGTAAGAATCCAGGTTTCGAAAAATGAGAAACGCTGTTAAAACCAATCAAAATACACAGACCGATCAACCCTAATAGATTCAGTTTCCTCCTCATACAAGTAGACAATCTTCTATAACAGAAATTTAAGCTTTCAGCTAATTAAAACCATCTATGAGCTGGATGGACAACCTGCCAAAACAAGTGCAGGAAAGCATGGACGACCTACTACTCGAAACAGAACAACACGAAGAAACCTACATGGAAGCAGAAAACGCACCAATAGGCCAAATCTGGGTAGCAATGGCACAAATGAACAAAAGAATCAAAAAACTAGAAGACCTCGTCCACGCACAACGCACAGCACTACAAGAAATGGACGTGGAAGTCGAAGTCGACAAACACCTCGACAAAGACCTAGAAGAAAGCCTGAAAAGGTATTAATGGATTACAGAGGCCATCTCAGGAATTTTAGAGCATTGGCCGATGCAGGCTTAAGTTATCTGAGAGGCAAGTCTTTTTTCGAGGTTGAAGATGAGGACTATACATTTGAACATTCTTCTATAGTGTCTGCTTGGGAGGCTGAGTATTTCTTTGCTAATGAATCAGAATTCTATCAGGATGCAATACAGGAAATAGAGAAGGGTGATGTCTTCTATGATGTGGGAGCTAACATAGGCTGTTTTACATGCATCATGGCAGGAAACGGCGCTAATGTATATTCTTTTGAACCTGATTCTCAGGCGTTAAGAGAACTGAACAGAAATCTTGAATTAAATTCTCTGAGTGCAGAGGTCTATAACTATGCTCTCTCCGACTCATCAGAGTCTAAACCATTCATGGCCAAAAAAGGTCCAGATGGCAAACAGAGAATAGATACTAAGTCAGAAACCTGTGTTGAAGCGAAAAGAGCTGACGAATTAGATATAGAACCTCCCGACATAGTCAAAATAGATACCGAAGGCCACGAATTGCGGGTATTAAAAGGAATGAGTAATTTAATACAAGAAAAAACTCCTCTGCTGTACGTTGAAGCACATGGAAGCAAAGGCTTTTCAGAAGTTCAAGAATATCTCGAAGCAATAAACTATGAAACCGAGTTAATGACTCGTAGAGTGGATGGCTCCTACATGCTGAAAGGAGAAGAGAATAAGTAGAAATTTATTCCCTATTCCATTACTATGGCGGGCTTACCTGGCTCAGCCCTATCAGCTTTGTCCTCACTGGATTCTTCTTCAGATTCTATCTCTATTTCTGCGTTGAATTCTTCTTTCCATCTTTCTTTGTTGGTTTCCAATGCTTTCTTCTCGGTTTCTTGCTGAATTAGCTGGTTTCTGAATTTGCCTGGGTTTTGATAGGCGTCTTGTACTTTTTGGTTGATTGTGTCTGCGTGTTTTTTGAATCCTGCTTGGATTGTTTTGCCTGTGATTGCGCCTATATCCCCGAGTTCTAAGTTGCTTTCTATTTCTTGGAATGCTTCGTATTTCCAATTTGCTGAATTGATTATTTTGATTGTTTCTGGTTTTGTGTCTACCATTTCTTGGATTTCTCTTATGTCGCTGGCTACTTTGTCGAAGTATTCGTCAATTGTCTCTGCTTCTTCATCTAGTAGTTTTTCGTTTACTTCTGGCCAGTCTGATTCGAGCATTAGTTGTTCGTGTCCTAGTTCGTTCCAGAGTTCTTCTGCTGTGTGTGGTGCGTATGGGGCTATTAGTTGTATCAGTGTTTCAACTCCGTAGGTGAATATTGCTTTGTCTGTGTTTTGTTGTTTGTACCAGTAGAGTTTTGTCAAGAGTTTGTCTATTTCTCCGAGTGCGATGTTGAATTCGTAGTTTTCTGTATTCTTGGTTACTTTTTGGATTGCTCTTTGTATTCGTGTGCTGACGATTCTGTCTTCTAGGGATGCGTTTTCTAGGGTGGGTTGTTTGTTGGTGATTAGGTTTTTGTTTTCTTCGTATATTCTGAAGACTCTTTTGAGCATGTTTTTTGATGATTCTACTCCGTCTTCGCTCCATTCTAGTTCTTTGGTTGGGTGTGATGCGTTGAGTATGAATGTTCTTGCTGTGTCGGCTCCGTTTTCTTCTATTAATTCGGTTGGGTCTACTACATTGTGCTTGGATTTACTCATTTTCCTTGTCTCTACTTCTACTTCTTTACCGCATTTCTCACAGATATTATCGTCTTCTACTTCGTCTGGGTATAGCCATCCGTGTTCTGGGCATTTGTAGGCAGGATGGTTCACCATTCCTAGTGTTAGCAGTCTTTCGAATGGTTCGTCATCTTCTAGCATGTCTTGGTCGCGCAGGAATTTTTGGAAGAATCTTGCGTAGAGTAGGTGCATTACTGCGTGTTCTACTCCCCCAATGTATTGGTCGACATTCATCCAGTTGTTTGCATCTTCTTTGTCGAATGGTGCTTTGTCTAAATTTGGCGAGATGTATCTTAGGAAGTACCATGAGCTTCCGATGAATGTATCCATGGTGTCGGTCTCTCTTTTTGCTTCTCCGCCACATTCTGGGCATTCGACTTTGGCCCAGGTTTCTGATGTTTCTATTGGATTTCCTGTTTCTGTGAACTCTACATCGTTTGGAAGTTCAACCGGTAGATCTTCTTCAGGTACTGGTACTGATCCGCATTCTTCACAGTGGATTATAGGGATAGGTGTTCCCCAGTATCTTTGCCGGGAAATCAGCCAGTCACGAAGCTGATAGTTTACATCTTCTTCTCCAATACCTTCTTTTTCCAATTTTTCAATTATTTTTTCGATAGCATCCTCTTTGTTCAAATCGTTTAGGCCTTCTGAGTTGATGTGGTTCCCATCTCCTTCATAAGCACCGTCTTCTTCGTAAGAATGCTCTTCAGGTGATTTGACAACTTCTTGGATTTCTATGTTGTGTTCTTGTGCGAATTCGAAGTCTCTCTGGTCGTGAGCAGGGACTGCCATGATTGCTCCGGTACCGTAGTCTGTTAATACGAATTCTGCGACATAGATTGGTATTTCTTCTCCGTTTATTGGATTTTCTGCGTATTTTCCTGTGAATACTCCTGCTTTTGATTTTTCCTCTCTTTCTTCAGCATCTTTCTTCAATGCTTCTTCTCTATATTCTGCGACTTCCTTGTTCTCCTCGGCTATTTGTTTAGCTAGTTTATGTTCTGGTGCTAAGGCCATAAATTTGGCGCCGTGGATTGTATCTGGTCGTGTTGTAAATACTTCTATTTCTCCGTTTTCTTTTGTTGGGAATTTGACTTTGGCTCCTGTGCTTTTTCCTATCCAGTCTTCTTGCATTTTTCTTACTTTGTCTGGCCATCCTTCGAGTTGATCGAGGTCTTGGAGAAGTTCTTCTGAGTAGTCTGTAATTTTCAAGAACCATTGTTCCATGTCTTTTTGTTCTACTACGGAATCACATCTCCAGCAAAGTCCTTCTTCTACTTGTTCGTCTGCGAGAACCGTTTCACATCCGGGACACCAATTAACTTTGGATTCGTCCTGGTAGGCAAGTCCTTCTTCGAGCATTTGTTGGAAGATCCACTGGTTCCATTTGTAGTATTCTGGATCGCATGTAGCTATTTCTCTATCCCAGTCGAACGAGAATCCTAGTCTCTTGAACTGGCCTCGCATATTATCTATACAATCTCGAGTCCATTCCTCAGGGTCTACATCTCGGTCGATAGCAGCATTTTCCGCAGGTAGTCCAAAGGCATCCCAACCCATAGGATGCATCACATCGTAGCCCTGCATCCGTTTCATACGAGCAGGTGCATCTCCAAGCGAATGAACTCTTACATGACCCATGTGTAGATTGCCAGAAGGGTAGGGAAACATCTCCAGTACATAATATTTCTCTGCATCAGTTCTTTCTGTTTTATGAATCTCTGCTTCTTCCCATTTTTGCTGCCATTTTTGTTCTATTTGTTTCAATTTCTCTGCGAATTCTTGGGCCATGGATGGGGTTGTGTGTTTAACTTATTTGTATTTGAGTTAGTGGTTTCTGGGGGTTTGACAGGTAATTTAAATGCCTGTCTTCAAATGCAAATATACAATGACCCGATTGATATGTGTAAGTAGTGGCAAGGGAGGGGTCGGCAAAACCACGACTACAGCTAATATTGGCGCAGCTTTAAGCCAATTTGGAGCTGATACAGTCGTATTAGACGCAAATCTTACTAATCCAAATCTAGGTTTTCACATAGGAATACCTTTATACCCTAAGACTCTACACGATGTTTTGAAAGGCGATGCACATATCACAGAAGCAATGTATATTCATGACTCTGGTCTAAGAGTTGTACCAGCAGGACTATCTGTTGAAGACCTGCGGGATACCTCTCCAGATAACTTATCAGATGTTCTTCTCGATACAGTGGGTGAACCGGATTTTGTACTTGTTGACTCTGCTGCAGGCCTCGGAAACGAATCTATTAATGCTATTGAGGCTTCTGATGAAGTTATGATTGTAACTAATCCAAACCTTCCAGCAGTAACAGATGCACTGAAGACTGTTAACGTTGCTGAGGAGGCAGGAACTGAAATAGCTGGAGTAGTCCTTAACATGGTGAAAGGACATGACTCCGAACTGGATAAAGATGAAGTTGAGTCTATGATAGGCTACCCTGTTTTGATGGAAGTTCCGGAACACGAAAAAGTTCAGGAAGCCTTGTCGGCCAAGAAGCCAGTTGTACATCATTCTCCAGACCACCATGTCTCTGAAAGATTCAAGGCAGTGGCTGCAGACCTAGCAGAACTTGATTATGAACCTGACTTAAGTGAAGACAGCTTCCTCGAGAAAGTGCTTGGAAAGTTCCGGCAATAATTGTAAGAGGTTTTTTATTGAGGGATCTATAATTCCAAGTTGATGACCCGTATTATTTCTGTTGTATCGGGAAAAGGTGGTGTGGGTAAAACTACTTTAACAGCTAATCTAGGCACAGAACTAGCCAAACAGGATCACGACGTCCTGATCATAGACGGAAACTTTTCCGGAGCAAACGTATCACAACATTTCGGGTTAGGCTTCCAGGAAGTATCTCTGAACGATGTTCTCGAAGGAGAAGCATACATCACACAGGCAGTAACCAAACATTCCGAAGGAGTTTCAGTTCTTCCAGCAAGTATACTAGACTTTAATGCAGATGCAGAAAAACTTCGGCATGCTATAGTAGACTTCCTAGGAGACAAAGACTTTGTACTAATTGACACCGCAGCTGGAGTCGGAGAAGAAGTAGAAGCAGGTATAGAGGCATCAGACGAAGTACTTCTTGTTTCAGAGCCAGAGCTACCAGCACTGACAAATGCTTTAGGAGCTAAAAAACTGGCTGAGCAACTCGAAAGAGATGTGCTAGGACTAGCATTGAACAGTGTGAGAGACGAGCAATCAGAAGTAGAACGCGAAGATATCAAAGATTTAATCGAAGAAGAGATAATTGCAGAAATACCAGACCACCAACACGTAAGAGAAGGAATAGCACTAAGAGAACCAGTAGTCAGCTACAAGCCAAAATCCAGGCCTTCAAACAGGATAGAAGACCTAGCATACAGAATAAAAGGCGAAGAACCTCCAGAAAGAGGACTATCACACAAAGTAGCGGAAAAAGTCAACGACCTGCGACTGTTTTGATTTCCGAAGAGTATAAACTATACCAGGAATAATTTGTTTTCTATGACTGATACTAAGCCGTATGAGCAGTATTTGTGGAGTCCTAAAAGAGCAGAGTATGAGGCAAAGGAGATTCCTGATGACTTGGATTGTATCTTCTGCGCCCAAGCTGAAGGTGATGACAGAGTAAGCTTTCTCCCTGTCTACGAAGACGACTTCCTAATGGTAGAATTGAATATCTTCCCATACAACACCGGTCATTTGATGGTTGTGCCTAAGAGACATGTCAACTCGATGACTGATCTCAGTGATGAGGAAAGAAACCGACTGTTCTCAATGGTTGCAAAAGTTGAGGAATTGCAGAGAGAAGCTGTTGATCCAGCAGGAATCGATGTTGGAATGAATATTGGAAAAGCAGCTGGAGAATCAATTCCACACCTACACGTCCAACTAGTTCCAATTTATGAGAAAGATAGGGGGTTCATGGAGACTAGCTTAGATACTAAAGTAATGAAAGAGTCTTTGAAGGATACTCAGGCAAACTACCAAGACCATGTAGAAATCTTGGAAGACTATTGGTGATACAAATATGGCCTCTTTCTTCCACAGCTATGACCTAAGAGGAACTTATCCTGATGAAATCAGTGAAAATGAAGCAGAAAAAGTAGGTAGGGCCTATGGTACTTTTATAGACGCAGAAGAAGTTTTGGTCGGAAGAGATGGCCGTAAACACGGAGAAAAGGTAACTGAAGCGTTTATAAAAGGGGTTAAATCTACTGGAACTGATGTTGCTTATGCTGGAATGGCTCCAAGTCCGGTTGTCTACTTTGGCCAAGTTGATAACAGCTTTGAATCTGCAGCTGTAGTGACTGCTTCGCATAATCCGCCTGAGTACACAGGTTTCAAGTTTAATCTTGAAGGTGCTTTGGCGATGTCTAGAAAAGGGGGAATGGAGGAAATTGAGCAAATCTACGAGTCAGAAGAGTTCGATACTGGTTCAGGAACTGAAGAAGAAATCGATTTAATTGAGGACTATGTTCAGGCAGTTAAAGAAGAAGTTGGTGAAGTTAATTTAGATATTCTTATTAACTGTGGAAATGGTGTTACAGGTGTTTTAGCTCGTGAAATGTTCGAGGGGCTGGGTTGCAGTGTTAAAACGATTAATGAAGAAGTTGATGGAGAATTTCCTAACCATCTGGCGGATCCTACTAGTGAAGAGGCACAAAAACTTACTGAAGAGGTTTTGGCTGATGAAGATCTCGGTATAATTTTTGACGGTGATGGTGATCGCGCTGGTTTTATTCTACCTGATTCTGGGTATATAGCGGAGGATCAAGTAATTTCATTATTCTCTGAGGCTTCTCTTGAAAAAGAAAATGGCACTGTTGTCTATGATTTACGTGCCTCGAAGCTGGTTCCCGAGAAGATCAAGGAATATGAGGGAGAGCCTGAGGAATCTCGTGTAGGGCATACTTTCATCTCAGAGAGAATTCATCAGGCAGATGATGTCTCATTTGCAGGAGAACTTTCTGGTCATTTCTACTTCCCGGCTTTTGGTTTTCCGTGGGATGATGGCCTGTTTGCCGGCGCTTTGATGTGTAAAATAGCCTCTGAAGAAAATTTGGAAAATAAACTGGCTGGTTTCCCTAGTTACCCTATTTCTCCTGAGGTAAATCTGGACTGTCCTAATGAGTTGAAGGGGGATGTGATTGATGCTGTTGCAGAGGAGTATTCTGATCACGAGATTTCGACGATGGACGGTGTTAAGATCCAGTTTGATTCCGGATGGGGTTTAGTCAGAGCTTCCAGTACAGAACCAAAAGTAAGAGTAAGATGTGAGGCTGATACTGAGGAAGACTTGGAGAGAATTTTAGATGAAGTAGAGGAAAAGGTAAGGGATATAATTCAGGAACTTTCTTAGTTTATTTCTGTCATGAATGAGCCTGAGGAGATTACATCTCCCATTCCCACTAATCTTTTTGGTTCTTCGTGTATTATAGTTGGTGTAGCTACTACTTTGTATTCTTCCAGTTCTGCTATACCTGTTTCCACGAAATTCTCTAATTCAAAGTAGTTTTGGAAGTCTTCTAGTTCGTCTAACCGGTTGATGTGCATTTTTTCTGAGTTTATCTTGATTTGATCTTTTGAAGGTAGTTCTCCTTGTTCGGCCATTGATACTCCGGCTAGTCCGCCGAATAGCATTCCTCTTCTTATGTCTTTGGCGTCTACTTCGTATGATTTTTTGGCGACTACGCACTGGAAGTTGTAGGTGTGTACGTGGATTCTTTCTACTCCTGTTTCTTCTATTATTTTCTTAACTGCGTTGTAGACGTGTCCTAGTGTTGCGTCGCCTAGATCTACTCCTAGTGTTTCTGAAATATTCCTAAGTTCTTGTTCATCCATTCCGATGCTTGTGAACTGTGGTGCGATGTGTTCCAGCATCATTTGATCTACTTCTTCTCCTTTGGAAACAAATTCAAGGTGTTTGTCTGTTTCAATTTTTTCGAGTTGTTTCTCCGACTTCATGAGCTTGGATTCTACGTTTCCCTCCGCATCGTGGAAGCCTGAAAGAATTATGCGATCTATCTCGTGATTTGTCTTCTCCAGCTTTTCTTCGAGGGATTTTCTGAAGTATGGGCCGAATCCTCTGAGGCTGTCAGAAAGTATTAGTCTGCATGATTCTTCTTCAAGTTCTATGATATAGTTTTTCTTGGTTCTGTCGGTGTTGATACCTTGTTTAACTCTTTTGAGCTTTAGATTGTCCTCTATAACAGGGTAGAATACTTCTTCGTCCACGAGATTGGAAACTTTTTCTGATAAGAAAGGTGTGTATATTATGCTTTTGTTGCCTATGCGTGACTGAAAGTTGGCTATGATGCCTGCTTGTCCTCCGAGCTGTTCGTGACCCGAAATTTCTGGATTGAAATCTAATTGAACTTCTTGGTTCGATTTGTTCTCTTTGCAGTACTTTAAGACCTTTTTCAGATCTTCTTCTGAGCTTACTTTGTTTAGAAGTTCTGATTCAACTTTTTCCAGATTTATCCTAGAGCTATCAAACTTTAGGGATGAATCTATATGGGCGTTGAACCCTGTTAGAACTGTGGAATTGTGTTCTGTCTTCAAAGACTCCCTGTATTTTTCCAGCCATTCTTTTTTCATAGTCCTTCGCAGAGCTCTCTAACTTCTTTCTTAATGTCATCAGCTTTTATTACGCCTGAAGCAACTAGTACTCCCTCACATCCTAGTTCTTCACTCTTTTCTACATCCTTTTTTGATTTGATGCCGGCTCCTGTCAGTGTTGGTACTTCTCCGGATGCTTCGACTGCGTTTTCAATTACATGTGGTTCTGCAGTTGATACAGCTATGTCTCCGCCAATTAGTTCAGGTGGCTCGAAGGCTATGTAGTCTGGTTCGTATGTGCTGTATTTTTCACATTCTTCAACTGTTTGTGCACAAACAACTGTGGTTAGTCCTTCTTCTCGGCATTTTTGTACTGTTTCATCTATTTTTTGGTCTTCAAGTCTTCTTTCGGAATGGTTTATCAGTGTACCAGTCACTCCTGTGTCTTTAAGTGCTTTTATCTGGTTTGATCCTGTGTGGCTTCCTGTTTCGACCGGGTCTGTGTGTTGGGCGTATACTGTTAGTTCTTCGTTTTCTATTCTGTTTAAGTCAGCTGTTTGAGGGTTTATGATTACTTCTGCATCTTCTTCAGTTGCTGCCTCGGCTATTGTTTCTGTTAGTTTTTCGCAGTTTTCTCCAATTGCCTTTTCGTACGCTTTGTAGTTTATTATTAGCATTTTCGTGTTTTTTCACCTTGTTTCAATTTTGATGTCTGGATTATTCACTACTTCGGCTTTCCCGTTATTAACTTTGATATCGATTCTTTCATCGCCTATTCGTTTGCCTTTACGGACTAGTGAAATGCCGTCTGCAGGATCTATAATTAATCTATCATCTTCAAAGCTGATTCCTAACAGGTATGAGTCTATTACATGTATAAAAAGTCCTGCACTCCATGCTTGTTCATCACATCCAAGTGATTCTCCATTTTCGGCATTCGCTACTTCTGGTAAGGCTCCTAACTGGTTTCTGTCGATGAAGTGACTGAGTTTCTTCAGAAAGTTCATGCCATGATTTTTCTGATTGTATTCTAGGTTGGCTGCAGCTGCCCAGCAAGTGGTTAAGCCCCATACGCTGCCGGTGTGGTAGCCTGAACTATCGTATCCTGGATCTGTTACTGAACGTGTTCTTGCGCCGTAATGAGATGAGAACTCTCCGTTAATTTTCTCCAAGTAGTTTTCAGCTTCTGGTTCTTCTACTTGGCCGAACATTATTGGTATTGCAGGGTTTATTGACTCAAAATTGTTTTCCAAGTTGTCTTTGATGTAATCTTCTTTTTTAAACTCTTCTAATCCTTTTCTTAGTCTTTTGGTTCCTCTGTTGAATCTTTCTAATGCTTCAATCCACAGGCTTTGGATATCAACTGCTTTTTCTCTTTCCAGTGTGTCCATCCATGTTCCATCTGGATGATTTTCTACTATTTTGCCTCTGGGTCTTTCATTAAGTAGTTCTTCCGCTCTTTCAATCAGTTTCTCATCGGCACTGTAGTATTTGTTTAATTGGTCTACTGCTATGATGTACAGAGGTATACTGTCTGAACGCGGGTAATCTGTTTCTGATCCACCACTTGACCTTATTTTTGAGGGAAAATTTTCTCTCTCGGCGAAGTTTAGCAGTAGTTTTTCTACTTCTTCAAACATTCCGGCATCAATCATTCCGAGGCTTGTCCAGAAACTGTCTCTGGCCCAGTAGTTCTGGAACCATGGATGTCCGGCTATCACTCCTCTACCGTTTTTTCCGTAGTAAAGGTTTTCAAGGCTTTTAATACTGTAATTAAAGGTTCTACCTAATTCTTCGTGTCTTAAACTGCCTTTTGGAGATTCTGTTTTTTCTTCAACTTTTCCATCTGTCTTGAATGTTATCTCGGCTTTCTCTACATTTCCTGAATTTACTTCGTGTTGACAGTATATTTCTCCAGGTATCAAGCATATTTGTTTCTCTCCTGGAAAATGCTCCTTAGAATGAACTCCTTCATCAAAATTAAACTTTTTGCCGGTTATTGAAATCGAATTTTGGCCATTTATTATCTTTTTACCGTTCTCAATAGTTTCTAAGCTGTAATCTTGGCTGCCAATATCTTCTTCTTTGGAGCGTATGTCTATTCCTGTTTCTAGTGATATTCTTACTGCTTTATTCTCCTCTGAATTGTTTTCAACTATCCATTCTACTTTGAATCCTGCAGTGTTTGCCGGGCAGCTTATCTTCTGTTTTATTTTTAGGCTGGAAACTTTGTGTGTATATACTATTTTATCTCCATAACATGCTTCTTCCAGTGTTTCTCCCGTAAGCCATACTCCATTAACCTTTGTGGCAAAGTAATCAAGGTATTTTTGCCCTGGGCTCCAGTAACCACTCCATTTTTCTTTGAATCCCCCATCCATGTATGTCTGTAGAAATCCGTGTGTGTTGGAGATTACTCCTTTCTTCTCGGAGAATCCTTCCCCTAATCTGTACTCCATAATCTCACATCGTGGTGCCTGGCGTATAAAACATTTCTTTTCAACTGTTTGGTGGTAATAAAATTAAACTACATCTTTTATACTGCGCCAACTAAAAGGATTACTTTATGACATCGAGCGCTGACAACTTCATAGAAGTCTCATTTGAAGCCGCCAACAAAGTAGGAGGCATATACCAAGTTCTAAAATCCAAGTCAGCTAAAATGCAGGATTTTTACGGAGAAAACTATACTACAATAGGCTTCTATGACGAGGAGTCAGCTCGAACAGACTTTGCAAGTCGTGAAAACCCGCACCAAGAAATATTCGACGAACTTGAAGA
>Ga0102936_1000683_pt1 | contig 13593 bp, 11 predicted proteins | sample SalPon2_A_H2O_MG_FD_78502 | JGI IMG/M metagenome (GOLD analysis project Ga0102936, IMG submission 78502) | Salt pond water microbial communities from South San Francisco under conditions of wetland restoration - Salt Pond MetaG R2_A_H2O_MG | ecosystem: Environmental > Aquatic > Non-marine Saline...
ACAGCCCGACCACGGAGACTTTGCGCTCGCCCCTCGGCCGTCGATGCGAGGAGATTTTGAAGAAAACTAGCCTCGTGTGTGAGACGAGTGTTCGATCCGGCTCGAATCTGCTGGAACATTGTTTCCGGAGACCTGGGCCACAGGATCGATGCGGAGAGATATCTAATACCAGCGGCAGCAGTCTATTTTATTGATAAATCATATTTTTTGTCAGAAATTCGTTTGACAAAACACTGAAGCAAGACGATCCAATGTAACATAAATAGAGAAAAAATCTAATATCTCAGCATATAATTAAAATGTGATGAATATAGTATAACAGAAACTAAATATAGACAAAATACATTCCGAAAGAAAACGAGCATTCCCGATAAAATTATTAACATAAATTTGTTAATTCTCTCTTCTAACCATCTCAGACATACTTCTCATCCCGACCCAATTCGATCCGTGCTCTCTGGATCGAATCTACTTGAGTCTGTGTGACGCGTGCATAGCAAGCAAAATAAGTAGGCTGGCGCTTTCGGGTACGCGTATGACTGGCGAAGCGAAAGATCCGAGCGGCGAGACGGGCCCACTCGATGGGATCACCGTACTTGACGCCTCACGTGTGCTCGCGGGACCGTTCTGCGGGATGCAACTGGCCGACCTCGGCGCGGACGTCATCAAGGTCGAGCGACCGGACACCGGGGATCAAACGCGAGGCTGGGCGCCGCCGACGTATCGAGACAGCGACGTGGCGTCGTACTACCTCAGCGTCAACCGGAACAAGCGGTCCGTGACCCTGAACCTCTCGACTGAGACGGGACAGGACCTGTTTGGCGAACTGGCCGCCGAAGCGGACGTGCTCATCAACAACTTCCGGGTCGGCACGATGGAATCCTGGGGACTGGGCTACGAGACGTTGTGCGAACTGAACCCGGGGCTGATCTACTGCTCGATCACCGGCTACGGCGAGTGGGGGCCGGACAAGGACCGACCAGCCTATGACCTCGTGGTCCAGGCAGAAGGCGGGATGATGAGCATCACCGGGGAACCGGACGGACAGCCGGTCCGGGTCGGGGTGGCGATCACGGACATCGTGACGGGCCTGTACTCGACCCAGTCGATCATCGCTGCCCTGCTGGAACGCGAAATCGGCGACGGCCGGGGGCAGAAACTCGACATGAGCCTGCTCGACTCGGCGGCGGCGCTGAACTCCTACGCGGCGATGTTTTACTTCGCGACGGGAGACCCGCCCGAACGGCGCGGCGGGAAAATCAAGAACATCGTCCCGTATCAGGCCTTCGAGACGGCCGACGACTACGCGGTCATCGCGGTGCCGTCCGAACACCTTTGGCCGAAGTTCTGCGAGGCGCTGGACCGTCCGGACCTACTCGCCGACGAACGCTTCGAGACCAACACCGACCGCGTTGCGAACCGGGACGTACTCGAAGCCGACCTCGAAGCGGAGATCAGCGAGTATACGACCGACGAGATCGTTTCGTTGATGCAGGAACACGACGTCCCCGCGACGCCGATCAACCGGATGGACGACGTGTACGACCACCCGCAGGTGCTCGCGCGCGGGATGCGGACCTCGGTCGATCACCCCGATATCGGCGAAGTCGAGATGCCGGGCGTGCCGATGCACTTCTCGCGGACCCCGGCCAGCGTGCGCTCGCATCCGCCCGAACTCGGCGAGCACACCCGTGAGGTACTGCACGAACTCGACTACGACGAGGAGACGATCGATCGATTCGAGGCCGACGGCATCGTCTGAGGCCCACCCCTCTTCGGCTTCAATAGACCGGGAACCGCTCTCAGTCTCGATCCGGTACCGGGAACCGCCTACGAGATCGGGACGAAGACTTATGATCCAGACCGACACACTCGTTAGCATGATCGGTGAGGATCCGCTCCTTTCAGCGGTGGAACAGAAGTATTACGAGGAAACCGTCCAGGCGCTCAACTCGGACGTGTTCGTCGGTGATCTCGACGACGAGCACATTCGAGCGCTCGACCGAAACGAGGAATCGGCCGAGGACTGGCAGACATTTGTTCGTCGAATGGGCGAACACGACCTCCTCGGCATCGCCGTTCCGGAGCAGTACAACGGTGGCGGGGGCGGTTTCATCGAAACCGTACTCGCCGAGCAGGCCATCGGCTACACGGGTAGCATCGTTCACGCCTGCCAGACGTCGATGACCCAACACATCGGGCGGACGATGTACGAACACGGCACGGAGTACGTAAAAGAAGAGTACCTCGCGCCGATGTGTGCCGGTGAATGCGTCGTCGCCCAGGCGTTTACCGAACCCGACAGCGGGACGGACATCGCTCACCTCCAGACCAGCGCCGACCGGGACGGCGACGAGTGGGTCATCAACGGAGAAAAGCGGTTCATCGACTTCGCGCCGTACGCTGACATCCTCTTCGTGCCGGTGCGCACTGCCGGCGATGACGGCGACCGCGACGGGCTCTCCGTGCTCATCGTCGAAGGCGACAGCGATGGGCTCGAGATCCTCGAACGCCATCGGGACTGGCACGGCTTCCGCGGTACCGGTGCGTCGTGGATCGCGTTCGACGACGTGCGGGTCCCAGCCGAGAACGTCGTCGGCGAGGAAGGCAACGCCTGGACGTACCTCACGAACGAACTCAACCTGGAGCACCTGACGATCTCGCGATACTGTCTGGGCGCGGCAGAGCGTGCCCTCGAGACGGCGGCGAACTACACCGAAGAACGCGAGGTGAACGAACGCCGACTGTCGAGCTATCAGGGCGTCAACCACAAGATCGCGGCCATGGCGACACGGATGGACGCGGCCTATCTCCTGAACTCGCGGGCGGCCCGAATCCTCGATCGCGACGGGATGTCGTCCGGGCGAATGGAGGGGGCGATGGCCAAGGCGTTCGGCAACGAGATCGCCCACGAGATCGCTGACGCCGCGATGCAGGTGATGGGTGGCATCTCTACGACCGACAAATACGACGTCGAACGGGTCCAGCGCGACGTCCGTGCCGGACGATTCATGGGTGGAGCGACGGAGGTCATGCGGAGCATCGTCCAACACGACGCCTACTCGCGGTTGCACGACGAGTCCTTCGACCGGGAACGTGTCGGGAACGAGCGCGCCCCTCGCGAGGAAATCGGATCCCCGAAACAGTCGTCTCACGGAGAATCTCGGATTCAGCGCTGAGGCGGAGATCAGGTCCAGCGCTGACGTGGAGATTTATATTGGTGGCGTTCGCGTCCCCGAGTATGGAGCCGTTTATGGATGTCGACGTGCTGGATCTCACACAGTCTATCGCCGGTCCCGTCGCGACACAGCAACTGGGCGCCCTGGGCGCGAACGTAGTGAAAGTAGAGCCCCCCGGCGGCGACGACTTCAGGGGAAATCTGAGCGGGTCGATGTTCGCCTCGTTCAATCTCGGGGACAAACGAAGCCTCTGTGTCGATCTCCGGACGGACGATGGCCGGGACGTCGTCCAGGAACTGGCCGCCGAAGCCGACGTGGTCGTCGAGAGCTTTCGCCCTGGCGTCCTCGAAAAGTTCGGTCTGGACTACGAATCCGTACGCGAGGACAACTCGGACGTCGTCTACTGCTCGATCACCGGGTTCGGTCACAGCGGCCCATACAGTGACCGACCGGCATACGATCCGGTGTTGCAGGCTATGAGTGGTCTGATCTCTACGACCGGCTATCCGGATCAGCCGCCGGTTCGAACCGGTGCCAGCGTCGTCGACTGTGGGACCGGAATGACAGCCGCGTTCGCGATCACGGCCGGCCTGTTGGAACGGTTCCGGACCGGCGAAGGCGATCACCTTCAGGTATCGCTGTTCGAGGTCGCCGTCTCCTGGATGGCCTACTGGCTCGCGAACTACAGCACCACCGGCGCGACGCCGAGTCGCTCACAACCGGGTGGCTTCGCCGGGATGTCGCCGTACGGTGTGTTCGAGGCCGGTGACGGCGAGCAACTGTACATGAGCGTCGTAAACGACGAACAGTTCCGGCGGCTCTGTGAGGCGCTCGATCGCCCGGCCCTCGCAGACGACGAGCGATTCCACGAGAGCGATGATCGCTGGAGCAACCGCGAAACGCTGTACGAGGTGATTTCGGAGCGCTTCAGTGAATACGAGCGTGATGGTCTCGTCGAACGCCTCGTCGAGGCCGGGGTCCCAGCCGGCCCGGTCAACGAAGTCGACGATGTCGCTGCGGATCCCCATCTCGAAGAGCGCCAGATGCTCACCGAGGTCGAAAACCTCACTACCGGCGAGCCGATCCGGACCGCCGGCGTACCGATCGTGACGACCGACGGACGGCCCGATGCCGGACAGCGCCCACCGACGCTCGGCGAACACACCCGGGCCGTTCTCGCGGAACTCGGGTATTCGTCGAAACAGATCGATCGCATGATCGACGCCGGAGCGCTTCGAGAGGACTGACGGCCGACGGTATCAGGAGTACGCGACGTCGAGTTCGATCTCGTTGACGATTCCCAAGAGAAGTTTCGGGAGTTCGTCCTCGAACCACTGCCCTTGCATGCGGTGGGCGGCGTCCGCAACGCTGATCGACCCGAGAACCTCGTCGTCGGGCGTCGTCACCGGGGCGGCGATGGCCGAGAGGCCCTTGATGTGCTCTTCGTTGTTGATCGCGTAACCGCGTTCCCGGATCGCTTCGAACTGCTCGAAGAGTTCAGCCCTGTCAGTGACCGTGTTCTGTGTGTAGCGGCGGAGCCCGGTCTCATCGAGTATCGATTCGACTTCGGCCGGCGGGAGATGTGCGAGGATCGACTTGCCGGCGGCGGTCGCATGGAGCATCGGCCGGCGTCGGCCCAGGGCGGCGCCCGTGCTGACCGAATGTTCGCCCTCCGCGATCCGGACGTAGACGGCGTACCCGTGCTCCTGCACCAGAAACTGGACCCGTTTTTCGGTCTCGGAGGCGAGTTCTTCCAGTTTCGGCTCGATCGAGGAGTACACCGGGTGGCGGTGTTTCGCGTACTCGCCGAAGTTCATGAACCGGAGACTGAGATCGTATCGGTCCCCGTTCCGAACGAGGAACTCGTTTTCCTCGAGCGTCTTGAGATGCGTATGAACCGTGCTTTTCGCCCAGTCAAGTTCGTTCGCCAGTTCAGTGACACCTGCGCCCTCCCGATCTTTGATCAGCTCCAGTATCTCCATCGATCGACGTACCGATTCGATCGTGCCGCCGTCCTTGGTCGTCGCCATTGTCTACCAGCGGTATACCCCGGGGCTAGTTAACGTTTATTCATGTCGAATTGATATTTCCCCCGAAATATTCCGGGTAGCGCCGCGCGCTCACGAATCGAAGCACGTCCACGCGGAAATATCATGTTTAATGATATTGAACGTGCGCCCAGGACCCACGCACTATGCGGTATGCGAACGATTCTTGATTACTCCGGAGCAAATCAGGCCTCTCTACCGGCTCTGTTGGGTTATTTTCGGTAGCGTATGTTCAACGGTACCGAACCTCTTGAGACAGCCTGTCATCCAGAGTTGTCCCCTATCGAGTGTCGCTGATAACGCTGAAACCGCCGATCAGTACCCCGGACGGGGAGAGCAGACAGGCTAATCGAGGCCGAATCGACATCCGCGATCTAATCATAACAAAATTAATTTAGTTATGAAAATCCGATACACTGTCCTATCGACGTTTCAGAGACCGGCTTTCGGGACGGAACAGATCCCGGCGACGGTGATCCCGCGTCGAAACCGTCCTTGCCGTGTGGCCCGAGCGGTAGCCACTCGCTGAATAACTGTTCGGCAAAGATGAACGGAGTAAGTGAGACAATATCAACCTATCCGATTCGTGGCCGTCGCTGCCGGCGAGTCGGAAATATCAGCCGTCTATCTCCCGCGTTGCCGGGCGATCAGATGGACGCGGCCAACCAGGAGGACGGCCAGCACGACGACGACGCCGACGACGAGCCAGCCGACGCGGTAGCCCGGCCCATCAGCGAGGAGCCCGAACGCCGGCGGCGCGATCAGCGCGCCGACGTTGAGTGCCAACATGGGGGCCGCGCTGCCGCCCCCGACTTTCTCGTCGGGAATGAACGCGCCGATCGCCGAAAAATACACGCTCGTGAACCCGAAGACGGCGAAGCCGAGCACCAGCGCGACGGCTATCGTGACCGTCGGCCCTTGTACGGACGCTATAGCGAACACACAGACCGCGACCAGGACCGTCTGACCGAGCAGAACGGCCGTTGCCGACCGGGCGCTGTCGCTCGGGAGACGGTCGACGACCGCGCCGAACAGCACCCGACCGCCGCTGCCCACCATCTGCATCCCCGCCAGCGTCGCCCCCGCAACGGTTACCGGAATCCCGATCGCCTCGTTCAGATAGAGGATCATATAACTGGACGTAACGAAGAGTACCGAGCCGAGAAACAGTCCACAGACCACCAAAAGCAGATACGAGGTGTCGTCGATCTGGCCGCCGATCGACGGCATCTCGAAGCCGCTCTCACCGCCGCTTCCGTCGTAGACCGTGACGAACACGACCGTCACGATCGCCGCGAGCGCGGCCGCCGAAAAGAACCCGGCGCGCCAGCCGAACCGCGAGACGGCCAACAGCGGCACGCCGACTGAGCTGATCGCGCTTCCGGCGGTGACGCCGACCTGTTTGATTCCCATTCCGAGGTTCCGCCGAGCTTTCGGGATCGACTCGAAGACGGCGCGGTTCGTCCCCGGCATCGACACCGAATAGGCGACGCCGAGCCCGACCGCCGCGAGTCCTAGCGCCGGCAACGACCAGGCAAGCCCGATCCCGAGCGTCGCGACCGAGAGGCCGGCGAGCCCGACAAACAGCGTTCGTCCCTCCCCGAACCCATCGACTGCTGCGCCGGCAGGAAACAGAGACGCCATCTGCCCGAGCGTGAGCGCCGTCACGACCAGTCCGACGCCAAATCGCGAGATTCCGAAGCCTTCCCGGAGAAACGGCGTCGACGCGAACACTGCGTAGTAGCAGACGCTCGCCGTGATCTGCCAGCCGAGTATCGAGCCTAGTGCCCGCCACATGCTCTCGCTCTCCCCGTCGTCGTCGCCGCCCGATTCGTCCCCATCGTACACACCCCTGCACGTCCGTAACAAAAATGTGTACCGGCTTTTGACACGGTTTTCGGCCCGGCGATCGATCCGTTCCCCGATCGGGACGCTCGACCCGTTCGGTCAATCGAGGAGATCGAACGCGCGGGCCCGTTCGAGGATGTCTTCGGCACGCCGGATGTGTGCGATGTCGATCATCTCGCCCTCGTGGCGGATCGCTCCCCGACCGGCGGCCGATTGGGCGTCCTCGATGGCGTCGAGGAGCGATCGGCACCGCTCGATCTCCGCTCTGTCCGGGCGGAATATCTCGTTGACCGGCTCGGCGTGGCTCGGGTGGATGATCTGATAGCCCGTGTAGCCGAGCTGGTGCGCTATCCGCGCCTCCCTTTGGAGTCCCTTGATGTCTTCAACGTCGTGCCAGGGCCCGGAGATCAACTGTTCGAGGCCGGCCGCCCGCCCGTCCATCACGACCTTCGAGAGCATGTGGCGTTTTTCTTCCCCGCCGGGTGTCCACTCGAAGCCAAGCGCGCGCTGGATATCCGCTCCTTTGCTGGTCCCGCCGACGATGGCGGCGACTCGCTCGCTCGCTGTACAGAGATCATAACAGCGGCGGAATCCCTGGGCGGTCTCCGGCAGCGCGATGATCTCGATCCGATCGTCGATCCCACGCACTGATTCGAGGTAGCTCAACACGTGGTCGGTCCGTTCGAGTTCCGTCGGCGACGGGAGTTTGGGAACCACGACGGCGTCGAGGCCGGGCCGAACGATCGCTTCCAGGTCGGCTTCGAAGAGCCCGGTGTCCGGCGGGTTGATCCGGGCCGTTATCGCGCTCTCCTCGTCGACGAACGCCGCGAGCGCTTCAGCGAGCACCTCGCGTGCGTGTTCCTTTTCGTCGAGCGGGACGGCGTCCTCGAGATCGAAAATGTACCCGTCGGCCGCGTTCTCGGGGGCACTCTCGACCCATTCGCGACGATTCGCCGGGATGTACAGCAGTGAACGGACGGGCTTCATCGACGGAACGTATAGCCGAGGGCGTGAAAAACGTTCGGGCGACGGCCCGCTGTCACATTCGCCGGACGAGGCGTCGTTCTTCGGAATAGCGCTGTCCGGCGGTGAACGCTCAGTAGGACTTGGGCATCCCGAGGACGTGGCTCCCGATGTAGTTCTTCGCCATCTCGTTGGAGATGGGTGCGATGACGTTGATCATCGTCTCTCGCCAGTAGCGCTCGACGTCGTACTCCTTGGCGTATCCCATCCCGCCGTGGGCACGCATCGCGCGCTCGCAGGCCTCGATCGAGTCCTCGCTCGCCCGGAGTTTGACGGCGTTCGACTCCGCGCCGCAGTCTTCGTCGTTGTCGTAGAGCCACGACGCTTTCCGGACCATCAGTTCGTCCATCTCGAGTTTCGCCCACGAGTCCGCGAGCGGATGCTGGACGCCCTGGTAGGAACCGATCGGCGCGTCGAACACGACCCGCTCGCTCGCGTACCCGGCGGCAGCCTCGATGGCCGCCTGTCCGATGCCGACGGCACAGGCCGCAATAGAGATGCGTTCGGAGTTGGCGAACTCGAGCAAGTACTTGAAGCCCTCGCCCTCCTCGCCGATCCGGTCTTCGACCGGGATCCGGAAGTCGTCGAACCAGACCTCGTTCGAGGCCGAGGCTCCCCGGCCGGCTTTCGGGATCTCCGAGGCGTCGATCGCGTCCATCTCCGAGTCGAACTCCGTGAAAAACAGTGTCATCCCGTCGAAGCGATCGGCGTCCTCGCGCGGGGCCGTCCGCGTCAACAGCATAATAACGTCGGCTTCTTGGGCTTTGGTCGTCCAGATCTTCTGACCGTTGACGACGTATTCGTCGCCGTCGCGCTCGGCGAACGTCTCGATGCGGGACGTATCAGTGCCCGCGTTGGGCTCCGTGACACCGGTACAGACCTGTACCTCGCCGTCGGCGATCTGGGGGAGGTACTGCTGTTTGTGCTTTTCAGTGCCGTAGGCGACGAGCGGCTCGGTGCTGAACGTGTGGTGTGCAGTGAGCGACGTGCCGGCCATTCCCGCCCCCGAGCGGGCGATCTCCTGTTGGACGATCGCGGCCTCGAAGACGCCGTATCCCTGCCCGCCGTACTCCTTGGGAATACTGATCCCACACCAGCCGTCGTCGGCAAACGCCTCGAAGAACTCCGCTGGATACTCGTGGCGTCTGTCTTTCTCGCGCCAGTACTCGTCGCCGAACTCCGAGCAGAGTTCGCGGATCTGCGATCGAATGAGCCGCTGTTCGTCTGTGAGTTCGAATTCCATCGTTCAGACGCACTCGACCCAGTCACTAAACTCTACTGTCAGCGGAACCACCGGCGGTTTCACCCGTCGTAGACTGCCGGATTCGCGACCGTGTCCGGTCGCCCGCCGTCGAGGACGGTCCGGATCGATTCGGCGGCGAGTTCCAGCCCTCGCCGCTGGGTGCGATCGCTCACGCCGGCCACGTGCGGGCTCAAGATCAGGTTCGGCGCATCCAGAAGGGGATTGTCCGGGGCCGGCGGCTCGTTCCCGAAGACGTCCAGTGCCGCGCCGGCTAGCGCCCCCTCGACGAGTGCCTCGTGTAGCGCCGGTTCTTCGACCACGCCACCCCGCGAGGTGTTGACGAGGTATCCCTCGCCCAGGGCGGCCAGTTCGGGTTCGCCGACGAGGCCACGTGTCTCCTCAGTGAGCGGGGTATGGATGGTCACGATGTCGGCCCGTTCGAACAGCCGCGCTCTGTCGACGAGTTCCACGCCGACGTCTTCGACGGCTTCTCGATCATGTCTGGGGAACACCGGATGTGAGCGCTCGCCGGTCGCGTACGGATCGTATCCGACGACGTCCGCACCGAACGACCCGGCGGCGATCCGGGCCACATCCAGACCGATGGTACCGAGTCCGACGACTCCGAGCGTCTTCCCGCGTAGTTCCGTCACCGGCGAGCGGACTTCCGCCCATCTGCCATCGGCAACGCCACGGGTGTTTTCGATCACGTCCCGAAGCAGCGCGAACGTGACCCCGAACGTGTGTTCGACGACACTGGGGCCGGGACCGCCGGGCGAGTTCGCGACGACGACGTCCGCATCGGTCGCCGCGTCGAGATCGATGTGATCGACGCCCGAGCCAGTCAGCGCGATGACGCGAAGGTCGTCGGCAGCCTCAAACACTTCCCGCGAGAACCGTCCCGGCCGCAACAGGCACGCTTCACATCCCTCGAGGGCCTCGATGAGCTGCTCTGGGACGTCGACGTCGATCCCGCCGGCGGGAACCTCCAGTTCTCGGATCTCGAACCCGTCGAATATCTCATGGACTTCCGCCATCGGCCGACCGTGCGAGTCGCTGTACGTGACGAGTAACCGTGGCATGACCGTAGGGACTGCGAGTGACTACTTATACTATTGGGAACCGCTCGCGTCCGAAGGTATAGGTGCACTCCCTCGAAACACGCCGGCACATGAGTGAGAATCCAATCACCGTTTTCGAGCAGTGCGACACGAGCATCGTCTCCGACGCAATGGACGAACACGGCCTCGAAGGAGTTATCACCGGCCTGCGGGCCGCCGCGCCGACACACTCGGCGGTCGGCCGCGCTCGCCCCGTCCGGTTCGAGCGGGCCCGCACCAATGGGCTCACTAATTTCCCATACGAGATGCTCGACGCCATCGCCCCCGACGAAGTGTTCGTCCTCGACGGCGTCTCGCCGGAGCTCTCCTGTTGGGGCGGGCAGGCCTCGACGCTCGCCGAAAACAGCGGTATGGCCGGCGTCGTCGTCGACGGTGGCTATCGGGACGTTCCCGACATCCGCGCGGGGTCGTTCCCGGTGTTCGGTCGCCAGCCGACGCCCCGGTCCGGACAGGGCCGCATGCGGGTTGCCAGCACCGACGCCCCCGTCACGGTCGATGGAATCCGTGTCGACGTCGGCGACATTATCGTCGCGGACGCGACGGGCGTGGTGGTCGTCCCCGCCAAGCACGAGACGGCGGTGGCGGAAGCGGCCGCCGACATCCTGGCTGATGAGGGCGAACTGAGCGAGAAGGTCGCCCAAGGAAAAGGGATCGACGAGATCCGCGCGGAACACGACACGTTCTAACTCCCGCCGCCGACTATAGGATTTAATTACCGTCCCCGTCTCAGTCGGGGCATGGCACCACTCGACGGCGTGACTGTGCTGGACGTAACACAGATGGTCGCCGGACCGTTCGCGTCCATGCAACTCGCGGACCTCGGCGCGGACGTCTACAAGATCGAGCGCCCCGACGGCGGGGAACTCGGCCGGTCGAACCCGCCGTTCGTCGAAGGGCGGAGCGCCTACTTCGCCTCCGTCAACCGCAACAAGCACTCGGTCGCGCTGGATCTGAAGTCCGAGGACGGCCAGGCCGCCTTCCGCTCGCTGGCGGCCGAGGCCGACGTCATCGTCGAGAACAACCCGCCCGGTCGCATGGAGGGTTTCGGCCTCGGATACGAAGGCATCCGGGAACTGAACCCCGGGATCGTCTACTGCTCGATCTCCGGCTTCGGGCAGACCGGACCCTACCGCGAACTGCCGGCCCTGGACATCGTGGCCCAGGCGATGAGCGGGGTGATGAGTATGACCGGGCCGGGCGACGGCAAGCCCTACCGGGCGGGCGTCCCGATCGGGGACATCGCTGCCTCGATGTACGCCGTCCAGAGCATCGTCATGGCGCTGTTTCAGGCCGAACGCACCGGCGAGGGCGACTACCTCGACGTCTCGATGGTCGACTGTCTGGTCCAGTGGCTCACGGTCCGGGCGGGCTACACCTGGGGTGCCGGTGAGCCCTACCCCAGATCGGGGAACTCCCTCGAAGAGTTCGTCCCCTACGGGGTCTGGGACACGGCCGATGGCTATCTCGCGGTCGTCGTCGTCGCGGACCACCACTGGGAACGGCTCTGTGCCGTCATCGATCGTGAGGATCTGGCCGACGCCGAGCGCTTTGCGACCGCCGCCGCACGGGTCGAGAACCGTGAGGCGGTCGACGACCTCCTGACCGAGACGCTCGCGGAGGCCCCCGCCGAGGAGTGGTTCGAACGGTTCCGCGAACACCAGGTCCCGGCCGCGCCGATCCTCGATACCGAGGAGGTCTGGGCGGACGAGCACGTCAGTCAGCGCGACCTGCAGACGACGGTGCAGGACGGGGACCACGAGGTGCCCGCGATCCGGTACCCGGTCGAGTTCGACGGCGTCGACGGCGAAATCGAACGGGGGGTTCCGACGTTGGGCGATCATACCCGGGCTGCGCTCCAGGACGCAGGTTTCGACGAGGAGCGGATCGAGTCGATCGTGTCGGCGATCGAAGAGCCCTGACTGCTGTCGGCCAAGCAAACGTGGTGTCGAGGTCGTCGGATCGGCGCGGACGAACTGGTCGGCGACCGAGAATATAACTTCCCGGCGACGGTCGTTCCCGCCGATGACACGTTCTTTCGACACTATCGAGTGGTCGTTCGACGAACCGAGCGGCATTGGCCGCGTCGTCCTGGACCGACCGGACTCGCTGAACGCGCTGTCGGCGACACTCCGGACGGAGTTCGACGAGGCGTTCGCGGCGTTCCGAGACCTGGACGAGTCGGCCGACGGCGTCGCCGTTCGGGCCGTCGTCGTCTCGGGCGCGGGACGGGCGTTCTGCGTCGGCGCGGACGTCGACGAGTTCGCGGAGGGGACCGACCTCACTCATCCCGAGATGGTATACGAAGCCGCGAGCCAGTTCGCCGGCCCAGTCGTCGCCGAGATCGACGGCTACTGTCTGGGCGGCGGACTCGTGCTCGCGCTCTCGTGTGACTTCCGTTTCGCGAGCGAACGCAGCGAGTTCGGTCTCCCGGAGGTCGATCTCGGAATTCCGACGGTCGGCGGCGGTCTCGGGGCGCTTCGTGCGGCGGTCGGTCCGAGTCGCGCCAAGCGGCTCGCCGTCACGGGCGAGCGGTTCGACGCCGAGCGGGCCGCCGCTGACGGTATCGTCAGCGAGGCCTTGCCGAACGAGGAGCTCTTCGAACGCGTCGATTCGTTCGCCGAGACGATCGCGTCCAAGCCACCTCTGGCGGTCCGGTCGTCGCTCGACATCGTCGAGGCGTACGGTCACGAACCGCCCGCGCAACTCGAACGGCGCGAGGATCAACGACTCCGACAGTCCGAGGATTACCGGGAAGCCGTCGCTGCGTTCCGCGAGGATCGAGAGCCGGAGTTCGACGGACGGTAAGCCGTTCCCGGCGTAAACATTTAACACACATACCCATCTAATGCCCTGTACCGTATGTCGACAAGCACCACACGTAAAATACGTGATGCGTTCGGGAGGCTTGGCATAGAGATTGAACGGATCGAAGAGGCGTTCAAGTATTTCTTGATCCTGTTCTTCGCTATCGGCACTCTCGTGCCGATGACGATACTGATCTTCCAGGCTATCTCTTCGGGATCCATCCTCCAGAGTTTCACGCTTGATTTCTCGTTGGTGAACTTCCAGGATGCGCTCAGTTCGAACCTGTTTTGGGACGCACTCCGGAACACGTTCATCTTCTCGGCCGG
>Ga0102936_1000685_pt1 | contig 13578 bp, 13 predicted proteins | sample SalPon2_A_H2O_MG_FD_78502 | JGI IMG/M metagenome (GOLD analysis project Ga0102936, IMG submission 78502) | Salt pond water microbial communities from South San Francisco under conditions of wetland restoration - Salt Pond MetaG R2_A_H2O_MG | ecosystem: Environmental > Aquatic > Non-marine Saline...
CGGGTTTCATGTCGGCGAAGCGGTCGCCGATGACGTGTTCGGCTCGCCCGTCAAACAGGGGGTCGAGCATCCGGTCGGCGTCGGTGGCTCGGTAGGTCTCGTCGGCGTCGGCCATCAACACGTACGGTGCCTCGACGTAGCGCTCGACGGCCTCGCGGATCGCCTGCCCCTTCCCGTCGCCGGACTGCTCGACGACGCGGGCGCCGGCGGCCTCGGCGAGCGCGTAGGTGTCGTCGGTGCTCCCGCCGTCGACGACGAGGATGTTCCCGAAGCCTTGCTCGCGGAACCCATCGACGACTGACTCGATTGTCTCGGCCTCGTTGTATGCGGGGAGGAGGACGCAGACGTCGTCACGGTCGGCCATTGTCGACCATCTGCCACGCGTACTCAAATAAATACGGGTCCGCGGATAGCAGCTCTGGTTACTAGACAGTCCGTCGGTCCCGACTTTGTAACTGGGCCAGCTGTCATCGAGTTTGATGACGTTACGACCCAGGAAGCCCTCACCCGCTCGACTCAGCTGTGCGGGATATCCTCGCTCTGCTCGGATAGTGCCCGCGCACCCGAGCCGAGCGCGTTCGCCTTTCCAGTCCGCCAGGGACGGCACGGTAAACCTGTCCTTCTCCGGGTCGTCGCCCGGCGGCGACTCTCAGCCGCTGTTCTGTCAGGAAGCGTGTTCCTCGGGAACGCGAGCGACCGGGCCGTGACAGCAGCGATAGTAGTCGCTATCGGGCAGCCGGCAGTCTCGCACCGGTATCGAAAACAGAGATGCAGTGGTGCAGCACTCCTCGGTTCCGATTACTCCTCGCGTTCCTCGGTCATGTGTTCCCACACCTCGGTACAGCCACAGCCGTCTTCGACGTCCTGCAGGTGTGCGTCGTCGCGTTCTCGACTCTCGGACTTCTGGTTACTCACGTTGCGAGTAACTAATTGAGACAGGGAATAAATACTTTCCGGCGGGTCCCGCGCGTTTTACCTATCGGGCCGTGAACGAAGACGTATGACCGAAGCGTCCGACGTGTTCGACCGCGTTGGGCTGACCGATTACGAGACGACGGCGATCGAACAGCTGCTAGCGCTGGGCCGAACAACGGCTCCGAACCTCGCCGAGGCGACAGGTATCCCGAAAGCGCGCATCTACGGTGTGCTGGAGTCGCTGGCCGACCGCGGGTTCATCAAGGTGATTCCCGGCCGGCCCAAGGAGTACCAGCCCAAGGCGCCCGACGAGATACTGGACCGGGCCATCGAGAATAGCCGGCAGTCTTACGAGTCTTTCACCGCCGATATCGAGGAAAAACGTGAGACGTTCCTGTCGGAGTACGAGCCCCAGTTCGAGCGCGCCAGCGAGGACATATCGCCGGCTGCGGAGCTGTTTCACGTCGTCGACGTCGGCGAACCGAGCGAACGCGAGACCCGCCGCCTCTACGCTGACGCCGAGGAGACACTCGGCATCATCACGAACAGCTTCGCCTATCTAGACAGCGTTGAGAGCGCCCTCGCCGACGCCGTGTCCCGCGGTGTCGACGTGTCGGTGCTGTTCCTGCATCCGGACCAGCTCCCGCCGGAGAAGGCCGCGGTCCAGGCGGAGATGGTAGACCTGCTGGAAACCGAACTGCCAGCGGTCGGCGTTCACTTCAGTACCGAGAAGCTCCCGTGGCGTGGCACACTTGTCGACCCGAGCATGGACTACGACAGCGGCGAGGCGATTTTGTTGGTGGAGGAACCCGACGTCCCGAACCACATGCGCCAGGCGGCGCTGACGGCAAACGGGTCGTTCGTTGCCGGGATGAAGCGGTATTTCGATCTGGTGTGGGAGTACGAGAGCGGCGAACGGGCAGAGATAGACCGTTGAGAGGTCGGACCAGGGTGGGAGTCTCGAGGGATCGGTCGACAGCGCCGAGTCCTCTGGCGAGAGCCCGGAGCGGAGCCATCGCTGATATCCGACAGGATAATACTGGTAGGTGATGAATCGGACGACAGGTATGGAACGTAACGTCGTATTATTAATTCTCGATTCTGTGAGACGTGATCTCGCCGAAGAGGAAATGACGGCGCTCCACGATAGTGCGGATATCTCTCTCATGTGTCGGGCGGCATCGTCCTGGTCCGTCCCCTCCCACGCGTCCCTTCTGAACGGACAACTGCCCCACGAACACGGTGTCCACGTCGACAATTTCGATTACACCACGCTCGAAGATTCGTTCGTGAAACAGCTCGACCATCGGTCACTCGGGGTGAGCGCAAACGGATACGCGAGTTCGACGTTCGGGTTCGATACGCACTTCGATACGTTTCACGACGTTCGACCGAACCGATATTTCGCTGACGGGATGGACGTGAACCAGTGGCTGGGTTCGGACGAGCGTCTCTGGAAAGCGATCGCCTCCCACGACCGACACCTCCGTTCTCTCGCAAACGTCGCGTATCTGGGAACAAAGCACGTGAGCCAGCGACTGCCCTTTCCGGCGCTTATCGACGAAGGGTTACGGCGCCAGTGTAAGACCATCGGCGACGAGAGTGACCCCGAGCCGTTCTTCTTGTTTGCCAACATTATGGACGCGCACCGACCGATGTTCCAGCACATCGGGCTCGATACAAAAGTTGCACCGTACCGGTGGACGTCCCGCTCGGTCGGGAAATGGGACATCAATACATCCAGCGACCCGAACACGGAGTTCGCGTCGTATCTGGAAACGTATCGCAACCTCTACCGGGCCAGCCTGCGATACATCGACCGTCACGTAGACCGGCTCATCGCCGAACTGGAGGCCCAGACTGAGCGCGAAACAACAGTCATCGTCACTGCCGACCACGGAGAGGGATTAGTGCTACCCGGGGACAACGGGATCATCGACCACACCGGCATATTTACCGACTCAGTGCTCGAAGTGCCGTTTCTCGTCTACAATCCCCCCGCGGATTTTTCGCCCGAATTTGTCTCCCATCTCGACGTGCCGGAGATAGTGACCCAGATGGCCAGTGGGACGGTGCCGGATATCGACCGGGAGTGGGCGCCCAGTGAAGTAATCGGTGCGATGAACACGCCCGACGAGAACGCCGAGTGGTGGGATCGAACGAGTCGGTGCCTCTGGAATCCGGACCAGACGCTGGTGTGGGACTCGGTGTCAGACACGACACCCCCTGACGAGTCAGAGAGATATTTCGGTGTGCCGATCGACGCCTGCCGAACCGAATCAGATCACCATTTCGATACTGCAACACGCGCCCAACTCGAGAATCTCGGATATCTATGACGCAGATCGGTGACACCGATTTCGGGTTACAGGTCGGCATCGGGTTCTTCGGCAAAGTCGCGACTGCTGTCATCGGACTCGTCGGGTCGATTATCCTGGCTCGTGCCGTCGGTCCGGCCGGGTACGGTGTGTTCTATATTTCGATGGCGATCGCGCAGTTCTGCGGGAACACACTCACCGGATCGGCCACTGCAGCGAAAAAACGGATGACCGAATCCGATTTCGATTCCGGGGAGGCACTTGGTTTCGTGCTCCTCAGTATCGGTGCGATGGCTGTACTGGGTGGGCCGCTCGCGTATCTCTTCCTCGAAGCAGTTACAGAGAACCCGACAATTCCGGTTGCTGTCCCGCTGCTGTTCGTTACGATATCCAGTTACTGGAGCCTGAACACGTTGCTCTCAGGCATGTCCAATTTTTCGCTTTCTATCTGGACCGGGACGGTCAATACCCTGGCACAAACCGTCGCAAAACTTCTGCTTGTGCTGTACGGACTCGGTGTCTGGGGGATGGTCGGGGGAACGATGGCCGGTCCGCTGCTGGTGTTGCCGATTCTCATGCGGTTGATCCAGGTCCGACCGTCGCTGCCGTCCAGAGAGACGATCCGTTCTATCTGGGAGTACGCACAGTGGTCGGTGCCCAACGGACTTCTCGGCACCGCACTCTCGCGCATGGACACAGTGCTACTGGGATTGTTAGCCACTGCGAGTGCCGCCGGCAAGTATCAGGTCGGACTGCAGATAACGATGCCAGCAGTCTTCATCTCCGGTGTCATCGGCTCTGGCCTCATGGGGCGGGTGTCGAACCTCGCCTCACGCAAGCGTGAGTGGATAGACGACCTCTGGAACTCGGTCTCGTACGGGAGTATTCTCAGTATCCCGATATTCTTCGGGAGCCTGGTCCTCAGTGAAACGCTCGCCGTGACGGTGTTCGGGAACGATTATAGGGGTGCCGGCGTCTTCGTCGTGGGACTGGCGCTCTACCGGTTGTTCGAGACGCAGATAAAACCGTTCAAGGCCGTACTTGGGGGCCTGGACCGGCCTGACCTCCAGTTCAGGATATCGCTGCTATCGTTCTCACTCAACGTGGCACTGGGGTACGGTCTCTGGACAGTGATGGGTGCAACGGGGATCGTCGTCGCCACGGTTATTACGGCCGCCATGACCTACGGACTGACGCTGTGGTCCGTCCGTCGTATCACGACCGTGGAGTTCGTCGTCACGAAACCGTTACTCACGCAGATCTTTTCCGCCAGTGTGATGGCATCCGTCATCTACGGGCTGAAATCCACAGTCGGACTGAGTGGCTGGGAAGATGTCGTGTTATATCTTGCTATCGGTGGCGCCATCTATGGAACGCTGGAGCTGTTTTTGAGTGAGCACCTCCGTGCGGCCGCACTCGGGATATGGAACGACTTTCGAACAATGCGAGCGTGACGACGTGTCCGGAAGGCCCCCCGGAGCGCCGCTCAGAACTTGTATCGCGGGACGTTTTCCTTGTCGAAGCCGCTCATGTTCCACTCCGGTCGCTCGACGGCGATTCGCTTCGCCGCGTACAACACGGCGATGCCGTTTAGCAGCTGCTTGCGGACCGGACCGACGAAGTAGTTACCGTCGACACCGCCGCGGAGCGCGACGTGGGAACCCCAGTAGATGGCGACAAAGCCGACGAACATGACGAAAAAGAGGAGGGCAAGCGGCGGAACCGGAAGCGAGAGCACGGTGGCGACGCAGCTAAACAGGCCGCCCACAGAGAGCGCATCGGCGACGACGTGGGACGGATGGAACCACAGGTACCACAGGCCGTACTTCGAGAGGAAAGTGAGCGATGTCGGCCGCCGCTTCGACTTCGAGAGCGAGATATATGGATCGTCAGTCTGCCACTCGTACCCAATCGCCGTCCGGCAATACGACCGCGTCTCCGCCCCGGAGAGCCGGATACGCATGTCCCAGTCCTCACCGCGGAGGAAGTTCGGGTCCCAGCCGTCGATGCGCTCCAGGACGCCGGGTTTCGTAGAGAAGTTTCGCCCCATATAGTAGGGGCGCTCGTTGGCGGTGACCTCGCGGTCAGTCGGCTCTTGCCCCTTGCTGTCTCCGTTGACGATGCCGATTTCGGGATGGTTTCGATGAATCTCAACGTGCCCCGCCAGCCAATCGGTATCGATTTTGAGGTCAGACTGGAGTGTCACGAAGAGGTCGTATTCGCCTTCGACGTACGACAGTATCTGGTTGTAGGCGTCAGCGACGCCGTCGCCTCGCTGCCGTATGACATCGACATCGAAGTCAGCGTCGGCGGCGTAGCTCTCGATGACAGCGACAGTATCGTCTGCACTCTTGTCACAGAAAACGACGCGATCCGGTTGGTGTATTTGCTGTAGCAACAGCTCGAAGGTCCCCCCGATAGTGTCCTCGTTATTATAGGTCGGAATCGCGACGACGACGTCGCTGTAACCTGTCGTCATTGCCGAGACACTGACACGGGGGGGAGTTGAGTCTAACGGTTAGAACTCACACCGTATGGGGACTGACCGTTAGTTTCAAGCCTATCTCGTCACCAGCATCCGTATGGAACGCGAGGTCAGTGTGGCGACACCCATCGTGGGTGCAGAAGAGCACGACAACGTCGAATCCGTTCTCGACAGCGGGCGTTTTGTCCAGGGCCCATACGTCGAGGAGTTCGAGGAGAAGTGGGCAGACTACATCGGCGTTGACCACGCTGTCGCTGTCGCCAATGGCACCGTCGCCATACAGCTCTCGCTCAACGCCCTCGGGCTAGAACCCGGCGACGAAGTCATCGTCCCGAGCCTCACGTTCGGTTCGACCGCGACCGCGGTCGTTCATCAGGGCGGTGTTCCGGTGTTCGCGGATATCGACCGTGAACTGTACACGCTCGACCACCGGGACCTGGAGCGCTGTGTCTCCGACCGCACGGTCGCGGTCATGCCCGTCCACCTGTACGGCCAGCCCGCAGAGATGAATGAGATACGCGAGTTCGCCGACAACCACGACATCGCCGTCGTCGAAGACGCCGCCCAGGCACACGGTGCTCGGTACCGTGGCGACCGGGTCGGGTCTATCGGCGAGCTCGGCTGCTTTTCTTTCTATGCAACAAAGAATATCACCTCCGGCGAAGGCGGAATGATAACCACGGACGACGACGAGCTGGCCGCCGACCTCCGAAGCCTCCGCAACCACGGATTGGCCGACCGGGACACCCACGTCGACCTGGGATACAACTACCGACTCAGCGAACTCCATGCCGCCATCGGTTCCAAACAGGTGGAGCGACTTCCGGATTTCAATGCGAAACGCCGGCGCATCTCGGAGCGCTACGCCGCGGAACTGGGCGACCTCGAATGGCTCGAACCCGCTACCATACCCGACTACGTCGACCACGCCTACTTCTGGGCCCCTTTCGAAGTCCAGGAAGACGTGATCGGACTCTCGGGGAAGGAAGTGTGGCGTCGGCTCAACAACCGGGGTGTCGAAACCCGCCACCGCTACAACAAACCACTATACGAACAGCCGGTGTTTACCGACCACAAAGGGTTCAATGGTGAGTTCCCGTGGAGCGAGAATGACGCCGAACACGATTACGAATCGGTGTCACTCCCGAACGTCGAGGACGTCGTCGGCAAGATGATCGGCCTGCCCAACCATCCGAACATCGAGGAGGCAGACATCGAGTACGTCATCGACACAATCCGACATTTCAGCCCTCATTCGGCGTAACTCAGTTGGCGGAGTCGGGCGGCTATGTCGGCATCAACATCCGTTTCTTCGCACGATTCCGTAGGCGGGTCAGCGGTCACACGTTTTCGTTCGCCGTTCTGGTGGACGAACTGGGGAAGTTCGGTGAGTTCTGGAATCGGGATACCGACCGGATGGCCGTAAACACGGATCGGAAACAACCGGGCAAACCCTTCCAATGCGTTTCCGTGGTCTGTAGTGACTGCTGTTCTACCAGGGAGTGACTCCAGTAACTCACGCACGATCGGAAACACCCGAACGAGATTATTCATGTAGGCTTCGAGAACTTCCTCATGCGACCGTTTGCCCGGCGCGAGCTGGTTGAACGCAGTCGGCTCCGCTCGGCTGGGTCCAGCCGTTCCTCGCCAAGTGCTTCTTGACGGATCGCGCTAGCCTTTCGACCGTCTAACCGTATATCTCCAATAAACGGCACGTGTGGCTGGTTGCAGTGAATGATCAGCCGCTCATTCGGGTACTGATGTGCTGCTTTCTGGGCATACTCCAGCATGGCCTCCGGCGTGACTGTCTGTAACTCTTCGTTCCACTGTATTTTCCAGACCGGGATGATCTCGTGGAACGTGTCTGGAGGGAGCTTCGTGTTGACATATGGGTTGGCCGTGATGTACACCGTATCGTGTAATTCACCGCCCATGAAATTCTTCTTGAGAAACTCAGGCGTCGCCGATCCGATCGACTGCCGTTTCATCAGTTGACCCGGAAGTTTGTGATCTTTGAGGACGCTTTCGAAAAGATCATATCTGCACGCATCAAGAATGGTGACATTATTCTGGTCCATCTCGATGAGTGGCTCTGATAGCAGTGGACAGAGTTCTTAGTATTTGCTGATGACGCGGGTCAGAAATCGCTGACGCCACCACTCCTGATCAGTCCAGTGTTTTTTAATTTCACTGATAGCGTAACGTAGATTCATCCTCCTGCCTGAGAACTTTGTATAGGTACAGTGTCTCCTTGTAAGGTTGAATGTTGTGGCATATTCCAACGGCAGGTCCATCACGCACTACATCTCGCCCCACAAGTGCTCTCGGAACCATGCGGAACGTTTTTAATAAAGGTGTCTCCATATGGCGGTTATGAGAGTTCTCGTCACGGGCGGTGCCGGGTATATTGGTAGTTTCATTGTCGAAGAACTACTCAAGAATGGTCACGATGTCCGTGTCCTTGATGGGTTACTGTTCGGGGATCACGCGCTCCAGCCAATGCTTGACAACGAGCGACTGGAACTCGTAGAAGGGGACATCCGCCATATCGACGACCTCTCGTATGCCATGGAGGATATGGACGCAGTCATCCACATGGCGGGTATCGTCGGCGATCCGGCCTGTGGCGTCAACGAACAGGCCACGCAGTCGGTCAACGTCGAAGCGACGAAATCGCTGGTCGAGATCTGCAAACTCCACGACATCGAGCGCCTGATATTCGCCTCGACGTGCAGTGTGTACGGTGCGAGCGAACTGATGGAGCTGAACGAAGGGTCCTTCCTGAACCCGCTTTCACTGTACGCGAAGTCGAAAATCGACTCCGAGGATATTATTCTGCACGAGACCCACGACCGGTTCTCCGATACCAATATCACAGCGACGATCCTCCGCCTCGGCACGATTTTCGGTTGGTCTCGTCGAATGCGATTCGATCTGGTCGTAAACCTCCTGACTGCGAAGGCGGTGACTGAGGGCGATATCCCTGTTTACGGCGGCGAACAGTACCGGCCGCTCGTCCACGTGGCTGACGCTGCCAACGCCTTCGTCACTGCCCTCGAAGCCGACGAGGAAAAGATCGACCATCAAATATTCAACGTCGGTGACAACGAGCTCAACTATCAGATCAAAGAGGTCGGCCGTATCGTCGAAGACGAGATAGACGATGCGGAGGTCCGGTTCGTCGAACACAAGGAGGACGACCGAACCTATCGGGTCAGCTTCGACAAGATCAACTACATCCTGGGCTGGGAAGCAGAGTACGATATTGCCGATGGTGTCAGGGAAATCAAAGCGTGGATGAGCGAAGAAGACATAACTAACTACGAGCGGGATATGTTCCGCAACTCCGACTACCCGTACATGTAGTTCTGAACGCTCCCACTGGTTTCGCAACGACGGCAATCCCCAAACCTATTTTTCGTGGAGTGGAACTACAATCAGATGACTGTGGAAAATCTGAATATCGGCTACCTGGGATACAGCGAGGTCACCAAAGAGATTCTCGACGCGTTGCCGCTCGACCCCGACTTAACGATGTCCTTCGTCGAATCGGTCGAGGCGGAGTACGGCCGTGGCGTGTCCTACCCCGAGTACGAACCTTCGATAGAAATCGAGAGCATCAATTCGCAGGCGGCCATCGAGGCTATTGAAAATCATAATATCGACATTCTGCTCGTCATGGGTTGGCCGGAGTTGCTCCACGAAGAAGCACTGGACGCGCCGAACGTCGGGGCTGTTGGTCGGCACCTCTCAATGCTCCCCGAGCGACGGGGTCGGGCACCAGTCGCGTGGGCGCTCATCCACGGGTTAGACAAGACCGGTGTCTCTCTGTTCTGGCTTGACGAAGGAGTGGATTCGGGCCAGATTGTGGGGCAGACGGTCGTCGGCATCGACCCCGAGGACCACGCACAGGATCTCCACGACAAATGTACAGAGGCCTCCATCACGCTGCTCGAAGAGGATGTTCTACCGCGGTTCTATGAGGGTGATACGGGTGGGGACCCCCAGAACCACGACGAGGCCACATATACGCATCCCCGACGCCCGGACATGGGAATCATCGACTGGACTGATTCAGCCTGGGACATCCATAACTTCATTCGCGGCCAGTCACACCCTTACCCCGGCGCGTTCACGTACCACCAGATGCAGAAGGTGACGATGTGGTACAGTGAGGTCGAACACGAAACGGTGACCAAGTCTGCCCCTGGCAAAGTGGTCGCTACCGGAGACAGTGCCGAAGAACTAGTAGTCCAGTGTGGTGAGGGAACGGTTGCAGTGACTGTCGAGTACACCGGTGGGAGCGACCCTGTTTCGGTCGGGGATCGACTGGGAGCGATTCCATACTGATGAACATCGTCATTTACGTCTGTCACGTCGACGACGGCATCCTCGGCTGTGGTGGAACGATTCCACAGATGGTCGACGCCGGGCACGATGTACACGTCGTCTACGCGACCGAGGACTACAATTACCATCCCGACAAGAATAACAATGACAATCGGCAGGAGGCCGCCGAGGCCCTCGGTCTCCTCGGCGTACCCCACAAGAACATTCACTTCCTGGATTTCCCCACGATGAAACTCGATACGACGCCGCTCATCGATATCAATATTGCTTTCGAGGAACTGGATCTCGAACCGGACGTGATACTGACCCTCGACCCGAACGACGTCAATCAGGACCACTGGGCAGCGTACCGAAGTGCGATGGTCATCGGTCGGTCGATAGACCGAGAAATAGGAATCGCCACGATGGAGGTACTCTCGTCCAGCGAGTGGGGTGAAGAGGCCTTCGAGCCGAATTTCTATGTCGATATCTCCAATACCGTCGAGCGGAAAGTCGACGCGCTTCGTCAGATAGAGTCAGAGTTCGAAGATTGGCCACATCCACGGTCCGCGAAAGGAGTCCGAATCAAGGCACAGCAGCGCGGAATGGAGGTCGGCCACGACGCCGCCGAGGGATTACGGCTCGTCAGGTGGTTCGACTTTGATGAGAAACTCACTCACTGATACCGCGCTTTTAATTGTCTGCAGACTACGGCGGACTATTGTGGCACCAGCACGTTTGTGGAATCACCAGTTTCAATAATCATCCTCGTTATATACCGGTACGTTCTTTTCCGAAAGCTCGTCTCCGTCATTACCGTCGCCTTCCTTGTGTATCTGGATATCGACGTGGTACTTGTTGCCGTCTTTCTCGAAGTACGCGTTGTCATACGGCGGGAATGTTAGCGCTCGGAGGCGGTCAATGAAATCACCGATTCGGACCTCCGCTTCGAGATCTATCTCCCAGGCCTCTACAAAGTCTTTATAGTAGTGGTAGGTCCCGTCATCAGTCTGCTCGACCGTATTTGCATCGTCGTCGCGGATTGCCGGCCAACATTCTGTGAACTGATCCAACTGCTCAGACTCCAAGCGCTCGTAGAGGCTCCGCCCATCGTCGTCCGGATATACTGGGACTTCGCGTCGATCGATAACAGGTCCCGAGTCGACCGAAGCCGTCATATAGTGGATACTCACGCCAGCGGGCTGGTCCTCGATGATACTCCAGACGTTCGGGTTTGTCCCGCGATTGTACGGCAGGTACGACTTATGCATATTCACGGCACCCAGCGGTGGTAGCGAGAGTATCTCTTCGGGGACGATATGTCTGAAACCTGAAGAGAGGATTAAGTCCGGTTCGAGGACTTTTACTGTCGATAGCTGTTCCTGCTCCGTGAGAAGAGCGAGTATCTCGGCATCGTTCCTGTCGTTCAACCATTCATAAACTTGCTCGCCGATATCATTGATTCCAAGAAAAACAATCTCAACCATACCTGCAACATCATCTGCCCACAGTATAGCGGTTACGACTCTTCATTCCCACTCTGACACATCAGACAGTCACGTACCGGTTCAGCGAAGAAAAGGTCACATAGTGCCGGTTCAATCGAAGGTCAACTCAACGTAGTCTGGCAGCCAGTCACCAGTTGTCGATACTTTTACTTCGATGCACATGAAGAGCAGAATGTGCCGACTGCGTTGCTGATTTCGAACCGTCACCCCACAGAGCCAGGGGGCCGGCCTGAAAAGCTCGCGACGCGGATACGATTAATGCGTGAGTATGATTGGGACTTCGAGATTATCCAGGCCGGTGAGCCGTACAGTCAGTCGTTCCTCCCGGGGATCATTCAGGGAATACGGAGAGGTCGATCCGATGACATTGACCTCGTAATCTCTATGAATAATCCGTTCCACCTCCATCTCATCGGGGCTGTAGTGAGCACTGTGGCCCGGAAACCGTGGGTCGCAGAACTCCGCGACCCCATCGTAGTCCATCCGGATCGCGACTACAATACCGCAACTTACCATCTGGCAAGGGTCATCGAAAGGATAGTGGTCCGGTCGGCTGACCGACTGGTCTGGCTCGATGGAATTCAGATGGAGGACAACTACTTTGAGGAGAAGTTTCCAGAATATCCGCCCGAGAAGTTTGTCAAACTCCCGTTTATGGGATATGAGCGCGAGCGCATAGAAGCCATCACCGCCGAGGAACGCGGCCCATTTACGATCACCTACGCGGGGTCGTTCTACGAGGACTGGATCGAACCATTCGATCTTCTCGAAGGAGTCTCAAAGTACATCGACACCATAGAGAATAGTGACGTCCCACTCCGAATTGAGTTCTTCGGAGATTGGAACGACGAATACGAAGCGTTCGTGCAGCAACTGGGCATCCAGGAGTACGTGAAAGCCCACGGATTCGTCGACCACGAAGAGGTCATCCGTGCACTCAAGGGATCGGATTTGGCCGTCTATATTGGCGGAGATGACCCGCGGAACCGGCTCAACGTCCCATCGAAGATATGGGACTACCTCGGCTCCAGAATTCCGATCCTCGGAATTGTCGACCCCGAGTTCCGGGTAGCGTCGTTCCTACGGGACAACGAAATCGGGCTGGTCACTGAATCAGGAAATCCAGAGGCAGTGCGAGACGCCATCAAGGCGGTACATTCGGGCAACTACGATTACAACCCTAATCCCAACGTCTACGCAGAGTTCTCTAGGAAGAAACACCTCGAGGAGTACGCGGCAGTCATGGACGCAGTCGCAAATGGAAAGCAGACCTAATCGCTTTATCAAAGGTCACCGACCGTACAACTATGTGGTAGGGCGGCACGGTCATGGAACGGGTGATGAACGCTTCTAGAAGTATTCAACGCCGGTGGTCAACTCGAAAAGACGATTTTGATAGATAACCGTGACATCGGGAAAGTAGTGTTTTAGTTTTTGCTGTGCAGATACTGTTTATAATTGCCGGCTTTGAGTCCTTCGCCTGTGTCACACCTCGTCTGAACTTTGTATTTATTTTCTTTTTTAATCCTTATTCAGGTGGTGTTTTTTAATCGAGTCCCTCAGACTCGGACAGCGCTAATCCGCCGGATCGGTGAAGCGAATCGCGAGCATATAAGCAACTACACAGCTGTTTCAATGCAGACCTCATGGGCCTTTAGGACGAATGAATCGTACCGACGGTCCCGAGTGATGAGAGACAAAGCCACATCTGAAGAATCTCAAGCATCTGAGATCGCTGAGTGCTAGCCGCTGTCCAGGTACGGGTAGATATCCCCGAGAACCCATCTTACTCCCACACATACACGCCGTAAAGGTATCCGGCACCGACGGCGCCAGTCAGGACGAACAGAAACAGGAGCTGGAGAACCCCAGAGGCAGACGGCGAACAAAACAGGGACTCGATTCGCTCCGGGACGAAGGTAAACAGGAGTCGACCGAGAAAGTCGGACTCGTCGCCGGTCGACTCGGGAACGAGCACCTCCATCCCGCGCTTCGAGTAGCCCTGCCAGAACGCCCGGTCGGC
>Ga0102936_1000686_pt1 | contig 13576 bp, 20 predicted proteins | sample SalPon2_A_H2O_MG_FD_78502 | JGI IMG/M metagenome (GOLD analysis project Ga0102936, IMG submission 78502) | Salt pond water microbial communities from South San Francisco under conditions of wetland restoration - Salt Pond MetaG R2_A_H2O_MG | ecosystem: Environmental > Aquatic > Non-marine Saline...
CGAGACATAAAGTGTCTCGTGGCCTCACTAATAACCCGCTGGAGGTTTCCACTAAGCACACGGTGCTTGGCACGGGGCAATTCATGGTTGGGTGGCCGGGCACCCGGTAAACATGGATTGACAACCTGTCCCCAGATTTCAACGATTTATATTCCTTGTGGGATAAGATGCTATAGTGACGACTTCAGCGAAAGCTTTATCATCAAGGGGACAATACTGTTGCACACGGTGATTTAATGAGTGGAAAACCAACATTTGACAGTGCAGAAGAATCGAATCCTGATAAACTAACAGTCGCTGATCGTACTTTAACGACAAATGAGGCTGGTGGTGTCGCATACGAAGCAAAGACTCCTGAATTTGGGCTGTATAAGGTCATTATCAATCAACTGATTGAAGATACGTACTACGACACTGTTAATCAGACGATTGACAAAATTTGGGATCAGTTCGACCGAATTGCAGATTCGAACCCCGAGTTTGTGCTTCAGTTAGCCACGTATGCGCGACACGAAGAGGGACTGCGTGATATTCCACAGTTGTTACTTGTGCTGGCTGCAAACGATGAACGTATTACGCAACCAGATAACGAAGAGTCGTCGTTGATCCGAGATTACACTCCGGCTATTATTGATCGTACTGATGAATTTAACAGTGTTATTTCGTATCAGAAGCGAGGATACGGAACACCGATTCCGAACGGACTGAAGAAAGGAATTGAAGATGCGCTTCATAAAAAGTATCGAATTGTATCAGATAACGGTGAGGATACATTCCGTCGAACATTTATCGAGGGGCGTGATGATGAAAGCGTTTCTGGTATTCTTGCTACTGTTGATGAAGGATACGTTCATGATGAATACACAGCTTCAAAGTATTCGCAACGAGACAAACAAGTTTCACTCCATGATGTGCTAAATCTGGTACGACCAAAACCCCGAAGTGACAACCGGAATCAGTTGTTCGCATCGATCACGAAAGGGGAACTTTCATCTGGTGTTACAGAGAAAGATCATTGGGATGTATCAGGTAACTTTGATCCTGCTGAAGTAGAGCCATTGCGTGAAGATCGAACGTGGGAGTCTGAACTGTCCCAAGATGATGATCGATCAGAGGAAGAAAAGTATCGGGCCAGACTTGATGATATGGGTCTGATGGCACGTATTCGTAACTTGCGTAATATGCTTGAAGCTGGTATTAGTGGTGGTGAAATCTTTGACTACGATGAATACAATATGGACACATATGATGATTCAGAAAATAAGATATTCGGGCCTGAATCCAGAGAGATTGTCAAAAACCATCATATGTTTCCGTTCCGTTACTATCAAGCGTATAAAGCTTGTGGTAATGTTGGTGTAAGTAGAAGCTTAGGTCGCCACACAAATACAAGCTTTGATATTGGTCGAGGTAGTGTCCTTGATATGATTAGCGAACACTGGCTAAATAGTGCCATTGATGTATCAGCAGAGAATATTCCAGACGAACTTGAGAACACGTACTCTGTAATTGATCTTTCTGGATCGATGGATCGAGAAGTGTCGAATGATAGTTCGATGGCTCGGGCTGAAATCGGATGTCTGTTCGGGGCAATTCTGATGAAACGCAATTCTGATGTTGGTGTGTTCGGGGACGATTTTGCCAACGTTGAGATGAACGAGACAGCCCGTGATACCACATCGACGCTGGATATCACAGAACGTCTGTATTCGCTATCTGACAAAGTTGGAAATAGTACCAATGGATGGAAGTCAATTCAATGGGCAGTTGAGAATAATGCTATATACGACCGGTTCATCGTGTTCACGGACGAGCAGTTGTGGGACTCGACAACCGGTGGTATCTTTAGTCAAGAATCGTCTTCGTCGTTGAAAGAGCAATGGGATGAGTACACAAACAAAGTGAATCCTAATGCGGAGCTATATGTTGTTGATCTGGCATCATACGGTACACTGTCGATGCCTGAAGGATACCACAATGTTCATCAGATATCCGGCTGGTCGGATAACATCATTGATTACATCGTCAAAAGCGAAGACAGTGACAGTATCATTGAAATGATTAGTTCTATCGACAAGAACCAGTACTGATCGACATTTTTTTATAGCAGCACTTCGAATGGTGGTGTATGGAAGATCAAATTACATACGACAACATCATTCGAACGCGAGAACGAGTGCTAAATGATGGACGAAATGTAGGGTACGTTGAGCTAACAGAAGATGCAATTGATTCTATTACAGCAGATAGTTCAATTGCAAAAGATGATGGCAGTTCTCACATCGATACAGGGGTGCATGTTGCTGCAATGAATGTGAAAAAATCTGACGACAACTGTATCATCACTGAAAATGGACACACCTATGCAATTGAGGTTGATTCGTAATGGGAGAAGACTCTAACACAATTGAAGATAATCTTTCAGATGAAGCAGTAGAGTATGCTGAAAGACATACCGGTATTAACATTCAAATTGGTGCAGTTGTTGTTCCACCAATTCCAAGGGATAACGTCCGAGAGTATGCAGATGGTGAGCTAATTGGTCATTTGTACTCACTTACTGATCTTGCACTTGCAATCAACCATGCTGGCGATACAATTCTTGATAGATCTTTTGAGGAAGATGAGCCACTATATGACATCACTCGGGATAGTGTCAAAGAAATTAAAGTTGCTCATGGCGCACTAATTTCTTCATACAACCGAGAACTTCGGGCGTGTGCTGATAGAATGGGACTTGAGGTCGAAGACGATGATTATGTGCAGGCAATTCGTGATGAACTTGGATACAATCCAACTGCTAATATTAAGGATAACTTTGATGAGGTAAAAGATGAGCGAGTTGAAGATTATATCGACCTTGATGCCCTCGAAGAAGAGCGTGATAGCGAGTAACCGGAACCTTTTTTACCAATCACTGTGTACGATGGTGTATGGAAACACAAAACTACGATTGGTTGGATGAACTGCAAGCTGCTGTTGGTGAATGGTCAGAAGAGAACTTTGGTGATCAGCCACCATCGTATCCGATGATTGGTGCTGGTGAAGAGATTGGGGAGTTAACCACGTCTGTTCTCAAGCGTGAACAAGGGATTGATGATAGTGACAAGTATGATGGTATTGTTGGGGATGAAGAAGAGCGAGATGCTGTTGGAGATGTTACTATTTATCTGTTAGATATGCTATCTCGGTTTGATACTGATGGGTTATCTGATAACATTGATTCTACATTAGATAATCTTGAATTTACACTTGAAGGTCCTATTGATGCGATTAGAGTTTTGTATTGTGAGTATGGGTTTTTGTTGTCTACAAGCCCAGATGATATGATTGACCTACAAGTGAAAAATGATGTAGCAGCCGTTATCATTGTTCTCGAAGAATTTTGTGAGTTGCGTGGATTCGACTACAAGTCCTGTGTTGTTGAAGCATGGGAAGAAGTGTCTGGTCGAGAGTGGGATGCAAATGTTGCATAATGGAGATCACAACTCCGATTGAAAACGTATACAACAATAGCTCTGTCCCACAGTACGAATGGGAGATGTATCAACGAGGATTTCTTGGAATCCTCAATAATGCATATAACCAATCCTGCAACAACGGGAACGGTGGTGTACTTGGACAGATGAATGAGATCGAAACAGAATTCGCCCGTCAGAATGTTCCAAAATCGTGGCAGGAATTTGTCCGGTTTTATGTGAGAGAACACAATGGGCATCAACGAGTATCGAATGCTGTTACAGCAATGGTGAATAACCTTCGGAAACGAACAGCTTCTATTGGTGGCAGTATTGATGAAGATGAAGCTCAATACTGGTCTCGAAAGTATATCTGGTCAATGATATCGAACAGCTATACAGGCTTTTGTTCAGAAAGAATGGTTATTAAAACAATTGCAAAAAAGCTTGATAAAACTTGTGAAACATTCGGAAATGAGTCGGACGGAATTGATGGCTATATAGGATCGACATCAGTACAGGTGAAGCCTGAATCCTATGCATCTATCGACATCAACGACAGTGAGAGCGATGTGATGATCACATATCGCGTATATGATGGTAAATTTGAGTTTTCGTTCGATGATGAGTTGTTTGGGTTATGTGAAGTCAAATCGAAATAGTTAAGTTACATAGCACCAACTGTAGTGTATGTCGCACACAAACACTACTGGTGATGAACGATGAACGTGTTTTTACTCGATGAAAATCACAGCCAACGAGCAAAGTATCATTGCGATAAACATGTGAATAAGATGTTACTCGAATCAACACAGTTGCTTAATACAGCATTACACATTAATGATGCTGAAAAATTAACCTTTTATCGGCCAACACACAAGTCTCATCCATGGTCGGTATGGGCAGCAGAGTCGTTCGACAACTGGCTCTGGTTGCTTGACCATTCACTCGCACTTGGTGAGGAATTTAGATGGCGTTCGGAAAAACACAATCACAAGTGTTTAACAAAAATCATGGACAATTGGGTTGATCAGTACATTCTAACGAATGAGAAACGAAAGATTGGAAGACATTTCAATGGTCCTGCTGGAAAAACACCGTATCCATTAACTGTTGGTGATACAAACGATTGTGGTGATCCAGTCGAAACGTATCGGTTGTACTACAATGAACAGAAAGTTCCACAGGATTGGTGTTCGTGGAGTTGTGAAACACCATACTGGGTTGAGTCGAAACACTTATGAGGATTGAGTTGGTATAATAAGATATGCCAACTCAAAAAGAAAAACATGTTATACAGTCGCACCTAAAAGAGTACGCATCAGAAGTTGGATTTAGTGTTCTCTGTGCAAGAAGCTATGGTAGTCGATCCAAAGGACTTGAAAGTCAGTGGAGTGACTACGATGTCTTCTTCGTTTACATTGAAGAACCTGAATCCTACGCAACTGGAACTGATACTGATACGTATTCGCGCACAGTTCTTGCAGAACATAATGAGCTTGATACAGAAATTGAGCTTCATGGATGGAGTCTCAAAAAATTCATTGGTTCGAATGGTCTGTGTGGATCGAATCCAACAGCAATTGAGTTTGCTGCTACAGATACAGAATACTATCGACCGGATTCGACCATCGGCAATCTATTCAGGTCGATGTTGAACTATTCGACCCGACAGTTCAAGCCATACGCACTGATCCAGCACTACCGCTCACTTGCTGCTTCGAACTACGGTAAGTATATCGAAGACGGATACAAACTTGCGGATGGGGTTTCTTACAATGAACTATTGGATTTAATTAATCCTGATTACAAGTACATTGCTGAATCAGCAGTTGAGCGATGTCAAATCGATGAAATATCAACTCAGGTCGATGTTGATCGCGTTGTTGTTGGTGGTGAATCCAGAGTAACGTTCAATGAGACGGTCTCTATTGATTGTGCCATTGATGAAGGGCTTGTTGAACCAACAACAACTGACATCACCACGAAACGATACATGAATGTTGTTGATGCGTTGCTTCGTGCAAAGTCAATCGAATACTTTAAAAATATGCCACCAATGAAGTCTGTTAAACTTCACGAACAAATCAGTGAGTATGGTATCACATCAGAAACAATTCAAGACGAGTACGCCGATCTGATGGCTGATAAGATCGATGATCATCTTCGAGAAGGTGAGCGTCGTCCCGAAATCGACTCGTGGATCGAAAGCGAGTTAGAGCGCGACGTTGAGCCTGATGGTCTCGTTGATCGGCAACCAGATCGTGGTGTTATCATTGGAGATTCAAAGACAATTTACAAGAAAGCTCGGGAGGGGTTTAACAATGGTCTCATTTGAAGAACTACCCCGTGGATGGTTCGAACACTACGAGACTGGTCCACGGCGAGGAAGTGGCCCATATACCGAAGAGCTTGATGCTGTATGGTACAGAGATGAGGATCAGTTGTGGATCGAAGCCGAACATCATGTGGACCAGAACGGAAATGTGTCGTACATCATGACGGTCTATCAGAAAATCGAAGCAAATGGGCTGGCTACTGAAATTGAAACGAACCGTCGAATTGCAAAAGATCGACGCGATCTCGAAGAGCAAGCTGTCGAATTCATGCGAGAGATCGATTGTGGACAACACACCGTCCATGCGTTTTCAGCAGAGGTTCCAGATGAAAACCCATTTGTACAGTTTTATACGGTATCCGACTCTCAGATTATGGGTTCGGATACGGCTGATGAATCGGTGGTAGATACGATTACTGATGAATCGTCCACAATGATCGAATCGGTTTCGAACGATGTTGTTGATTCGGTCCCAGATGAACAGAAGGTGCGAATTGATGTCATTCCACGGCACCGAAGTCGTGTAAACAGTGAGGAATAACTTATGGTAGAATACAAAAACAGTGATACAGATGAAGAACGGCAGTTGAAACGACAGATAAAAGCAGAAGATTGGATTCCAGTCCGTCGCAATGTTGAGGACGAATTAGAAGCTCGTCCAGCAGAACGGCAGGAAGAAATTATGGAAGCTGAAAAGGTGTACTCTGATAATTGGGTTATTCGAGAACCCAATGGAAAAACATACACTGTCACGTGGAAAGAATTTGAAGAGAAATTCGAATCTAATCGAAATTATGTTACCCAACAGTTCGTAATTGATATGTCGTGGGAGGGAGATATAGAGAGTGTTACGATGGGGGCAGATAACAAATTGCTTGTTGAAGCACTCATTGATATCACACAACACACGATTGTGTCGCTCGATATTCTCACATACACCCACGAGGGAGATCGTATTGATGGACCAGATGGAATTCCGATTGAAGTATTTGATGATCATCCTGAAATTAGTGAGGTTGATGAAGAATGAGCCGGTACTACGAAGTGTATGCTGATGAATTCAAGACAGCGATCAAACATGGAATGGAGCTTTGGTGGGACGGATCGACGCCTACAGCCCGACTCGATCAGCGACAAGGGCGGAATGGGTTCACACGATTTGTCAATGCTCGGGCAGAAGGAAAGTTGTCTGAACTGGCGTTCGGTCGCTTTTTGCGGTATGAGTATGGTATTGATTCCCAAGTAGACTGGCGTATCTATGGGAGTTACGAAGAGACTGATGAAGGTGATCTTCAGTATCTTGTTGGTGATGATGGAGAACATTATACACCGAGTGTAGAGTTCGATGTGAAGAAGACAAAACCATGGAACTCGTGGCTTGCAATTCGAACAGAGATCTTTAACAGCCATCCTGATGATGCTCCGTTCATTCTGACAAAGCTCACACTCCAAGATGATCTGATGGTCGATGAATGGGAATCGGAAGACGATTGGATTGATGTCAAAAATGATTCACGATTCGACCGGCGATTGAACCGATACTGTTCGGGTACGTTCCCGATGATGGTAGAGATTGTTGGGACAGCATACAAAGATGAGTTTACCGACCACTTTGATAAGGGTGATAAGTTGTATGATCCCGATACTGGTCGGAAGCTTGGGCAAGGGTTACGACGTGATAACAAAGGCATTCACGTCGATAACTTAGTATCGAATGATGAACGATGGAACCGTGTAGTCGATGGATTGACGGGAGATAATCCGTTCGAATACGAGCCACTGTAGTAAACCGATACCTTTTTTACTGTTCTCTCTCAATACTGTAGTATGTCGCAAGCAAACCAATTCACTGATCCGAGAGAGAACGTGTCGTATGAAATTCAGCCCGGTATGGTATTCAAAGATCACCGACCTGATGAACCACGAGAGATCGTTATTGAATACGCAACCCGTGGTGGTGGTGTTCGAATGAAGGATATGGAAGGAGATGCGAATCGAGACGTTGTGTATCTGATGGATACCTACGACTCATTCGAAGCTGAAGTTGGTGCAGGTCGGTATACACCAGTTACAGATGGCTCTGGTAACATTGAGTACCGAGGGTGGATGTCACAACTAAAGGATCTCAAAGACGAGTATGGGCAATCTGATACACGTACTGGAAGCCACAAGGCCGAAGCAATCGAAGAAGTAATCGAAATTATTGAAGATGATGTTCCTGATGATCATAATGAAACGATCCCACACCAAGATATTAGCGGGATCGGTTCGAAAGCAGCCCAATCACTAATTAATGCGGGATACAAAACGAAAGGCGATGTTCGACGCGCATCGAAATCTGATCTCACTGATGTACCGAACATCGGATCAGGAAACGCCGATAATCTCATGGAGTACTGTGAATGATTCGAGAAATATTTGCGTTGCTTCCGACACGAAAACCGTGTGGGTGTAAAAAACCAAAACATGATGGTCCATTCAGTGAAGCGATGGAATGTACATTGAATGAAAAGTTTAAAGTCTATGAAAATATGGACCAGATAGTTTGTCGTAGCAAATGCACATCATGTGGGAGAACCTATATCTTTAAACTCGACACAGTTGGTGTGATGGATGATAGTGACAAGTGGTATGATAGCTGGTTTAGCTATGATGAAATTCGTGAGATGTTTCCATCATACATTCGCGCTGATATAACCTATGAGTTTTGGGATGGTGGTTCTGATGAGTGATGAAGAAGGCGAGTACAGTATCTACGTAAGCCTCGGTGATCTCGAACAAACTGTCTCTGGTCCAGACAAAGAATGGGTCGAAGAGCAGTTCGAAGAGTCGTGGCAGAACAGACTCGATGAAGCAGGTGAGATGAAACGGGCAATTCGAGATTCTGATCGAAGTACTCAGTAGTTATGGGAAAATACAGAACTGAATGTGAGTTTGAGTTGGAAGTCACACCTGCTGCAAAAGTTGAGTTTGATAAAATACTTAAATTGTGTGAAAAACAGTTTGGAATAGATAAAATGCAAATACTTTCATTGGAAGTTGACCACGAAATAGATATGGTTAAAACAAATGGAGGTGCTGCTATGCAAATTGATTCAAGTAAAACAATAATTAAAGGGCGGTATGCTGGAACACTTGATGTGAACTTGTAGTAGCAGTCTTTTTTTTTTTGAGTTTGTAATCGGAAGCCTTTTGTGGTGTCGCACACAACACGTAGTGTAGAATGACAGAGCAAGAAACTCCAACAGACGACACGCATATGGATCTGACCGAACTATCGGATGCAGATCTCGATGAAGAGCAAAAAGAAGAATTGTGGGACAAACGGGGTGGTCATAATACACAAACTGATCAAGATATTAATTACGATTTGTCAGAGAACGTGGCACGTGATCTGATTAAATACGTGCGCTCGAATACGATTCGTAACGAGCAACAATTCCTTCTGGCAACACTTGGCTATCTGTCGGGATACAGTCAAGATATTGGTCACTATGTATCTGGTGTGCTGATCGGAACTTCTTCTTCTGGTAAATCTCACGTTCAGAAACAGATCGAAAATCTGTTCAAGAAAAGCCATATGTATCAGGCTACAACAGGCTCTGATAAGTCTCTTATTTATGATGGTGAGTGGGAGAACGCATTCGTAGCATCTCTTGACGAGCTACAGAAGCCATCTGATACATTGATCGAATTCCTCAAATCCGTTCACTCTGATGACGAACAGTTCGAGTACAAACTCACGCCTGATAGTGCAGAAAAGCGCGAGGCAGAAGAGATCGAAACCATTGTCCGTAGTGCAAAACCATACTGGTTCCTGTACGCACAGACAGATAGCGACTTCGAAATGTGGAACCGTCTGATGAAGATTCCGGTTCACGAATCGGAGTCCAAGAACCGTGCTGTGTTCCGAATGGCATTCGATGAACACCACATTAGTATGGGTGAAAGCGATGATAACTACGGCTACGATTTCGACAAAGGGGAGATAGCACTACAATCTCACATTGCATCGATTCCACAGGCAATCGAACGTGGTGACATTCCCGGTCGCGTATTCTTGCCAAATGACGAAGAACGATTCGGTTGGCGTATCTCTGATGTGGTTGAACCGATCTTCAATCACAGCCGATCCGAATCCAATCGTGTCTACGATATGGTTGCTAATGTTATTCGAGCAAGCGCACTGCTCAATTACAAGAATCGTGATGTCGAATATCTTGAGATTCCGAACCATGATGATGGTGAGTACATTATTGCAGAAAAACAAGATGTGGCTAATGTTCTCGCATGTCGTGAGAGTCTGTTAGCATCTACACACGAGCTTGATGATAAGAAACGAAAGATTTGTTCGGCCATCAAGCACAATACTGGTCAGATGAACGAAGCAGATATGGCAACAATCGTGGCCGGATTAAAGGATACTGATATGTCGATGTTGTCTCGACCGGAACTTCGAAAGAATCTTGAAAAGCTCCACGAGAACTATCTAATCGAAATTCATCGAAATGCTGCTGAAAATGGGCAGGCAGATACCTATCAGTTCCACGGTTGGGGTGAGCTTGGGTTTGCAGATATCTATCAGTATGAAGACGGATTCGAAGATTGTTTCGATCCAATCAGTGGTGAAAACTTTGTGGTCTCACACGAAAAGCAGCGAAAGCAACTCGAAGATAGTGGACAGGATCTGACTAAAGGTGCAGAGATGAAAGTCACATCGAACACCGGTGGTCAGCAAACATTGGGTGGTGGGTCCGGTAAATCACTTGATCTAAAACCGCATGAAGAGCGAGTGCGTGAGATGCTCAAGGAGTCACTTGATGGGAACCGAGTAACAAGCCTTGATGATGTACCAGTTGAGGGGTTGCTTGGCCTCACCGACCCGAATGACCCTGACCGAAGTGAAGTTGTGTTAGAAGGAACACCACTCGACCCGTCTGATGGGTGCTGGTATCAGCCAAGCAAGCCGGATGAATGGATCGAAGACGAGTCGGATGCTCGTCGTGAAGTGAAAAAGGCAATCCGATCACTGATCGAACAGCGTGTTGTGATCTACGATGACGTTCATGAAGTGAACAAAAGCAATGAACCAGTTGACGTAACATTCGCTGTGTTGGGGTCCGAAGACATCTAAGTCCAAACGGGCGTAGTTGAGTTTGCAGTTCAATATTTTTGTCGCATGACCGATTCTATTCAACCTGAAGAAGAAATTACAGTCCCATCAAAGGGTGGCTGTCAGATTTGTTGGAAAGACGAATCTCACGGCCTTTTAATTAAGAACGATGTTGGCGGGTGGGTCCACCAGCATTGTTTAGATTACTTCGACGTTGATAGTGTATCTGAATTCGAACAGAAACACTTTTAGTCGTTGAAAATAAATTCTATGGTATGAGTACAACTGAAACAGTAGATGCTGATACAACGATTATTGTGCTTACTGGACCACCAGCGTCTGGGAAGACAACAATTGTATCAATGTTGAATGATATGGGTATTCCGTGCCTCGACACAGGGGAGTTAGTCGAAGAAGATTATCTGTTTGTAAATGAAACTTCAGATGCAACGAGTGATGCTATCTCGGAGTATGCAGAGCAATTGCGAGAAGAGTATGGAAACAATGTCGTGGTTTCACAACTTGCTAATGGCTGGTTACATAGTAACATCGATCACAGTACAGACGTAGTGTGTATCTCTTCGATTCGACACCAATCATCAATCGACTGGCTTCGGGAAACGTTTGGAAACGTATTGTCGATTCGAATTTATGCCCCACCCGGAGAGCGTGAGGAACGATACATTGACCGTCGTGTCACACAAACAACAGATACTGTTGATGAACGAGATGTGATCGATCTTCGAACTGAACTATATGATCGTGAGTCGAGAGAACAGCCATATCCTGAATATGATCTCACACTGGTTAACGATCATAGCACCAGTGTAAGCGAACTGTGGCGTAAGTTGAATAACATCATTTCGGCATCAAGCTAACTGATCGATACATTAAAGTTCCACCGTACACTACCGTAGTACGTGATGGAAGAATATAAACGAACATATGAAGTTGAATATATGGATACGTCGCTCGAAGACGGATTCAGCGACGTTACAATCGAACTGAGCGAAGACACTGAAGCAATTCTTTTCAATCGTCTTCGAAGAAAGATTACTGAAGATGCGGTAGATGGTATCATGCCAGACCAGATGGTGCATCTGTATCGTCGGCTACTCGATCAGAAAGGTTCGCACCCACCGTGGTTTGAAGTTGAGTCTGATGAACGCGTGTATGATCTTGAAATGACAAAATCGGACTATCGGGTTCTATCATCTGTTATTGGATCGGCACTATCAAACGTGCTTTCACCAGAAAAGAGTGATTCGTACTTTGAACTGGTTGACGTTTTGGAAGATGTTTCATATCAGATGGTGGACGAAAGCGGTGAAAGTGATGAACCATCATGCGCTCGTTTCAGTGACGACGATTTTGTCTGTTATATTCGAAGTGGGAACCTAAAACTGTATGACCCTGAAGAGATATCGGGTCTGGTATATATTTGTTCCATGTGTGATGCAGAATTGGAGTACCTTGAGATTCAGGATCATGATTGTGGTGATGATGAATGAGAGACGATCTACATCTTGAAGACGAATGTGTCCAGTGTGGTGCTGATCTAACTGTTGATTACGATGAAGACCACGATATGTACGATGAGATCAAGCGTGAAGTCTTTCTTGAACACTGTCGTCAAGATCACACATTGTTGTACAAAGTAGCAGCAACGTTCGGTAAGATTGTGGCAAACATCCGTCGATTCAAACAGGTGGTGTTTCGATGAAAGTAACAACTATTCGATCAACGCCCGAACCCGAGCGATTGGCATGCATCACAGCACGAGGGGATTATTTCGACGGATTTGTCGATGATGTAAACTACGACGAGCTAATGGAGGGTGTTCCAACAAAAGAAAAACATCGTGCTGAAGCAGTTGCTGATCCAGATACGTACTATGATGATACTCGGATGCGAGACGAACCACCAGAAGAATCCGAGTTAACTGATGAACAGCTTACTGTAGCTCGGACACGATCTCTGTTGGAGCGTCTGTTCCGAAAAGGCCATTTCGGACCGCTTGAGCATCCATCCATTACGATTGCAATTAAAGGTATCAGTCGAGTGACAATGGCACAGCTTACCCGCCACCGACACGCCACATTCGATGTACAAAGTCAGCGATATGTTGACTTTAGCTCTAAAGAAGATCCAGTAGTTGAACCACTATCACTTGTTGACCCCGACCATGCAACTCGTTCTGGTGAAGTTGGGCTTGATGAAGAACAACTTGAACTGTACAGGGCCATCTTTGAAAGCACAAACAATGATGCGTTCGAATACTACAAAGAAATGGTTGATGAAGGAATTCCGAAGGAAGATGCACGATTTATGCTTCCAGTCGGGACAAAAGTGAATATGACACTGACGGTAAATGCTCGAACAATGTTGCATATTGCAAATCTAAGGGAGCGTGCCAATAGCCAGTGGGAGATTCGAGAACTTACAAACAAAATTATTGATGAAGAGTTTGCCGATTGGATGCCGGTTACATATGAACTGTGGAGGGAACACGGACCAACTCAAATTTCACCATAGATATCTGGTGTAAGTAGAAAGATTTAACTGATTCAGTCGCGTATCTTTTTTCATGACTGAATCAAAAACAATTGAGTGTAACGGTGCTACTGTTGAAGTAACAGTTAATGATGCTGGTGCCGTTATGACAGA
>Ga0102936_1000688_pt1 | contig 13570 bp, 11 predicted proteins | sample SalPon2_A_H2O_MG_FD_78502 | JGI IMG/M metagenome (GOLD analysis project Ga0102936, IMG submission 78502) | Salt pond water microbial communities from South San Francisco under conditions of wetland restoration - Salt Pond MetaG R2_A_H2O_MG | ecosystem: Environmental > Aquatic > Non-marine Saline...
CGCCGATCTCGAACACCGTCGGGCCGCCGGTCTGTCGGACGCCGACGACCTCCCCGTCGATCCGGATCGACTCGCCGATCGCCTCGGAGAGCGTGCCGATCTCGACCCGCTCGCGCTCGTCTTCGAGGTCGTCGCCTTCCGCACCGGCGTCGTCGTCGGACTGCGAGTCGTCGCCGTCGTCGGACTGCGAGTCGTCGTCGACACCGTCGCTCACGGCGTCGGAGGCGGCCGCCTCGCTCGTCTCGGCGCCAGCGTCGGTCGCCTCGCTCGTCTCGCCCGCGTCGTCAGCGTCGGCGGGCTCCGACTCGCTCGCGTCTGACGCGGCCGAGTCGGCCTCTTTCGACTCCGTCTCGGCCGGTTCGTCCCGATCGGCGGCGTCTCCGTCCGACCCGTCTTCGCCGTCTATCTCTTCGGGGAGGTGCTCGGTGTCGCCGTCCTGCACGAGGACGCCGCGGAACTCGCGGTCGGCCTGTCGGATCGACCACGCCAGGTCGATGTTTCCGTTGTCGCGGACGCCCTTCACTTGGACGAACACGTCGTCGCCCGGCTCCCAGTCGAGGCTGTCGAGCCGCCGATCGAGTTCGGAGCGGTGAAGCAGCCCGGTCACGCCGGGTGCGAGGTCAATGAACACGCCGAACTCGGCGTACCCGTCGACCACGCCGCGGTAGAATCTGCTCGGAACGAGCTGGTCCGGGGAGTTCCCTCGGAAGTCGAAGGCGACGTCTTCTTGGTGTGAATCGCAGATACGACCGCCACCGTCGACGTCGACGCCACAGATGATACAGGATCCCATTTGAGTACACCGAGAGCCTCGGGCCTAAAACGGTTGTCGAAACCCGTGTGAGAGCACGCGGCGGAAAACTGCGCGGCGGATCCGACGCCGACCACGATAGATCGCACGGCGCACGGAGTCCGGTCGCCTTGCCGTCACCCGAGCACAGTTCGAACCGACGCGATGACGCGATAGCCGACGCCGTATCCGAGTACGGCCGGCGGGAGTCCGGCCACGACCGCCCGGGGAAGCGTGGTTCGGTGAACAGTGTGGATTCCGACCACGAAAAGCGTCGCCGCGTACACGCCGCAGGCGACGCGCAGCGCCGGGATCGGCGGCCCGGCCAGCGCCATCGGGGAACTCGCGTACGCGACCACCTGCACCGTCTCGCTCACGCCGGCCCGGTCGCGGAGACCCCACCCGTCGTCGTACGCGACGCTGGCGATCACGACGGACAGCGTCGCGACGGCCGCGGTCAGGTGGAGCCCCACCGGTGCCGCGAGCGCGGCGACGAGAAGCAGTACCACGACCGCGGAGACCGCGACGGACCCGACGACGCCGGGCACGGCTGCCGGCTCCGCGAGGATCCATCCAAGCGTGTACGCGGCGGCGACGGTAACCGCGAACGTCAACGCGGGGGCCTGGTCACCGGGACTCACGCCGTTCGCGAACAGCCGCCGCGGTCGGACCAGCGCCTCGACCCACGCGCGAGCTATCCCGCGCGGCCCGCGAGCGCGCCCACCGGTCGAATCGTCGATCCACGAAGTCACGCCGATATGTTTGCGCGGACGGAATAACCCCGTTGCGATCTCGGAGTATCACGCGTGATAGACGGCGGGTAACTGATTATACGGAGCGCGTCGGAGGTACGGTCGAATGCGCGCGCTCCGAGACGACGATCGAGGGTTCACGCCGCTCGCCGGGTCGGGGCTGCTCGTCGGCATCGTCGTGGTGCTTTTGGCGCTCGTCGGTGCCGCGATGGTCGGCCTCATCGACGGCGTCGCCCCGCCGGACGCCGAGTTCGAGGCCGAACGAGACGGTGCGGACCTCGTCATCGTCGCCAACGGTCCCGACCCGGTTCCCGCACAGGAGCTGTACGTCCGCGGCGAGGATCCCGACGGAAACGTTCAGTTCGGGCGGTGGCCCGGCGACGGCGTCGTCCAGCCGGGCGATCGAGTGCCGGTTCCGAACGCGACCGGCAACGAGCAGTTCGATATCGTCTGGGAACCGGTGGCGTTCGACACCCGCGAGACCCTAGGGAAGTACAACGGGGAGGAGTCCAACATCGAATCGTGGAGCGAGGAGAGTTCCGGACGCGACCCGCTCGGCGCGACCGGAGTCTGAGCCCGACCTTTCTGACTCCCGCCCGCGGTCGCCCGGCCGACCTACTCCGGCGACACCCACGCGCCGCGGTTGTCCGACTTTCCGATCGCGTCGAGGACGCGCTGGACCGCGTACCCCTCCGCGAACGACGGTGAGAACTCCCCGCCCTCGGCGACCGCCGAGAGGAACTCGTAGTTCTCGTGGACGAATGTGTGCTCCCAGCCGAGCACGTGTCCGGGCGGCCACCAGTGATCGACGTAGGGATCGGTCTCCTCCGTGACGAGCACCGTTTCGTACCCCCGGTTCCCCTCTCGGAGCACCTCTAACTCGTTGAGTCGCTCCAGCGAGAATCTCAGGCTTCCCGCCGAGCCGTGCACCTCGATCGTGTGGTCGTTCTTGTGGCCCGCGGCGACGCGGCTGGCCTCGAAGCTCCCCGTCGCGCCCGACTCGTACGCGACCTGTGCGGTATACGCGTCGTCGACGGTCACGTCCCGATACTCCGCGACCTCGCCGGCGTCGTCGTACACCGGACGCTCGTCGACGAACGTGGTCAGCTGGCCGGACACTCGATCTACCGCGCCGACGCGGTCGCCGACGAGGAAGTTCGCGAGGTCGACCGTGTGCGCCCCCAAATCGCCGAGCGCGCCCGATCCGGCGAGGTCGGCGTCCATCCGCCACGCCCAGGGTGCCTCCGGATCGACGAGCCAGTCCTGCAGGTAGCGGCCACGGACCTGTCGAATCTCTCCGAGTTCGCCGTCCTCGATGATCTCTCTCGCGTGCCGGATCGCGGGAACGAAGCGGTAGTTGAACGCGGTCCCCGCCGGAACGTCCGCCGCCGCCGCGGCGTCACGCATGGCGGCGGCCTCCTCCAGCGTCGGCGCGAGCGGCTTCTCACAGAGGACCGGAACGCCGGCATCGAGGGCCGCTATCGACGGCTCGGCGTGCACGTGGTTCGGCCCGAGGTTGTAGAACACGTCCACCTCGTCGAGCGCGTCCTCCCAGTCGGTCGCGGTGGTCGCGAAGCCGAACCGCTCCGCGGCGTCCGTGAGAGCGTCCTCGTCGCGCCCGACGAGCGCATGGCGCTCGATCGCGGGCGCGTCGGGGAAGAACATCGGCAGTCGCGCCAGCGCGTTCGCGTGCGCCTTTCCCATGAACCGATACCCCAAGACGCCGATCCGCAGCGGCTCGCGTGTCATGATCGCCTCTCACTCGATCCGGTAGGCGTTGCGGGGCCGGGTCTCGAAGCCGACGTGGTGAGCCGGCTTGGCGTCGCGTCGCCCGACGGGCCGTCCGTGCGGCGAAACACGTCGATATCCATGCCAAATATTGGCACCATGTCTCGAATAAGTCTTCAGGATACGTCGTGGAAACGCCGGTCCCCGGGACGTGAGTATATACCGGTACGACGACGGAGATATCGTCTCGGAACGGCTGAAATCCCGCCTCGCTCGGGCTTTGCGGGTCGGACCACATGAGGTTTTAACGCATGGAGCGTGTATGCTGGATATGGGAATCCTCTCTCGCGCCTCCTACGTCATCCGCTCGAAGGTGAACGCCCTCCTCAACCGAGCGGAGGACCCGACGGAGTCGCTCGACTATTCGTACGAACAGATGCGCGACGAACTCCAAGACGTCAAACAGGGGATCGCAGACCTCACGACCCAGAAGAAGCGCTTGGAGATCCAAAAGCGCAAGCTGGAAGAGAACGTCGAGAAGCACAACCGGCAGGCGCGCGAGGCGGTCCAGCAGGACCGCGACGACCTCGCGCGCCAGGCTCTCGAAAAGAAGAAGTCGAAGATGAGCCAGATCGAGGAGCTGGAAGGCCAGATCGCGGAGCTGAACAACACCCAAGAGCAACTCGTCGAGAAGAAGAACAAGCTCCAGAACCGGATCGAGGAGTTCCGCACGAAAAAGGAGACGATGAAAGCCCGCTACGAGGCTGCCGAGGCGTCCTCGCGCGTCTCCGAGGCGATGACGGGCGTCGGCGACGAGATGGAGGACGTGAGCCGGTCTATCGAGCGCGCCGAAGAGCGCACCGAGGAGATGGAGGCGCGCGCGGAGGCGATGGACGAACTCGAAGACTCCGGAGCCTTCGAGGACGCGCTCTCCGACAAAGATAGCATCGACCGAGAGCTAGAGAGCCTCTCGACGAACAGCGAGGTCGACGCCGAACTGGAGACGCTCAAGGGTGAACTCGGCAAGAGCGACGGAGCGGGCGACGGCGAATCCGAGAGCACCGACGCGGAGATCGACGCCGAACTGTCGGACATCGAGAGCGACATCGACGCGGACGACCTCGAAGCCGACCTCGACGGCGACGCGAACGTCGATGACGCCGATGTCGACGTCGAACTGGAGGAAACAGAGGCCGACGCGGACGAGCCGCGAAACTGACGCCACACCGCACGGAGCGGCCTACTTTTCCGGATGTCGCCGGGCTCCGGTCCCCGCCCGGCGCTGGTCTCCGAGCCGGATATCGCCGTCGTCCACTCCGATACCGTCGTACGGGTCCTCGGCGAGCAGTAGCGAGCCGTCGAGGTCGGCGTAGTCGATGAGCGGAGCGAGCTGTGCGGCCGCCGCGATCGACGCGTTCGATTCGATCATGCACCCGCACATCACCTCCAGTCCGTGTGCGCGCGCGGCAGCTATCAGCCGTCTCGCCTCCAACAACCCGCCGGTCTTCATCAGCTTCAGGTTCGCGATGTCACACCGGTCGGCGATCGCGGGGATATCGGAGAGCGTCACGCACGACTCGTCGGCGGCGACGGGGAGCGCCGACCGCTCGTAGACGAACCGGAGCCCGTCGGGGTCGTCTGCGGACACCGGCTGTTCGACGAACTCCACGTCGCGGTCGGCGAGCCACTCGCTCTTTTCGACGGCCTCTCGCGGCGTCCACGCCTCGTTGGCGTCGACCCGGAGCCTGACGTCCGGTGCGGCGTCGCGAACCGCGTCGACGAGTTCGCGGTCGCGGTCCGTGCCGAGCTTGAGCTTGAGTATCGGGTAGCCGGCCGCGGCCGCGTCGGCGGCCTTCTCTCTGACGCGGTCGGTCTCGTCGAGCCCGACCGTGAACGACGTGGCCGGCGACGACGACGGGTCGAGTCCCCACAGCCGGTACAGCGGAACGCCGAGCCGCTTGGCCGCGAGGTCGTGGACGGCGATAGACACCGCACAGCGCGCGGCCGGGTTGTCGCTGACGACGCTCCCCATCCGCGATTCGATCTCGTGGAGCGCATGGGGGTCGCCGACCGACTCGACGACTGCGAGCAGGTCGGGCAGCACGGCCTCGACCGTGGCGGCGGTCTCGCCGTAGTGTTCCGACGGGGCCGCGCCCCCGACGCCCGTCATGCCCCCTTCGTCCGTGACGCGGACGATCACGTTCTCCGCCTCGGTCTGAGTCCCTCGCGAGATGGTGAACGGGTCAGAGAGCGGCAGCGACACCCGCTCGAATTCGGTGTCGAGGGTCATTCGCTGCCGAGTCCGGCGTCGACGATGCCGTCGACGATCGCCTCTGCGCCGTCTCGGACCGGGTCGGCGGCCGGAGCGCCCACGTCGTCCGCGAACGAGGCGACGGCGTCGGCCGCAACCTCGTCGTCTTCGACGTCTTTCGTGTTGAGCGCCCCCGCGACGACCGCCGTCTCGTTGATCGGGTCGGCGAGCCCCTCGTACAGGTCGACATACTCGGTGACTGGACGGAGGTCGAACGACTCGTACCCGTGGATCGCCTCGCGGCCGGCCGCGTGACAGAGGACGAGCCCGTCGGCCATCGACCCGTGCAGGATCCCGCAGGTGACCGCCGAGTAGGCGGGGTGGACGATGCTGCCCTGCCCCTCGACGACGAGCAGGTCGTGGTCGTCGCCGACCTCGACGAGCATGTCCTCGACCGCCCCGGCAGTGAAGTCGGAGACGACCCGGTCGATCGGGTTCCCCCAGCCGGCGATCATGATACCGGTCTGGCCGGTCGGGACGAACGCCGCGTCTATCCCGCGCTCGCGGGCGGCCGAAACGATCTCCAGCGACGCCGTCATCTTCCCGACCGAGCAGTCCGTTCCCACGGTGAGTACCACGTCGGCGTCGACGTCGCCTGACGCCCCGGTCGCGACCGTGAGATCGTCGTCGGGCTCGCGGACGTCGACGAGGTCGACCCCGTGCTCGTCGGCCAGCGCGGCCAGCTCGTCGTCCTCGTTGAGGAAGTAATGGAGGCCGCTCACCACGTCGCAGCCGGCCTCGATCGCGGCCTCGACGTCCGCGCGCCACGACTCGTCGAAGCCGCCGCCGATCGGTGCGATACCGATGTATAAGGCGTCGAGGTCGTCGTCGGCGGCCGCGTGCGCGTCCGCGAACGACCCGACTATCGGTGCGTCCGCAACGTCGGGAACGTGCTCGCTCACGCGGTCGCCGGCGCGGTCGCGGTCGAGGACCGCGCGAACGTCCTGGTCGCCGTAACGCATGACGCCGAGGGCGGTCTTCGCGCGGTCGGGGAACTTCTCGTGGGCGAGGATGACGATCCGTTCGTCGCTCATAGTCGGCTCGTCGCCCCGGGAACGCTTAAAAGAGTCGAGGTGGTCGTCCCCTCACGGACCCCGGCCGGATGCGATGGGGTGTGTCGCGTGTGACAATCTGTGCGTACATGTGTGAAATGTGAACAGGCACCGCGCTGGAGACGAGAAGGGTAAACGTATTATTCTGGGGTGATACCACCGGAGTATGTCTGAGGCAACCTCGGGTGCGACAGCCGCTTGGGGAACGAAGATTCGCGAGTATCTCGCCGGTATGGGACCGTCGTGGATCGCCGGGGCCATCGCCGCCGGTCCGGCGTCGATGGCGAGCCTGATCACCGCCGGTGCGCGGTTCGACTACGCCTTGCTCTGGGTCGTCGTCCTGTCGGCCGTCGCGGGCACGCTCGCGCAGTACCTCGCGATGCGGTTGGGGCTGCTGACGGAGCGCGGCGTCGTCGCGGTCGTCGAGCGTCACCTCGGTGAGTGGTGGGCGTGGATCCTCGTCGCCGACGTGGTCATCGCTGCCGGAGTCGCACAGCTGGTGATAATGAAAACCGTGGCGACCGTCTCGGCGACCATCACGGGCGTCGACGCGCGGATCTGTGGCGCTTTCTGGGCGCTCGTCCTCGTGGTTGGGCTCGCGGGCAAGGGGTACCGATTCGTCGAGTTCGTCGCGAAGGCGCTCGTCACCGCCGTCGTCGTCGCGTTCGTCGCGTCGCTTTTCGTCGTTCCGATCGATCCCACACGGGCACTGTCCGGACTCGCTCCGACGCTCCCCGCCGGAAGCGGCGTCGTCGCCGCGGGCATCCTCGGCGGCGCGGTCCACATCACGCTCATCACCATGCACTCGTACACGATGCGGGCTCGACAGTGGACCGGTAGCGAGTACCGACTTGCGACGGTCGATGTGGTCGCCTCGATGTTCGTCGCGTTCGGGGTTTACAGCGTGGCGACGTTCCTCGTCACCGCGAGCGTCCTCACCGATCCGACCCTCTCGACGGTGGGCGCGGCACAGGCGCTCGGTCCGCTGGCCGGTCCGGCCGCTCAGTGGCTGTTCCTGCTCGGACTCGGCGGCGCGGCCGTCTCGACGCTCGGCGGAAACACGCTCGTCCCCCCATTCCTCATCGCGGACAAACTCGGCTGGGGCACGACGGTCGAAGACGCGCGATACCGCGGGCTGCTCGTGGCGGTCGCGCTGCTTTCCGCCCCGGGAGCGTTCATCGGCGGAGAGGTCCTCGGCCAACTCGTCCTCGTCCTCGCGCTGGGTACCGTGGGTACCCCCTTCGCCATCGCCGTCGTGTTGTACCTCCTGAACTCCGACGCCGTGCCCGAGGGGACGTCGACGCTCGCGAACCTCGGCGGCGTCGCGCTGCTCGTGGTCTCTGGCGGACTGGCCGTCAACTTCGTCGTCGAACGCGTGGGCGGTGGGGTCGACGTCCTCACGGGACTCGTCGTCGCCTTCGCGGCGGCGCTCGGACTCGCGACGGTCGGCCTGCTCGCGAAACTACTCGGAGAGACGTACCGCGGGACCTGACGCGAGCGGCAGGGCAGCGACGATCCGCGAAAACGCGGCTGAACTCGCCTCAGGCGTCGCCGCTAACGAACTGCTCTGCGCCCTCGTAAAACCAGTAGCCGTTCTCGCGCATCGCTCGTCCGAGTTCCTGGTGGAACTCGACGAAATCTCCGAACTCCTCTTTCTCGACGCCGTCGAATATCTCTTCGACGGAAACGACCGTTTCGAAGTCGATCCGAACGGGGTGATCCCCGTACTGCTCGACGTACTCCGTCGCCGTCAGCGGGAAGTCCTCTTCCTCGTTGATCTTCTTCGCGAGGACGGCGTGGCCGTACTTCCGTCCTCCCTCGCTCCCCTGTTCTCCGTCGGGGTCGTGTGGCCAGTCCATGCGGGTCGGTTTGTCGGTCCCGTGCATAGTCATTTCGGAACCCGTGACTCGACACGGACCGGTGGAACATCGCGATGTCAGCGATGACTCGCGGAGCTCTTGCTTCGCTCGTCGGTGCGAGGAAACAGAAAATGGGTTGGGGCGGATTTGAACCGCCGGCCTCCTCCATGTCAAGGAGGTGTCATAACCGGACTAGACTACCAACCCGCGGGGCATTCAATCGCATTTCGTGGTATCCGGGGGATATAATTGAACCTTTCGTTTCGCCCTCCCGCGGTGGGCCGCGGTCAGTCGATCCGAGCGCCGCTGCCTGACCGTGCGTGTCCCCCCAGTGACGCGCTTTCGACCGCCTTTTTGTGGTCGACGAGTGTGTTCTTGCATGGTCGATCTCTCTGCTCGCACCGCCAGGCTTGACGAGTACCTCGATCGCCGCGGACTCGAAGCGGTCTGGTTCGCCAAGCCGAACGGCTTCGCATGGCTCACCGGCGGCGACAACGTCGTCGACGGCGACGCCGACACCGGGGTCGCGGCGGCCGGCTACGACGGCGAACTCCGCGTGGTCGCGGCCAACAACGAAGCCGGTAGACTCGCCGACGAGGAACTACCGGACCGGTTCGGCGTCGAATCGTATCCGTGGCACACCTCGTCGCTCGCCGAAGCGATCGCCGACCTGTCGCCCGCTCCGGCGGCCGCCGATTTCGACGTTTCCGGGTTCGAGCGGGTCGACGGCGGGAGTCTTCGCCAGCCGCTCACCGACGACGACGTCGAGCGCTACCGCGAACTGGGCCGCGAGGCGGCCGCCGCGCTCGAAACCGTCTGCCGGAACCTCGAACCCGACGACCCGGAGTACGAGGTCGCCGCAGGCATCGACATCTCGCTTTCGTCCCGGGACGTGAACACCCCGGTCGTCTTGGTCGGCTCCGCCGAACGCGCGCAGGCCTACCGGCACTACACCCCGACCGACGCGACGCTCGGGGACTACGCGCTGGTCTCGGTCACGGCCGAGCGCGCCGGGCTGTACGCCTCGCTCACCCGTACCGTCGCCTTCGACGCGCCGGAGTGGCTGAAAGAGCGGCACCGGGCGGCCGCTCGCGTCGAGGCGACCGCGCTCTCGGCGACGGAGGCGGCCGCGGCGGACGACGGAACCGCCGCAGACGTCTTCGCGGCGATCCGCGAGGCGTACGACGCCGTGGGACACCCGGACGAGTGGCGCGAACACCACCAGGGGGGCGCTGCCGGTTTCGCGGGCCGCGAGTGGATCGCGACGCCCGAGAGCACAGAGCCGGTCAGCCGTCCGATGGGCTACGCGTGGAACCCCACGGTGCGGGGAACGAAAAGCGAGGATACCCACCTCGTCGCGGCCGATCGGACCGAGATGCTCACGAAGACGGGCCAGTGGCCGACACACGAGGTCGAACCCGTCGCCGTCGACGGGATCTCGACCGAGCCGCGAGAGCTGACCGCGCCGGTGATCCGGTGACGTGACGAAAAGGAGGGGAGGTGACCGGCGGGTCCGGCCGTTCGGTCAGTAGACGTACTCGCTCTCGTCGATGCTGACGTAGTCCTTCGTCACGCGGCGCTTATTCCACTTGTACGACAAAAGCAGCTTTGCAGACTCCCAGCCGGAGCGGTACGGCTGTGAGAGCAGGCCATCGCCCGCCCCCGCTGCGAGCATCGCGTCTGCCGCGCCGATGATCCGGTTCCAGTCGTCCGGGCCGTACTCCGCCACCATGTCCGCCATCGTTACGTTCCGGACGATCTCGTCGCCGATGGCCTCTTTCCACCGTCGGTTGTACGATCCGAGATCGCCTTCGGCGGCGAGTTCGCCCGCGATCGCCCCGGTGCGGACCGCCACGTGGTCGCCCCCCTCGTGGAAGGCGGAGGTCGTCCCCATCGCGCCCCCGGCGACGGCGATTCCCGCATCTGTCGGCGAATCGATGGGTCGCGTCGAGGATATCGGGTACGTCTCCGTCCCGTTGCGCTTGCCGGCGTCCTCGACGACCGGAAAGTCCTCGTCGATGTCGTACTCGTCGCCGTACTGCCACTCCAGCAGTCGCCGGATGTACTCGCCGCCCTGTGGGATCGAGTCGTCGTCGGAATCGAGAAGCGCGTACGCGTCGTGGTCGAACTCGTCGATGTCCAACCCGATCGGCATCGTGAGTCCGACCCGACAGACGCGGTCCGCGTTCGGGAAGATCCACGGATACGCGGTCTCGCCGGGCATGACGCCCCACCAGAAGACGATGGCGTCGTTCACCTCCTCGTACACCGCTTCTGGGACTCGCCGATACTCCTGATACGCGATGTGGTTCGCCGTTCGCGAGGCGAGCCGCTCCGAGGCGGGGGCGTCCGCGGGGAGGTACTCGTCGAGCACGCGGTTCGTGACCGTCCGCTGGGGGCCGTCGGCGAGGACGACGAAGTCGGCCCCGATCGACTCGCCGGAGGCGAGTTCGACGACGTGCCGGGGATGGCCGGCGTCGTCCGCGCCGCGTTCGACCGACAGATCGGTGTCGACCTCACGGACGGACACACCGGCACGGTACTCGGCTCCCGCGTCTTCCGCTCGGTCGCGAAGCCAGTCGTCGAACCGCGCGCGGTGGAAGGTGTAGCCGAACCGGTCGTACGAGGAGTCGATCCCGGTCGACGTGAGCGTCGCCGCCTCGTCGGGTCCGCGGAACTCGGCGCGGTTCAGCTCCCGCTGGACGACGCCGTCGGCGAACTCGTCGGGGTGGATTCCCATGATGTCGACCCAGTAGTCCAAGATCCCGGCGGCGTCCGTCGAGTCGGGGCCGATCCGGTCCCGATCGTCTCGCGGTACCCCTTTTTCGAGGACCAGGGCATCCGCGTCGCCGGTCGCGGCGGCGTGCGCTGCGGCGGAGCCAGCCGGGCCGCCCCCAACGATCGCGACGTCTACGCGTTCCATACCCCGTGAGGTTCCCGTCCGAGTATTAAATTCACGGTCCGGGCGTCGCGACCGAGTCGTTCATCGTCGTTCGTTACTGGTTAGAGCGCTGGAGAGACACGTTTTAGACGGTCCGGGATAGCCGTTCCGACACACATGGCACGCGAGACATGGGCGACACGGGCGGGGTTCATCCTCGCCGCGGTCGGCAGCGCGGTCGGACTCGGGAACATCTGGCGGTTCCCGTTTATCACCGGACAGGAGGGCGGCGGAGCGTTTCTCCTCGTCTATCTCCTTTTCGTCGCGCTGATCGGTCTCCCGGCGATCCTCGTCGAGTTCGTGATCGGACGACGCACTGGGTTGAACCCAGTCGGCGCGATCCGCACCCTCGGCAGCGGCGCGTGGAACTACCTCGGCTGGCTGTTCGTGGCCATCGGCTTCGTCATCTTATCGTACTACAGCGTCGTCGCCGGGTGGTTCCTGCGCTACACGCTCATCGGCGTTCTCGACGGCTACGCGATCGCCGACACCGGCGAGGCGCAGGCGCTCTTCGGAACCGTTGCCACCGGGATCGACACCCTGCTCTTCCACGCCGTCTTCATGGCGCTCGTCATCGGCATCATCGCCGCCGGGGTCCGCCGCGGCATCGAGGTCGGGGTGAAGATCATGGTGCCGGCGATCCTCGTGCTTCTCGTCGGCCTCGCAGCCTACGGCTTCACCCTCGACGCGTCATCGGCGGCGTACAGCTACTACCTCTCGCCGGACTTCGGGTACCTCCTCGCCAACTGGACGAGCATCCTTCCGGCCGCGGCCGGACAGGCCTTCTTCACCCTCTCGCTCGGGATGGGCGTGATGATAACCTACGCCTCGTACCTCGGAGAGGACCGAAATCTCGTCGCTGACGCGGGGGTGATAGCCAGCCTCGACACCCTCGTCGCGGTGCTCGTCGGGTTCGCCGTCTTCCCGTTCCTCTTCGCCGCCGGTCTCGAACCCGGATCGGGCGGGCCGGGCGGGATCTTCGTGAGCCTCACGACGGCGTTTGCCGGGATCCCCGGCGGCCGCGTCCTCGGCGTCGTCTTCTTCGGCATGGTCGGAATCGCGGCGCTGTCGTCGGCGATCAGCATCCTCGAAGTGCTCGTCTCCTATCTGATCGACGAACTCGGCGTCTCGCGAGTCCCGGCGTCGGCCGCGCTCGGCGTCGCCGTCTTCCTCCTCGGCGTGCCGGTGACGATCGACCTGATCTTCCTCGACCTCTTCGACCTGCTCGCCGACGGCGTGCTGCTCGTGTTGGGGTCGCTGCTTCTCGCGCTGTTCGTCGGCTGGGTGGTTCCCGACATCGCTCGCGAGGAACTCTCGCAGGGGATCGGCGACCTCGGCCCCTTCGGCGACGCGTGGATCTGGATCGTCCGCGTTCCGATCGTCGTCGTCGTGGCCGTCTCGCTGTACCTCGGGGTCGTCGACTACGTCGAGTTCCTCACCGGTGGGTTCGCCGAGTGGCTGGCCGCCCGCTGATCGCCGTACTCACTCGGGCGCGACCGCGGCGTAGTCGGCGATGATCCCGTCGACGCCGGCCGACGCGAGCCGAGCGGCCTGATTCCGAGTCTCAACGGTCCAGACGTTCACCGCGCGGCCCTCCGCGTGAGCGACGGAGACGATGTCGTCGGCGTGACCGAACCGCGTGGCGTCGAAGAAGGGCGTCCCTCGAACCGCATCGATCGGCGGGTGGACCGCCTCTGTGTCGTACGCGCGGGCGATCGCGAGCCCCTCGTCGATCGAGTCCGACACGAGCGGCGCGATCGGAGCCGCAGACCGCTCTCTGACCGCCGCGAGCGCGCCCTCACAGAACGACGAGAACAGGCGACTGTGTCCGTAGTCGTCGGCGACTGCGAGCACGCGCTCGACGAACGGCCGCCAGACGGCGGTCCGCTCTGCGAGCGTCTCTCCCTCTAGCTTCTCGCCCGGTCGGAGGTCCCGCCGTCCCGGGTTCTTGAGTTCGACGTTCACGCCGACATCTGGAGGGACGGCGTCGAGCACGTCTGCGAGAAGCGGGACGGCCTCGCCGCTCTCCAACACCGTCGCGCTCGTGACGCGCGCGGTGGGGGTCTCCCAGACGACGCCCGTCGCGTCGGTGAGACTGACCGTTCCGTCGCGACGGTCACTCCCCGAGAGTTCGACA
>Ga0102936_1000694_pt1 | contig 13533 bp, 19 predicted proteins | sample SalPon2_A_H2O_MG_FD_78502 | JGI IMG/M metagenome (GOLD analysis project Ga0102936, IMG submission 78502) | Salt pond water microbial communities from South San Francisco under conditions of wetland restoration - Salt Pond MetaG R2_A_H2O_MG | ecosystem: Environmental > Aquatic > Non-marine Saline...
ATGAAGGTAGCTTTTACGTTGTTTTCCGTTTCCTAGGATTGTTAGTTTTTCTGGTTGGTCTTTTAGTTTGTGTATGAAGTCGTATATTACTCCTTTCTGGTTTCTGCCGCCTATAATGTTTGCTAGCCGGACGATTGTAAGGTCTATGTCGAAGATTTGTTGGTATACTTGGCATATGTGTTCTCCGCCGCATTTGGTTGCTCCGTACATTGAGATAGGATCCATGTTCGCAGTCTCTGGGGTCGGTATATCCGCATCTTCGCCATAGACTACTGATGAAGAGGCAAAGACTAGTTCTTCAACTTCATATCTCTCACAGGCTTCTAGAACATTTTTCGTACCTTCCAAGTTTTCGTCAAAGTCTTTATCTCTGTCTTCAGGAAAAGTATTAACCTTCGGGTTGGCGGCGAAGTGAAATACAGCATCTATTCCGCTTAAGCATTCTAAGTCATCTTCCTTGATATCTACTTTTTCAAAGTCTGCTTCTTCAGGAATGTTTTCTTGTTTTCCTGAGGAAAGATTATCTATTATTGTTAAATCGTGTCCCTTTTCAATTAGTTTTTCTGTTAAACGGCTGCCGATGAACCCTGCTCCACCAGTCACTGCAATTTCCATAATTACAATAGGGAAGTTTAAGTTAAATTAACTTGCTCCCAGAATGCATGTTCATGGATGCTGTTTTCCTAGGAATGAACCCGGCAGGAAGAGAAGTCTACAACTGGCTAAACCAGAGAAAAGACATTAAAATAAAAGCCTTAATCACAGAAAAACACCAACTACAACTAATAAAACAGTTACAACCAGAAATAGCGATCTCGTCCGGATTCAAACATAAAATACCGCAGAAAATAATAAATATTCCAGAAAAAGGAATAATCAACCTACACCCATCATTCCTACCCTACAACCGAGGAGCACACCCATACATACACCCTATAATCGACAAGACTCCGGCAGGAGTATCAATCCACTACATGAACCAGAAAATAGACGAAGGACCTGTAATAGCAAAAAGAGAAGTCTCAGTACAAAAAGAAGACACAGGAAAGACCCTTCATAGAAAACTGATGGACGCCCAAGCCCGGCTATTCAAACAGGAATGGGAAAACATCAAACAAAAACCAGAAACCCAAGAACAGAAAACTTCCAAAGGAACAAAACACAGAAAAGAAGAACTAGAAGAATTAAGACAGATAGATTTAGATAGAGAAACCACGACCGGGGAACTGATTGACAAATTAAAAGCTTTAACTTATCCCCCTCACAAAAACGCCTACTTCAAATCAAACGGAGAAAAATACTTCCTCAACCTGGAAATCACTAGAGAAGACTAATCTAACTTATCCCCGATAAATTCAGCTATATCTTCCTCAAGAACTGAAAGACTGTTGTAAATGACAGACACTGATAAACCTGAAAGGAAGAAAGCAGCTGAAACACTAGACACATATTCTATAATTAACTGTGAAGCAATCAAAGGTAAAAGAGCTGCCAAATAATGAATGCTTGAAAGAACCAGAGCTGTACCCTGACCATCATCTAAATCTTTGGAAATGCCTCTGAAAGCAACTAAAGCCAAAATACCGAAACCTGTGATGGCCCCAGCTCCATAAGAAACTGCTTCGATAAAGTTAGGAGTTCCAAAAGAGTTAACTAATATAGCCCCAGAACCCCAGAACGCAATGGTAAAACCATAGGCTCTGGACTCTCCTGCCAACAATGACCTTAAATGATTTCTATTCCCCACAACCTAATATACAGATTTAATGGATAAAAACCCCTGGTTAAGCCAAAAAGTACAAAAAACAAAACGACACCTAAAAATTTTCATGAAAGAATACTTCATTGAAGGAGCAGTCTACGGACTATTCTCAGCTGCTACAATGTATGCAGTAGTACAATACGCAGGATACAATCCTCAAACACTTGCATTACTGATCTACATCCAGATAATCTCTGGAATACTCATAAACATGAAATCGGAGATAGAAGCACTCTCCCTACCATACCTCAAAAAACTAGTACTCGTCCACGAAGGAGAAAACATCGAAATGCGCAAACTATCCACAGGAGAAAAATACAGAGTCAAAGGAGATGTAGAAAAACTCTAATAATCCTCAACACCGTCCACCAACTTATCCACATGATTATAAACCTGTACAGAACCGTCACCATTCGTATTACTGTAGACGGTAGTATCAACATCAACCTGGTTACCTGATAAATTTATATCATCCGATCCAGAATAATAAGTAACAGTCTCTCCGCTTTCAATTGTTCTAGTCAAATTATAGGAGTCTCTACCACTTCCTTTTGTAATTACACTCCAACCAGACATATCAACAGCATTCTCACCTTTATTCGTCAAGTTAAAATGCTCGATATCCGTATCTGCCTCAACATCAAGATCAACATCCGGAAGCAATTCTTCAACAACAATCCTCCTTTTCTCAGCAACCTCAACCTCCTTTTCATCCATCAAATTCTCAAGATCAGACCGGATATCCTCAGCCTCTGACTTATCACCACCCTCAAAACGACTATAACTCTCTCCTTGATCAACACCAAACTCAAACCTGCCATACGGAGTATTAACAACCTTATCAATAGAATTATTTGTTTTCACGACTTTAAAATATCCTGTAGCAGTTTGAAGCAGTTTAACATTTTTATCAAAACTCCTGTTTACTTCAAAACGAGCCTCACTATCCTTCAAATCCAAAAACTCCTTCCCAGATTTGAAATCCACTTCAAAACGATCCGAAAACAATGAATCAATAACACCTTCATCATTACCAGAAATCTCAACATTCTGGGACGCAGCAGGAACAGAAACCAGTACAACTACAAACAAAGCCATCAAAAACGACTCACGATAGTTGTCCATAACTCCAAAATAAACCTAAAAAAGTTAAAAAACATAGAGAAAGGAAAACGGTTAAATAAAATTAAAGGCTCTCATAGTGAAGATTAAACACATGTAATACAGCCTTCAACACTCCAAACACTACAGGGCCAATAAACAATCCTGTAGCCCCGAAAACATATACTCCTCCAATCACACCAATCAAAATAACCATAGGATGAAGATCAGCCTTCTCATCAACCACAAAAGGACGCAAAAAATTATCTGTAAGATTAACAGCAATCAAACCATACGCTAAAAGAAAAATACCAGATTGAACATTTCCCGTAGCAGCCAAGTAAACTCCAGCCGGCGCCCAAACCAGCATAGAACCCACAATAGGAATAAACGACAAAAACATCATTACAAAAGTCCAGAAAACAGGATTAGAAATCCCAGCAATCCACAAACCAATACCAGCAATAACCCCCTGAGCCAAAGCAACCAATACATGCCCCTTAATAACCGCCCAAGTCGTCACATAAGTCTTATCAAACAAATCATCCACAATATCCTCAGGCAGCGGAATCAAATCTGCCAAATACTGTTTAAGCCGCACACCATCCTTCAACATGTAAAAAACAGCAAACAACATCAAAGAAACACCAATACCAATACTAGCCACAGCACCCAAAGCAGCCGAAAAACCGCCAAGAGCAGCAGAAACCAAACCCTCAGCAGCATCACGCAACTGGCCACGAATATCAACACTCTCACCAGTATAAGACTCAATCAAACTCTCAACACCCTCAACATCAACCAAATCATTACCAGCAACACCATCAATAGCCTGACCAGCATCACCAGCAACCATAGAAATCAAAAAAGCAAAAGGAAGCAAGAAAACCACCACACTAGAAAAAGTAAGAAACAAAGCAGAAACATTCTCACCCAAAAAACCCTTCAAACCCTTATGAACAGGATACAAAACAAAACCCAGAATCAAAGCACCAAGCAAATAACTAAAAAAAGGCATCAACATCAACAAAACCAAACCACCAAACAAACCCATCAAACCCAGCAAAAAACCCCTACTATTATTCATAAAACCACAAATAAACATCCACAGATAAAAAAACCAGTCCCAAGCACTACAAGAAAAACACTATCGCCGGAACCAACAAAACAGCCATACAAACACTCCGGCAATCCACCAAAAAACTATAACCGCCAATCAAAGAACTAACCAACAAAACCAAAACACCAAAAACACCTGAAAACAACCAACTACCCACAAACAAAAACAACAACACTAAAACACCCACAAATCTAAATCTTACCCTGTCTAAAACATTAAGAAATACTTTCTCAGACCTCAAAGCTAACAAAGCAGAAAAACCAGCACAAAAAACAGAAACACCAATCAAAGCAAAAACCTGCCACTCCACAGTAGGCCTCAAACCCTGCAAAGCCACAGAAGCACCACTACGAGCCTTACCAATCAAAAACAAAGAAACAAAAGACATAACAATATCACTAGTATTAACACCACCCATACCAGCTAAAAAATCCTTCTTATCCTCAATCAACGGCATCAAAAAACTAGTCGAACCAGCAGCACCCAAACCAGGAAAAACACCAGCCAACAAACCCGCGAAAAAACCAACAACACCCCCCCTAACACCAGAAAAACCACCTCCATCCGACTGATCAGGAACTTCAGAACCAGAAAAAACGGAAGAAACAACAGCAGGAACAGCAAACAAACCAGAAAACACAGGCATCAAAACAAAACTACCAGAAATACTACTATTCAAAACCAGAAGACCCAAAACACCAGAAAGCACCGCAACCACAAAACCCTCAAACCTATCACTCCTAAAAACCATAAACAAAAGAAAAAACAACAAAAAATACGACATAAAACCCTTAAAGAAACCATAGGCAAGTTCAAGCGACAAATAAAGCAAAGGCAAAGACAAAACAAAAACAAACAAAGAACCAACACCGCCCAACAAAGTAGAATAAAACGCCTCAGTACCTCTACCATTCGAAGCCATCTCACCGCCAACACTCATCGACAAAGCAGTACCTCCCTCAGGAGCCTGAAGATAAAAAGCAGGAATAAAATCATGAAAGGTATGGCTAATCGATAAACCAGAAACCAAACAAGCATACAACATAAAATCAAGTCCAAAACCCAAATATAACGGAATAGAACCAAAAATGACAGAATTAGGGTGAAGGCCAGGAATCAAACCCGTAAAAACCCCAATCAATACTCCTGTTAAACCATATGCCAGGTACTCCAGCATAATTACCACTGTATTCTACATATTCATTTAAAGAACACAGCCTCAATCCAAGTTATGTTCGGCGGAAACATGCAACAAATGATGAAACAGATGGGAATGGACATGGACGAAATCGACGCAGACAAAGTCGAAATCCATATAGGCAACCAAAAAATGGTGTTCGAAAACCCAGAAATCTCAAAAATCAACGCACAAGGACAAGAAATATTCAACCTACAAGGCAAATACTCCAAACAAAAACTACAAACAGGACCATCCGATGAAGACATAAAACTAGTACAAGAAAAAACAGACTGCACCGAAGAAGAAGCAAAAGAAGCATTAGAAAACGCAGGAGATGTAGCCGAAGCAGTCATGCAAGTACAATAAACCTTTTTCTTACATCACTTTCTCAAACACCTTGTCCTTCACAAAATGTGGCAGCAAACTCATCCATGTAATTAGTTTAGCCCTGAAAGGTACTTGATATCTTCTTCTAGGGTTCTCATCAGTAATAGCTTTGTAAACTGTTTCTGCAGCTTGATCTGCACTTATTCCATCCATGCCATCTTCTCTTAGAATTTCCTTGTATTTTTCTGAGTAAAAGCTGTCTGGAATATATTTTTCCAGTACCTTTCTAGCTCTTTCGTTGAATCCTGTTTCTACAACGCCAGGCTCAACAATTACTACTTCTACTTCGTCTTGTTCTCTTCTAATTGAGTCACTGATGCTTTCCATAGCATGCTTACTTCCACAGTAAACTCCAAAGAAAGGCATTGAAACTCTTCCGGCAACTGAAGTGATATTGACTATCCTGCCATTATTCTCCCTAAGCCCTGGCAGACTACATCGGATAAAATTAAGATAACCATACACATTAGTATCAAATATCTTCTCAACTTTTTCCTTCTCTATATCCTCAATACTGCCTAGTTCGTAAAAACCAGCGCAGTTAACCAATACATCAAACTCAAGTTCATCTACAACCTCTTCAACCCTCTCCTCATCCCTGACATCCCCCTGAAAGAAATCAACATCAAAATCAGGCTCCTCTTGATCGAAGATGGATACCTTATGTCCCTTTTTACCTAGTTTCTGAGCTGCGGCCTTTCCAATGCCGTTGCTACCACCAGTTACCAATACCTTCATAGAAAAATAATTGGATAAACGAGGTTTTATTCCTTAATGTACTCGATGAACTTGGCGAATGCCGGCCTCGTAATCGTAATCCCGACCAAAATTCCTAATATTGTTGTTCTCGCAAACTCATGGATTGTACTCAGTGCCGCGCCTGAAGGCCCAAGCGTAGTCGTAAATACAGAGACCAAGATCGCGAACGCCCCGATACCTATGTAGTGCTTGTTCCTGCCTCTACTATACAATGTGTAACCCATCAAACCCAGACCAGCAGCACCAATCAAGTATGAAACCGTGCTCGGAGCCAATATAGGCAACATAGCACCTATCGTCGATGCAGCTGACGTAAATATTACGAAGAACGCATTCTTCATCTTCTGCTTCCAACCCTGAAGCTCCTCCCTACCAGACTCATCAGTAATTATAATCTGATCATCAACACCTGTACCAACCGCTGCAATAATACCAGCCACAGCCGAAAGACTCAAAGTTCCTACAGTGGTAAAGTAAGCCCCAAGCAAAATATATACCTCCGAAGCACCAGTAAACACTATTGGAAGCACCACACGCGGATCCTTATAACGAGCGAAAACCGCCAATCCAACAGCAATCAGAGAACCTATAATCGAAAGAATAGAAGCCGTCATAAACTGCCCTCCCCTAGTAGCACTCAAAGTACTGGAACTAACAACATTCACAGGAGCAGCCAAACTTCCAGACTCCAAGATACCCTGCAGCTCCCCCATACTCTCCTCAGCCTCCCCACGGGTCTGACCACCTCCTTGAATAACCGAACGGGTCTCAGCCTGGCTTCCAAAAACACTCGCCACATTCAAAGAGTTCTCAAGATTATCATCAACATAAAGCCTTAAACGAGCAGCACTCCGATTCTCAAGCTCCAAATACTCAATCCCCTGCCTATAATTCTGAGAAATATGAAGTCTGTTCTCAGCAGACTCACTGGAAATAATAACAGGGAAGCTAAACCTGAAATTCCCTCCTCCACCAGAAATCCTGGATTCGCCTGAAACAACATTCTCAATATCATCGCCAGAATATGTCACAGCCTCCAGCATCGCAGTAGAACTTGAATTAGCATAATTCTTGTAAACAAAAGAAGTATTGTACCTGTTAACTCCGTTATCAGATATTTGAATCCTATCGCCTTGCTCAAGAGACGCTGAATAATTATTATCAAAACCTTCAACATTCACAACTCTATCAGATCTTTCAAAACCATAATCAAAGTCGCCGAGAGTAAAGTTCCTACTATCTTGGACAGGAACAGGCATACGAGACTCGAAACTTCCCTCCCTTTGAAGAACATTACGCAGCCGCGTCTGATTACTGCTAGAAACCTCTACCTGAACACGATACTCCTCCCCGCCAATATCAATAACTCTCACACTAGGATCAGGGATATTCAGGTTAGATAAACGAATCTCCAAAGTCTGACGAACATTATTCGCCAAAGTATTCAACTCCTGGCCAGTCTCATTAGTCTCCAATTCCAAAAGCAGCCTAGTACCTCCACTAAACTCTATACTAGTTCTATTATCCAAATTTGTTTGAAAACCAATTTGATCACCGCCAGTATCAAAGAAAAGAGTACTGTTCCCCCAAGGAACCAGTAAAACTGTTGAAACCAATAATGAAATTCCCAAAACCCAGATACGCCACTCCTTCAATAAATCCTTTTTATCCATTAATTTCCACCTCTGTAAATCAAAGACTCGCCTTCAATATAAGATTTCAAGATAGCAGTGTTTCCAAGCCATGTCAACGGCATATCAGCCATCAAACCAATAACCATAACTGAAGCAATATTCGAAAGCTCAGAAGGACCAACAACTAAATAAGACACTATATAGAGCAGAGTAAATCCTGCGATACCTCCAGAACTCATTGTAACACCTGTCTTCAACGACTCCCACATCCTCGACTCCAAAGAACCTCTCTCACGGTTTAAACTCCTCGAAGACAACACAATATCTGTGTCAACCGAATAACCGATAAGCATAAGAAGAGCAGCAAGAGAACCCAAAGTCAAAGGAATACCTAAAATAACCATTCCAGCACCAGCAACCAGTATATCGCCAGCTGCAGCAAAAACCACAGCAATAGACGGAGTAATATCCTTGAAAGCTGTGAAAATCACTATACTCATCACAGTGAAAGCCAAGACAAAAGCAATCTGCGCCTGAACAAAGAACTGCTCAGAAACCGAAGCAGAAATAGAGTTAAACTGAAGAACTTCAACACTGTACCCAGCATCCTCCAAAATCTGCCTAGCCTCATCCTGACTGATGTCCGGCGGCGGAATCTCAACCAACAGATTATCCCCTTCAGTCGTCTCCTGAACTATAACATTAGCACCAGGCTTACCAGCAGAAGAAAACACCTGTTCAATTTCAACAGGGTCAAAAGAACCATTCACATTAAACTGGGCCTCAGTACCTCCCGTAAAGTCAGTTCCCTTATCAAGAAACTCTCCATTACCTAAATAACTGAAACCTAAAGCTCCAGCACTCAACAAAATCAAAACTACAGGAACTAAGAAAAACTTCTGATGACTATCATAAATACCACTATACCTCTCCTCAAGACGACTCTCTAATCCCACAAAAACCCACTAAATTAGAATCCTTAAAAACACTGTCTTAAACAACTACAATCAACTACACAAAGCCACGACAATAAAAAACATGCAGGACCCACAAAAATACAAGAATGCAACCAAAAAACAGGCTGAACAAAATAAAAAATATGGACAGAGACAGCTTAACCAAAAAAATAAAAAAGAACTGGCATCTAACAGCATTAACAGCAATATTCTTCCTAGCATTCACACTACGCTACATGCCAGAAAAAGGAATGAAATACCTTCAAGCAGCCGACCCATACTACATATTCAGGATGAGCCAACACATCGCCTTGGAAGGACACCTACCAACACTTGACTTCATGCGATACTTCCCATACGCCACACCCAACTACACAGTACAACTAGGAGAACTAATCGTCCCAGCACTACTATACAACCTAGGAGGCTCACTATTTTTCACAAACTACTTGGAATGGGCGCAGTTCTACCCAGCACTAATGGGCTCCCTAACAGTAATACTGATGTACCTCCTAGGAAAAGAACTATTCGACAAAAAAACAGGGCTGGCAGCAGCATTCTTCCTAACAGTAACATCATCAGCACTTAGAAGAGCATCAGCAGGATTCTTCGAAAAAGAACCACTAGGCACATTCTTAATGATCTTCTCACTACTATTCTTCACAAGAGCCTGGAAAAACGAAAACTGGATTCACGGAATACTCTCAGGACTCAGCCTCGGCTTATTCACCATCTCATGGGGAGGAAGCCAAATGCTATGGCTACTATACCCAATACTAACCGGCGTAACACTCTTCCTAAACATAGAAACCCGGAAACTCGTCACATCATACACACCAACAATACTAATCGCAGCATTCTTCGCAGCAGCATCCAACCCAGGAAGATTCTGGTTCACAGACTCACTATTCCTAATAGCCACAGCAATCTTAGGACTACTATGGATCAGATACCTGGTCGAAGAACTCAACCTAATACAAGACAAATACCTACCATACCTCATACCATCAATGACCGCACTCGGAGGAATCCTCGCAATACTCTCACCACTCTACTCACAATTCCTCGCCGGCAAACTCATCAGACTAGTAAACGTAGCAACAGGAAACACAGGAAACAGCGTAATAGGACAAACAGTACAAGAAAACGCCGCACCAGCCATAAATGATTTAGCTAGGGACCTAGGAAACATCCTATTCGGCAGCATGAACCCAGTACTTGACTCACTGACCATACTAGTAAGTCCATGGACATTCATGCTAGCATCAACCACAATAATCTCAACAACTCTATTATTAATGCTAGGTAAAAAATACAACATTTTAGAAGAAACAATACCAGGCAAAAAACACGCAGCATACACACAAACAATATTCATCACAATAATGATCCTGACAGCAGGACTACTAATCAACCAGATAATAATCTCCGTCATTACAGCCCTCATCATCGCAGCATCACTCCTAACAATGAACTACTACCTCGAAGAAGACGGAGCCTTCAACATCACCACAATGATACTCGGAGGACTCATCATAGGACTACTCATCCCAGGAATCAGCCTAAACCAATCAAACCTAGCATTCCTCAACCTCACAATAATTCCGACAACAGCAGCCCTAATAACATCACTAACACTCAACAAACTCGACCACTTCCCCCAAAAAACCATTCAAAACCAATGGATACTACTCATACCACTAATATACATAACATCAAACCTATACGGAGGAACAACACGGTCAAGACTAGTATTCCTATCAACATTCGCAGTAGCACTCGCAGCAGGCCACGGACTCAAAATAACAATCGCCAAAATCCAACAACTAGACTACACCCAAATAAAAGCACTAAAACCAGAAAAAACAAAACTAGCAGCAATAATAATTGTTATAGGCTTAGTCGGAGGACTCAACCTCGCATCAGGCTACATAATGTCTCAAAACATTAGTGGGTCGCCATCACCAAGCCCAGAAATATGGGAACCAAGCCTCAACTACATGAACAACCAAGCACCTGAAGGATCAGTAACACTCTCATGGTGGGACTACGGCTACAACTTCCAAACACTAGGAAGAACAGCATCACAAGCAGACGGAGGAAACCTTCGATACTACTCAAACCAAGGAAACCACCAAAACGAATTCCTTGCAAAATACCTCAACTCCACAACCCAGAACGACACACAATTCCTAGAAAAACACTCAGCAGACTACATCTGGCTAGACAACACAATGATAGGCAAATTCTCACCAGTCAGCCAAATCGCCAACGGAGACAACCAAAACGCAGAAGCACTCAGCAGATTCCAAACAAGAGGAAACCTACAAAACTCAATCAGCCAAAGCGGAAACCAAACAGTAATCAATCTGAGAGGAGCACTAAGAGGAAATTCAGCAGGACAACTACAAAACATTCCTGTCAACATGTTCGTACCTATACAACTAACTAACACATCAGCAAGCATCTCAGGACCGGCCACACTCAGACTACCAAACGGACAAGAAAGAAAGATAGGCTGTGTACTCCAGCAGAACGGAGAAAAACAATTTTACGAAGTAGAAAACTCTGTAGACTTCTGCATAGCCGAAGACCCATTCTACACATTAGAAAGAGGAACAATAGGTGCCCAAGTAAGAATGACAGCAATACCTGAAAAACTCAGCGACTCAACATTCGTAGAACTCTACATACAAGACGGAGAAAATGTCGAATACGCCGAAAAAGTCCCTGAAGCCTCAAACGGCTACATCAAAATGTGGGAAATCACAGAATGATACCACTAATACTCTCACTACTCGCAGGATTCACATCAGTATACATCGCCACACCATACGCCAAAAAATACCTTCTAGCCTCAGGAATATACGGAATAGACCAACAAAAAAAAGATAAACCCAAACTACCCACATCAGGAGGAATACCAGTACTATTCGGCTTCATATTCTCAATAACACTCTACATGGCGCTAACAGCCATAACACAGACAGAAATCAACCTCACACTACTTCTCGCAGCTCTCAGCTCAGCCACCATAATAGCACTAATCGGGTTAATAGACGATATACACATTGATCTAGAAGAAATAATAAGAGATGAAACAGATGACCAAAAGTTTGAATTGGAACTTAAGCAAAAAGTAGCTGAAATCGGCACACCACACAGAGTAATCCACGAAAAAATATCAGTAATCACAGGAACAGGTGAAACATCCGAAGACATACACAGAACAGGACTCGGACAGACAACAAAAATGCTTTTCGTCCTACCAGCACTACTACCATTAATAGCAGTAGGAGCAGGCTCATGGACAATGAACATCCCAATAATTAACTACACAATAAACTGGGGTTTAATTTACCCTCTGATACTTATGCCAGGAGGATTCCTATTCGTATCCAATGTAATAAACATGCTAGCAGGAACCAACGGACTATCAACAAGCCTCACACTTATAACAAGCACAAGCATAGGAACATTCGCACTGATAAACGGAAGAACAGAAGCAGCAGTAATAGCACTAAGCCTAGCCGCCACAACACTAGCATTCCTAAAATACAACAAATACCCTGCCTCAGTACTACCAGGAGACTCATACACATACCTAGCAGGAGCAGCACTCTTCTCAGCAATCGTAATAGGAAACATCGAACTCTTCGCCGCATCAATATTCCTAATCTACCTTACAGAATTCATACTAAAAGCCAGAAGCCGATTCAACGCACACTCATGGGGAACACTACAACAAGACGGCACAATAAAACCACAACACGACAAAACATACTCTCTGACACACCCACTAATGAAAAAAAGACTAACAGAAAAACAAATCACACAAGCATTAGCCGGATTACAAACAATATGGTGTATACTAATGCTTCTATTCCATACAACGGTGATTTAAAATGACTTATTTCCAATGTCCGGACTGCGGCCACAAACAAAAAAGCAAAGCTGAAAAAAGAGTGAAATGCCACCAATGCAGCCGAAGCTATCTGAAAAGAGATGCTAAAGAATTCCAAAAAAAGACAGACGACCTCGGAAAAGAAGACGAGAAAAAAGCAGGATTCCACAAATACTCGAAGACCGAAGACTAGAACTCTAAAACATTACCACCTCAAAAAACTTTCTATGAAGAAAATCAAAATCCTGGCCGAAGACTTCGACTTAGAAATCACGATGACATGTGGGCAGACTTTTTGCTGGCATAGAACTGACGGAGAGCTCTACGGCGAAGGCAAAAACAAATTCTACACATTTAGAAATGGCAAACCTTTGATTGTCAGCCAGGAAGGTGATCAAGTTCATGCTGAGACTGAATTATCTAAAGAAGAGGTGGAGAAGGCTTTAGGTCTTGATCATGACTTGAACACTGTTTTTTCTAAGTTTCCAAATGATCAAAGATTAGATAAGGCTAGGGAAGAGCTTTGGGGCTTGAGAATTGTTCAAGATGAATTCTTCCCTTGTCTAATTTCTTATCTTTGTAGTCCTCAGATGAGGATTCCGCGAATCAAGAAGATGCACAACGATATGGCACGAGAGTTCGGAGAAATAAGAGAAATTGACGGGGTTGAGATGCTGCGTTTTCCGACACAGGAAGAACTTTCAAAAGCCTCTGAAGATCAACTTCGGGA
>Ga0102936_1000696_pt1 | contig 13524 bp, 12 predicted proteins | sample SalPon2_A_H2O_MG_FD_78502 | JGI IMG/M metagenome (GOLD analysis project Ga0102936, IMG submission 78502) | Salt pond water microbial communities from South San Francisco under conditions of wetland restoration - Salt Pond MetaG R2_A_H2O_MG | ecosystem: Environmental > Aquatic > Non-marine Saline...
CGTTAAGCACGGGTGACATCGCGGAGCAACTCACGCCGGACTTGACGGTGTCGTCAGTCCGGGAGCGCCTGTGGGTGCTAATGGGGTTGGACAACGCGATACCGTCACGAACCAAGCAAATCGTCGACCAGTCAGCTGAAACAAATCAGTGGGGGCTAGTCGGGCAAATTTCCACCTCCGCTCGTGGCCGGATCCCTGACGACCGACAAACTCTGTTGCAACGCGCTGAGGATGAACGAGTTCGACAAGCGCTCAACCGCGGGTGTGACCGTGATGCCGTCGCCGACGTGATCGGCGTGGTCGAGCGGACGACGTGGAATAAAGAAAAGCGTGCGAAGGCGTATGCATTTCCCCTTGACGCACTGGATAGCAGAGGCGGGCGGCCGCCGGACGATGCAGACGCTGGTGACTCGGCCACGGACGTTCCAGGTGCTGATGGGGACGCCGATGCCGAGACGCAGCAGCGACTTGACGCAGTTGAAGGTGAAGGTGAATCAGGGGTGCTGAGCGATGGCGGCGAGGCAGATCAAGAGTCGACCGAGGAAGACGGTGAGGACATCTCGTGGTCGGAGGCGAAAACGCAGTTGCAGCAGACGATTGAGGCGTTAGAAGAACTAGAGAAGGCGCTGTAGCCTCTTACGCGGTCGAGTTACGCGTCTTCCAGTTGCGGGAGTTTTTCTGCGTAGGCGCTCGTTGAACTCGTCACCATCGACGCCGTGGTGGATTTTGTAGTGGCAGTTCGGGCAGAGAGCGACGACGGTTGCAGATGAGTCTGGCCCGCCGTCACTCCGTTCGTGGATGTAGTCGGTGTGGAGATATGGTTGCCCTGATTTACTGGTGGACAGGGCTGGCTCACCGCAGCTTCTGCACTTACTATCTGCGTGGGCTATGGTGTACCTCGTGGTCGTGTGACAGTGATGGCTTGGTAGTGATGGAATGAAATATATCGCGTGAGTGTTAGCGTGATAGTATCCTGTTGGTTTGATGGCTCGGACGTTGTTCGTGCATGTTGATGAGAGTGGGAATCCGTCTAAAGGGTCATACTATGTCGTGGCGGCTACGTGGTGTCTTTCTGAGCGGGGCCGGGCGAATGAGGTGTTACGGCATACGGCTGATGAATTGAAGACGATTGCTGAGAGTGCGTTGCATGGGTCTCAAACGTTGTCTGAGCTGAAGGGAGCTGCATTGCCGGTTGCGGTTGTTAATACGACTGTTGGGTGTTTGAATCAAGTTGAGTATGATGACCCGACGATTGAGCAGACTCGGTTGCCGTGGGAGATTACGTACCCGATCCGATTATCAGTACACGCGGTGAATCCGGATATCGGCAATGACGTGTTGACTGACGTGATCGGGAACTTCGATGAGTCTGTTCAGGCATTGAAGACACTGGCGTTGTGCAGCGTACTAAACCCGTTATTTCAGACGACTCACGTAGATCTAAGTACGGTTGATTCGATGTGCGTCGTTCTGGATTCTGAGGTGTGGCAAAACCCTGCGGAGAAGGTAGCGACTGTGTTGGATCGTGCTGCGGGTGAGGTTCCTCCGATTGAATTTGACACTCGTGATAGCAAGGATGCGGCGGGACTACAGGTTGCTGATTTAGCGGCATACAGTTGGGCTAGACATCAGCGGAAAGGAGACTGTGAAACGGCCGTCGAAACGCTTCATCCACTTCGGTTCGCAAAGAAGTAACTCAGAAGTACGCTCTCGGAAAGGCTACCAGGTAGCCTCACGGAACTCAGTACCCTCAAGGAGGGATCATTGATCCGTGCGCCACCTGCTCATATACATATATTCAGCGAGGCGGTTTAATTCTTCCTACTGCCCTGTGGCGAACTTTGCGTAGACAGGAGTTAGTGACTGTGGGTGTGGTGCCCGTAGCGGTTTTTACGCGGTGTGTTGTTGCATGCGTATGGAGTCCGGGAAGAAGTCTTTAGAGGAGTTGACAACGGCCGGGGTATTTCACGTGCCGGCGTATCAGCGGTATTATTCGTGGAAGAAGCCGGAGTGGGATGACTTGTGGACTGACTTGTTTAATCTGCCGAGTGGGAAACAGCATTATTTCGGGACGATCATCATTCAGAAGACCGATGAAACGGTAACTGGCGGGGATGCAAGCGGGTACGGCACCTCGGCGGAGAAGCGCGTGAACTTACTGATCGACGGGCAGCAACGGTTGACGTCACTGGCGTTGTTGGTGACGGCGATGACTGAGTGTTTAGCTGAACTCGCACCGTCGACAGCGCATGAAGACGAGATTGTAGCGGATGTGACGGAGATGCGCGAGACGTTCTTGTGTGACCATAATATTTATCAGTTGGAGCTGCTGGATGAGGAGGACAATGAGTACCTGCAGCGAATTATTGACGGCCGGAATGTCCCGGAGCCGGAGCGGCCGTCACAGCGGAAAATGGTTGATGCGAAGGCGTATTTTGATGCGCAACTGGCGGACCTTGTTGAGTCGGCTGATGGAGACTTAGTCGGGGTTGCGAACTCGATTAAGCAGCTGTGGCAGACCATCGTCGAACTAGAGTTGATGGTGTACGTGGTTGACGCTGATAACCCGGAGAAAGCGACGTTGATTTTCGATAGTGTGAACGATCGCGGTCGGTCACTGTCGACGTTCGATAAGACGAAGTCGTTCTTGATGCGGACGGCGTATTTGGCTGCGCCTGATGAGCCTACCGCGCACACGGTTATTCAGCGCATTCGACAGGCGTTCGGGAAGATGTACAGTTATCACCAGGAAATGTTGGAATCACCGTACGTGGGTGGGATTAGTGATGACGCGGTGCAGCGATATCATTTCATTTCGTTTTTCGATTGGTCGGACAGTGACCAACACAGCGACCCGACGTTCCTAACGGAATTGAAAACCCGGATTCGAGAACTTCGATTAGAAGACCCTGAAGCGTGTCTCGAATACATTCAGGAGTATACAGCTGATTTGGAACGCGGATTCAACGCGTTATCAGATGTGCTTGCGTATCGCGGTGACGATGAGATTGCATCGTTAATCGACCGGATACATCGCTTGCGTCACGCCCGGAAGTTCTACCCGTTGGTACTGAAAGCATGGCCGGGACTTTCCAATGATGAGCGACTGGAATTGCTGGATGCGATTGAGACGTACATTTTCCGCGTGTATTCCATCGGGAATCACCCGAGTCACACGGGCGAATCAAGTCTGTACATTCGGGCGCGAGATATCGGTGCTGACAGTCCGATTGACGTGTGGGTGAGTCGTCTCGTGAACGTGATGAACCGGTACGAAGATGACGCGCAGTTTAGGCGGTCTGCCGCTGCGACTGATTTGTACTCAAAAGCAAGTTCACAGGACCTCCGGTACTTTTTCTACTTCCTCAACAGGCATCGTGCCGCAACAGAGGGTGAGCGTGGCGGCCCCTCGTTAGCGGAAGCAATGGGTAGTGAGTACACAGTCGAACACATCTGGCCGCAGTCACCTGAGGAATTACCATTGACCGATGGCGGGGAGTACCCGAGTCCTGAAGCGCGTTACAACGGGAATGTCCACCGGCTTGGGAATCTGACGCTGGCGAGTCGGTCATGGAACTCGTCGTGGGGGAACTGTTCGTTCGAAACAAAACACTCCAAAGGGTACGGGAACTCACAACTGTGGGTCCAAACGGATATTCAAGACCAATACGATGAGTGGTCGATTGCGAACCTCGAGGACCGGGAAAAGCAACTCATTGAGTTCATGCTAGAGAAGTGGGCGACACCAGAGACGCGTTTCGGCGGGATTGACGACCCGGCCACCGCTGTTGCAGCGCTGACTGAGATGGAACGAGTGGTCCTCAAAGCGTTGTGTCAAAACCCCGACGGTGCGATTCGACGAGACATCCATGCGGATGCCAGCACGGTACCTGACTCACCGTTCACAAACCCGAACGTAAACGGAGACGAACGCAGTGACGTCGGATCCATCTTGAGCCGACTCCGCAGTGTTGGACTCGCAGACCGCAACAAGTACACGTGGTATCCAACCGAGGACGCCCAAGCCGTCGATATCTCTTAATACGGGATTTTATTCAGACAGCACGCTGCTTGGAGTTTCGAATTGATGACCGCGTGAGGATAATGTGTTGAACGACATCGGTGAGTGAGAGGAAGCCGGAGACTGGTCAGTATTGGTCGTCTGGTTGAACGGTATTGGGATGGCGCTGCGGTCTCCTCTTTGGAAGGAGTCGGCGCTGCACCGGTAGCGATGCTTGCTGCCGGGAACTGTGCTGACAGAGCGAGGTTAGAGCGGATGGTACTCCCATGTTTTATTTTGTGACAGGGATTGCTGTAGGGTAGTATGGTTTCGTGGAGACGTGGATGTAATGCCGCCAAGTGATGAGTTCGAGCGTTCGGGAGTGCCGGAGATTGATGCAGCTGTTTCGAAGATAGCGGAGGGTGATGCGCTGGCGGAATCGGGGGAGCGGGTACTCGCGGCGGGCCAATATCATGAAGCCATTTTGCAGTTGAAGGGCGTACGAGAACGCACTGATGGGCGGGTTCGTGAGATTGCTGGTAGGCTCTTGCAATGTGTGAATAAGCGCGGGCGGCGACTGATCGATGAAGATCCCGTGCCTGGTAGTGGGGATGTCGATGCAGTGCTAGAAGAGGCAGGTACGGACGGGGAGTCTGGTGTCTCGCGTCAAGACACGGGAGAGAAAGCGGACCAGGGGCAGTCGTACGTATCGAGTTACAGAGCTGTTCGGGAACGGATTGCGGAAGGCGACCGGTTCCGGAGGGATGAGGAGTACGAGGCAGCGATTGCAGCGTATGAGGAAGCGAAAACCCTTGTTGAGCACCAGTTGACGGGATCCAGCGGAAAAACGCTGGAAACAGAGATCAACGTAGGTCTACGTAACGCTCGTCGTAACATCCAATCTGAGCCGAGTGACGAGCTGAAGGAAATTTACCGGGATATTCGGGAGCGAATGGCGGAAGGGGACCGGTTGCGGAGTAGAAACGAGTATGCCGCAGCGATTGAGTGTTATGAAGAAGCGGCTGACGTTATCGACCAGCGGTTGACGGAGTCTGGCGGGAAAACGCTGCAAACGGAGGTGGAGTTGAATCTGCGGAAAGCTCGGCGGCAGAGGCGAGTGGTGGTGCAGCGAATCGCAAAGCTGGACAGCGCCGTTCAACAACTCGATTATGAACTCCTCGCGCGACACGGTTTCGAGCTTCCGTATCGCCGCGCAGTGATTGCCTCAGAGACGGTCGAGGAGCCGCCAGAAGTGGTGTACACACCGCCGTCCAAACTGGAGGTTATTGATGCGATGACAGCGTATTATGACGAACTCGGATCGGTCGAACAGCAGCTTGCTTCGGTCGCTACCGAAGGTGGACAACCGACTGCAGTCACGGAACCACTCGGAGAGATGCTGACTGCGAGACACCCGAACGTGCAGGGAGATCCTGACGGTGAGCAGGCTGTGGTTGGTGCTGCGAAAACTGTGCTTGAGGGATACTCGATTCTCCTCCAGAAAGACGATGACGACGGTGTGTCGGAACTTACGACGCGACTCGAAAAGCTCCGTAACGACAGGGGTGCCGATGCGGTCGACATGGCTGCACAAGAAGTGGTCCGCCGCCTGCATGATGTGCGGTCGTGGATCGGTGAGCGTGCCCGGCGCGTTGATCTCCAATCGCAAGCTAGTGATGTTCGTAACAAGTGGCCAGGGACCGCCGGGACGCACCTCAACCTGGACGTTGATATCGTTGCCCGCCTCACTGGTACCGACGCTGGCGAGCCATCACTTTCACAATTCAACTCCGGGCTTGAGGTCGCCGAGCGACTCGTTACGCTTGCATCTGAAGTCGAGACTGTGCGGGAAGATTACCGAACGCCTCTCGTCGACGAACTTCCAGCGGTGTTCGGCGAGTATCTACACACAGGGAATATCAACGGTGCGCGCATCGATAGATTAGAAGAGATACTCAACGCTGTTGAGGCGGCGCTTGACGCACACCGTCAGCACCCGTCGCACCCATTCGACCGAGTGGTCGACTACATGTACGCGGAGCTAAACGCGGAGAGATTCGACGAGGACACTGCTGCGTTACTGCAGTTAATCGAGAACGCGGTCGCTGTCCTTGAATTCCTCAATCGCGTAGACGCGGAACACCCAAGCGTCCAGCCAGCTGAGTGGAAAGAAAGCGTCGACACGGGATTAGAGACCGTTTCGCCGGAGCTCGTCGAACCGGTAGCGGCTCTCGTTGACCGGATGAGCGAAACGTATTGGGAGCGGCATCATCTGTACCAGTTCGAGTGGGAAGAGTTTGAGCGACTTGTCGCGTTAGTCTTCCAGTCGAACGGGTACGAGACCCGCGCGACGCAGGCGACAAGAGACGGTGGAGTCGATATTTGCGCACAGCAGCGAGGGGATCGTGTCGCTATTGAGGTCAAACAGTTCGACACGGGGAACCTAGTCGGCCGTCCAGTACTACAGAAACTCGCCAGTCACATCGCTACCGGTGACGCCGACCAAGTCATCGTCGTGACCAGTAGTGACTTCACTGACACGGCACGGCAGTACGCGAAGGACTTCGACCAGAAGATGCGCCTCATCGACGGCACACAACTCGCTCAGATGCTTACAGAATCAGATCAGCCGCCGCCCCTGACAGGATAGACGAAATGGACCGCCCCTCCAGTAGGTCCCCGTTCGCTCAATACCGGGTGTCAACGCACGTGCGCTATGACCGCACGTGCTGGACCGGGACAGTCCCCGCCGCAAAGGCAAGGGAGTGCCTGCACCCTCAAGTGAGAATCAAGCCCGGATAATTATAAAATCGATTGTCGGTGTTGGGACACACCCCCTATGCCACGCATACACTACAGAGAGCAGTCGCAATTACTACTCGCCTATGCCTCAGTCTCAAAGTCACTTGGCGAATCAACACGAGATCTCCCACCACCACACCCACGAATCACTATGTACCCGTAACGGACGCCGCTCGAATGCCCGGTGAATACTGTACCTTACCAAACTGATACAAGCAAACTTCAGCCTACCCACATGGCGTCTGAAAGCGGAAGCCCCCTCCGGCAACTGCGGTTCCAACGCTACGGGAGGTGAATCCTCCTCAACCGTCTATTAGGTCACCCATCTTGGGACAGTATCGAGGGTGTAGAACCTTTGACTTACCCCAATGACTCCCATATATTTCTCCGCCGAGCTTCTAAAGCTCTCTAAAACCCTAAGCGAAATTCGTGATTTCAGAAGTCTGTTCAGAACCCCCGGTAATATCAATGTAAATCTGTTGCAGAACCGTTGAAATCGCAAGACTACAAGGGGGAAAATCTCGACCAGAATCCGCAAAAATCGATGAGGCGCAGAACAGGGACTCAGCCGGTAGTCGCAGCTGGTGTTAATAATACATTGAAATCTGTGACGATTAGTACAAAACCGCCGCACGGCAAGAAAATGAACACCAATGTAAATCTACACCGGTTTGTGAGAAATCGCAAGACGTGAGAATACGAGTATTTCCCGATTTCTCGATGTGAATCTGAGTTATTAACGGAAAATCCGTTTTCTAAGTATTCTATCAAATAAGTCATTCTACGTACTCATGTATATTTACTACATTATGTGCAAAACCGCAGGACAGCAGTGCGTTACTGTTTAATGTATTTCAATGACAATCCCTACAGAATCGCCTTACGACGTCGTACAATGAAATTAGAACAGTTCGTGCAAAAAGTTTCAGACTGATAGTTTCGAGTTCTTATATAATCTAAAGAGAATTTCCTTATAGCAGCCTTTATTAATTCTCTTCTGGAGTCGAATCAAGTATATAGGTATACTGATATTTGCGGAAAGTGCGGTCAATCTGTTCCGCCTCTGAGCTCGCTGTGCCACTCGATTGTTGGTCAGTGCGTTAGCATCAGACTTTGCAATCGATTTGTTTTCACGACAGGGGGTTATTGTCGGCAACTGAATTGCGGACAGGGGGTTATTGTCGACAACTGAATTGCGGACAGGGGGTTATCTTTGAATATCTTCGGGAATATTCTCTGAAAGTTCAATAGCACTGCAATATGCCCTTCAACATCTCCACCCCGGGGGGAGGGGGGTTGTCCGCAATTCCATGACGGGGTTTGTGGGGCCACATTTCATCGGAGAATCCGCCAGGATGACTAGATGGATGAGACAGTGAAAGACAGTGAGAGGGACTACAGCGGAAGTGCGGTTAGACGAGATAGTGTCAGAAGAGGCTGTAACGCCTCTTCTTCTAGTCTAGCGTCTAGACGCTAGTAAGTAAGTATTATACTTTATGGTACCGGCAAAATCAGGCACCCGGACAGCACAGCTAGGCAGCAAGTCAAACCACAGAATACAACCGACACAGCACCTCTAACCATCATCTTCTAATACCCTCTCCCAACAGCAGCATCTCGACTGCGGAATCCTGATCTGCTGGAATACCTCTCAACGGGTGGCATGGAATTGCGGACACACCCCCTCCCCCCGTCCCCGTCCTCAACAGAGATCGTAAGTAATGATCAGATATCACCACCACCAAACCCTTATTTTTGTGAGCGGCCGAGTTTCGCCTGGAAGGACGACTGTCACACGCTCCTTCCATTCCCTTTCCATGCCTGAGGACACGGAGCGGCTTGGTCACTGTCCGGACTGTGGTGAAAGCATTTCTCCCGCGTGGGCGTTGGTAGAATATGAGCGAAACGATGGTTCGGAAGGTATATCGGCTGAGTGTCCGGCGTGTGAAGACGTGGTCGCGCCGGAATAGTTTTTGAGAGCGGTCGGCGCATCTGTCTCGCTTGCACTGGTTCGGCTTACTGGTTGTCGTCGTCCGCTATGTGTACTTGAATGTCTCCTTTGAACTCTTGGACGCCTGGCGCGGCGTCGGCCCGAACCGGGTTGAGCGGCGGTTTTTCGGAAACCAAGAACACATCGTAGGAGAGACTCGCTCGTATCTCTAGAATGTCGCAGAGCTCGTCGAATGATTGGCGTGTCTTGATCCATGTGGCTGCCGCGAGCAGTGACAGTGGCGGTGATCCACTCTTTGCTTACGCTGCGTAGCTCGGGGCGTGGAGTTCATACCGCGGCGATCGGTCCGACATATCTACACGCACGCATCGCTCCTCTGCTTTCGGGGCAAAGCGGAATACAACGTCTGCAGAGTCTAACACGAGTTCCGGGTGCCGGTCGATGAGTCTGGTGTTGTATTAGAGCCGTATGGAATCTCACTTAGATATGAACCGCAGTCATGAGACAAATCTGGATTTTCTGGAGGGATTCCGGGAGGCTGTTTGCGACGACGAGTGAGAGACAGTTCTTTGAGTACTACCCGCGTGCCACGGAGTATGACCACGGGTGCGGACGACTACGGCGACAGGGATATGGTGAAATTGAACGTGAAGGTTCCGAAGCGGCTTCTGGAGGAGATCGACGAACTGGCCGAGGAACTGGAGTACACCAACCGCTCGGAGTTTGTCCGTGAGGTGCTGCGCGACGCCACGGAGCCTATTCTGACGCCTGGCGCGCAAGAGGGTGTTTCGGAGGGCTACGCGGATGTGGCGGCGGGACGGACGATGTCGACGGACGAGGCCCGCGAGCGCCTCGGTATCGACGACTGAGGGCAGAACGGTGGCTCACGAAGTTGTTCTGACGGAGATGTTGGTCGGAACGCTGGAGCTGTTCGAGCCGGAGAACGCTGAGCGGATTATTAACAAGTTGGAGGACATCGGTGACTTTCCGGGCCGCTTTCTTGACCGGCTGAAGAATCACCCTGGTTACAAGCTTCGCGTCGGTGACTTCCGCGCCCTGATCGATTGGGACAAGGACAACAAGATGATCTACGCCATTGACGCCTTCGAGCGGAAGAAAGAGTACCGCGAACTTGGGAAGTCTCGGGAGGTATGGAGGGTCGTGGCGAGATGAGGAGTAGGTGGTGATAGAGCATAGCACAGGATGAAGAAGTCGGGTCTCTTTGGGTGAAGCGACGGCCGTCAGCGTACTCGCCTGAAGCGTCCGGTCACGCTTCGGTATTTGTGCTTGGATTGACCGTATTGACTAATTATTTGGAGTGTGTAGAAAGCGTATGACAGAGTTTCGCTATCACTTGCTCGCTATTTTTGGCGGGCTGGTTTTAGCCGCGTATAGTGTGCTCGGAACTCTTGGTGGTGCGCCAGCGAGTGCGTACCAGTCGGCACTTCTGATTGTGGGGCTCGTAATCGCTGTGGCTTTTGCGTTCCATCTTGGAACGTTGTGGGAACGGCGAGACGATGAACCACATTCGCAGTAAGATTCAGTGCCGTGTTCTATTGTCTATTGCTGATGGTAGCGGTACTCGGGGACGTTTATCGGGGATAATTGCGGTTTGGACGAAGAGGATTAAGCGGTTAGAGAGGGGGTGTGTCCGTAATTAATCCGCGTCGGAATCGGGCTCTAATTCAGTTAGATACCTTCTCTACTTTGGGCCCGGCCGGAACGTAAGGACCGATTTTAATTTTGATTTATATATTTCTCTCAGGGCTTACCCTTTTAAGCAACTGGATCTTTTGCCGGTGTGAGCGAAAATGAATACCGACTTAGAACCGATTACACCTCAAGAAGCAATCGATATGTATCAAGACGAGCGCAAGGAAGACGCTTCGTACTCCACATTGGAAACAATCGAGAAGGGCTTAGACTATTTCTCTGATTGGTCTACGGAAGTCTCGCTTGAGAATATGAACGAGTTGAACGGTCGCAAACTACGACAGTTCAAGAAGTGGTGTAAAGAAACGACGGGCAATCAAATAATCAGTCTGAACGGCATACTCAGTGTAGTACGTCGATTCCTGGTCTACTGTACGACGATAGAGGCCGTCCCCGTCGGCCTACCGCCGAAAACTCCCGTACCGAATGTGCCTGATGATGAAGATGTCTGTTATGAGAAGCCGAGCGATGACTTAGTAAAAGCTGTTTCAGAGTATCTGGAGAAGCACGAGCCGAGTTCCCGCCGGCACGTTGAGTTTGAGATAATGAGAGAAATCGCGTCCCGTGTTGGTGCCGTCAGAGCAATTGATGTGAAGGACGTGGATCTGGATGAACGCGTTATCAAGTTCCGACACCGTCCGGCGGACTCTGATGATGAAAAAGGTACCCCGTTGAAGAACGGATCCGACGGTGAAAGGGACGTCAATATCCCTGAGGGATTGGCGGAACTCATCCGTTCGTATCTAAACAGCCCTGACCGTCATGATGTCACGGATAAGTTTGGGCGAGAACCGTTGCTGACCACACCGTCCGGACGGCCGGACGTGGATACAATCCGGAGAGACCTATACAAATTAACTCGGCCGTGTAAACACTCGAACGAATGTCCGCACGATCGAGAGATAGACTCCTGTAAGGCGTATCGCAACCGCCACGCGTCAGAGTGCCCGACGAGTCACAGCCCGCATCCGCTCCGGCGCTGGTCCATCGAGCATCAGATTGACCGAGGGGTGGCCAAAGAGCTCCTCTGTGATCGGGTGGACGTATCGGTGCCAGTGCTTAACAAGCACTACGACACGAGGTCCAAGGAACGAAAGCGAAAACAGCGACTCAACACGTACGAGAAGCTCTTCGACGGATATGGCTCGGATGCCGAAACGCTCACCGCTGAGGAAATCGCCGACGTCCTCTCCGACGACGACGGGATGATCGACCCACAGGCCGTTATGCAGTTAGCGCAGCGTGACTCTACCACCGATAATACCGATAAGAATTCCGGAGAGCGAGAGAACGGAGTCGACCCGGAGCGCGACGAGAGTCAAACTTCTCTGGAGTCTTTCGGTGTCGGGACGAACGCTTTCGCTCACCCTGGTGTGGTTCCGGTCGTCGGCGCTGTCTCTCTCGGAGCATGGGTTCCAAATCGGCTTCAGAGAGAACTTCAGGACATGACTCCCGATTCAGAGCCGTCTCCGACTCCGGATTCTGCGCGAGTTGCGAAGGGTGTTGCCGGGTACAGTCTCTGTATCGTCCTGCTGGCGTTCAACTTAGCGATGATGGGCTTGGTCCCGGCCTGATTGCCCTCTGTGATTGAGTTCGGGAATAATCGACTCAGAGCGAAAACAGTGCTTGAATCCACCACAGCGTGTCCGGCGAACGGCCTCAGACAGTAACTGAGGAAAAATATATTCTCTCGAAAAATATTTGTTTGTCTGGTCAGTAGTATTGGCCACATGAGTGACTCGAACCCCTTCCCTGAAGACGATGAATTACCGGATGAAGAGCCGGATCTGGCGGGTGTCGATCCGTTTGAGGAAGACCCGTCCGACTACGGGGACATCAACGAGTTCGTTGAGGCCGACTGGTCCGAGTCGAAGACGGCTAGGCAGCGAGTGAAAGATGTCATCGTCAGGGCTACCAAGCCCCGATCGGCCGCGGAAGTCGCAGATCTGGCTGACGTTTCTCAGCCGACAGCGCGGGACGAATTGAACGCGCTCGCCGAAGAGGGAACAGTGCGTGCTGAGTCGACTGACGGCGGACGCGTCTATCAGCGGGATCCGGACTGGTATCGGATCAAACGGATTCGAGAGCTCTCGGAGAAACCGCAGCGTGCTCTCGAAACCACGCTCCGACAGTTGGAAGAGGAGATTGAGGAGTACAAAGACACGCACGATGTCGACGATCCGGAGGAACTGATTCTCTCTGATAAGTCCCTCGATAATGAAGCATGGGAAGATATCTCCCATTGGCGCACTGCCTCTGTGGACCGCGAGTACGTTCGGATAGCCCTGCAGTACGCCAGCCTGGCGGAGTCCGAGGCAGTCATCTTCGACGACGCCAGCGGCGAAGACAAAGAACTAAACTCCGCCTGAGTGTAGCCACGGTAATTCATGGCGATGGGGAGCGGGAGTCCGATTGATCAAGATGCGATTCTCTCTGCAGTGAACGTGTTCCAGAAGCGCTTGGCGGACTGCGTCCAGAAAGTACGGTACAAGAATTCCAGGGACGGTCCGTACGAGGAATCACCGATCACTCCTCGGGAAGCGCGAGTGACGATTAGCCCTGGCATCCATCAGAAAGGCGGGTATTTCGACATACAATGGTGGCAGAACGGGGACTACAAGTACCACTACCGGGAGCAAGGCCTGGAGTTCCGATTCGGACGCGAAGCCGACAACGCGATCTCGGGTCACCCTGTCCGGCACTTTCACCCGCCAAGCGATCCGTCCAAGCATCTCTCTTCGTGTATCGAATCCGGACATCCGCCTGAACGAGTGACACTGGCGGTCATCGCGTGTTGGTTCGCCGCAGCGGAAGCGGGGGATCCGTCTCTCTTGAATTCGCAGAACAATCCGCCGTAATCTCCGAGGGCCGGTGCTGCGAAATCTGCGTGTTACTCTTCGCCCGCGTTGACTTCGTGGATTCTGACCGAGTACTGATCGGGAAGGTCGTCTATGAGGACTCTGATTTTCAGGACTCGCTCCTCCGCTGCGAGTTTTCGCATTGATTCGATCTGGCGGCGTTCGAACGACGCGTTCCCGGTTTTGATCTCACACCAGTA
>Ga0102936_1000697_pt1 | contig 13524 bp, 10 predicted proteins | sample SalPon2_A_H2O_MG_FD_78502 | JGI IMG/M metagenome (GOLD analysis project Ga0102936, IMG submission 78502) | Salt pond water microbial communities from South San Francisco under conditions of wetland restoration - Salt Pond MetaG R2_A_H2O_MG | ecosystem: Environmental > Aquatic > Non-marine Saline...
AACAGCACTACAACACGGGACGGGTCTTGGTTTGTGGCAACTTACCTGGGCTGCCCGCACGCTTGCCGGTAACGTATCCTTCGACACGTCAAACGGTACCACTGTCACAATTACCGTTCCTGACGCATCTTCAACTGGTAGGCTAGAGACTACTAGCTAAAAGGTACGCATAGTAAGTGTTTGACCTGATAAGAGCACCCTAGGTCTCGTGGAACTGGTCTGTCCTTATCCTTAGACAAACCTGCCCAGAAATATGCGCTGTTGATGATGGGACGACGCGGCTGTCGCAGTGTGAGGTTGACACTAGGTGGGTGGTGACTTCACGCTTTGAGTCGGTCTCAACGTTCATGACGCAGATTAAGAAACTCGAATGGTCGTTCTGAACTCACAGCGCGAATGTGGCACAAACCGATGCCAGTCAGCCAGAGAGAGCGATCACTCTATATAGGGAATCCATACACTAGAGTTAATGATGAACACTTAACTGTTGATATGCATATCCGAAATCAAAGGTCATATTTTAATATAGACGCGATAGCCCAGACTGGCTGGATGACGGAGAAAAGTGCGGCACTAACTGAATAGATGAAAAGCCCGAGAAACACGAGCCATACGCTTGTGGAAGCAGCAGTCCGAAGACATCAGATAAGGTAAATCTAGCAAACAGACTGGACGATACAAGCGACATCCCAAACACGATTATGAATTTCACAGGCCCAATTCAGGACCGACATAAACAAGCACAGAAACAGATCGAAAACCTCAATTTTGGTGCGTATATCGGCGGCGAGAACTGCCCGGCGGGTGATGGAAATGCGTTCAAACCGACAGATCCGTCGGTCAACGAGCCGATTACAACAGTTGCACGCTGCAGCAGCACGGAGGTTAATGACGCCGTCGGGGCGGCTAACACAGCGTTCGGGGAGAGCTGGGGAGCGATGGACGTAGGGGACCGAGCAGATTTAATTCGAGCATGGATCAGTAAACTACAGGACCACGCCGACGAACTGGCGCTGTTACAGACGCTAGAGGTTGGGAAACCGCTCACGTACGCGAGAGCAGATATTGAGAGCGGTCTAGACTTTTTCGAATACTACGCGAACGTCTCAGTCGCTCAAGAGGGAGAACAAGTTCCGACAGGAGCAGATTCACATACGTATGTTCGTCAAGAGCCGTACGGTGTGACGGGACAGATCCTCCCATGGAACTACCCAATTCAACTTATGGGATGGAAAGTCGGAGCGGCACTAGCGGCCGGTAACACGACAGTCATCAAGCCGCCGAGCCCGGCACCGCTGTCGGTGCTCCGAGCCGCACAGTTAACAGAAGGGATCCTTCCAGACGGCGTCTTGAATGTTGTCCCAGGTTCTGGCGGCGATGTTGGCGAACCGATCGTTAACCATCCCGATGTGCAAAAAGTGTCGTTCACAGGATCCGTTCCAGTTGGGCAGTCGATCATGCGGACTGCAGCGGATACTGTGACGCCTGTCACGCTTGAACTCGGTGGTAAAAACCCCTTCATTATCTTCCCGGATGCCGACATTGAGGAGGCGGCAGCAAATGCTGCGACTGGTGGGATGTATAATGCGGGTCAGTCCTGCGACTCTGCGACGCGGATCCTTGTCCACAAAGACGTGAGAGATAAATTTGTTGACGCGTATCTTGACGAACTTGCTGGTTGGGAACCTGGTGATCCGCTTCAGGAAGAAACAACCATGGGACCGTTAGCGTATGAGGGGCACTGCCAGAGTGTTGACGACTACGTGCATGTGGGCCGTGAGGAGGGAGCGAGCGTCCTCAGCGGTGGAGAAAGTCCCAAAGGCGATGAGTACGCAGATGGTGCCTTCTATCGCCCGACGGTTTTTGACAACGTTGACCCCGATATGCGGATTGCCCAAGAGGAGGTGTTTGGACCGGTCCAGTTCCTAATGACATTCTCGGAGTATCAAGAAGCAATCGAGATCGCAAATGGGGTCGAGTACGGGCTTACTGCGGGTATCGCGACTGAAAACCCATCTGTGGCCCATCGCGCGGCCGCGGATGTAGAGGCAGGAAGTGTGTGGATCAATCAGTACTTCGGTACGGTGCCTGGCACGCCGTTCGGTGGATTCAAAAAGTCCGGGTTCGGCCGTGAGTGCGCGCAGCAGGCACTTGACGAACATATGCGGTCAAAGTCGGTCAGCCTCGCGCTTGACGAACCCCCGTACTGAGCGCGTCGGAAGTAGCCCATTCCATTGTGAGCACATAATTGAACATCTGATACTCATACTCAAACACTTGAGACCTGCGGCGGTGAGACAGAGGTCCTCACAAGGAAGCGGTAGGACGAATTTGATATGCCTGCGACCAGCGCCGTCCTAACAAATAATTCGAGATGAGGAGCCGTTGTCGTACACAGGCTCATTTTATTCATTCCTTCCGAAAGATGCATCAATAAGCCGCCGATGTCACACGGTTTCTCGATTAACTAAAGACGGATGGATTGGATAATAAGCGCCCAGATCAGTCGGTAATAATTCTGCAAGCCTCAGCTGGGAAGCTGACCGTAACATCGTTACCCTGTTCAAAATTTATTGTTTCTTCATTAATCTGGCGCTCGACCTCGAAGTGTTTTCCATCGACGTTGATCCGATAGAGCTTCAGCGATCCCTTGTAGATTGTGTCAAGGATCGTCCCTGTCCACTCGTTGGCGTATCCGCTCGAGTTATTGTGCGGTTTTAGCATGACCTCCTCCGGTCGAACCGACACGGCGGCTGACTGACCGCTGTCGCTGGCACTGGTCGGGATAGAAACGGTGAACCGACCGTCGTCGGTCTGGAGCGACGTTCCGTCGTTGGAGACGGTCCCCTCAAAGAGGTTGGTTTCCCCGATGAAGGTGGCGACGAACTGGGTCTCCGGCGAGGTGTACAGTTCGTCGACCGGCCCGATCTGCTCAATCTGTCCGTCGTTCATAACGGCGATACGGTCAGACATCGTCAACGCCTCTTCCTGGTCGTGTGTTACGTAAATGAACGTAATTCCGAGCTCTTCTTGGATATCCTTGAGCTCGACCTGCATATGCTGTCTGAGCTTCCGGTCGAGGCTCGCAAGTGGTTCGTCGAGGAGGAGCACATCGGGCTCACGGACAACCGCTCGAGCCATTGCCACGCGCTGTTTCTGTCCGCCAGACAATTCAGTTGCCTGGCGGCCCTCATATCCCGAGAGTTCGACCATCTCTAGAGCGTCTGCAATCCTGGTCTTGCGTTCGTCCTCGGGGACACCGTCCATCTCTAGTCCGAACGAGATGTTCTCACCGACAGTCATGTGCGGGAACAGAGCCCACTCTTGGAACACCATCGACGTGTCGCGGTTGTTCGCGGACTGCTCGGTTACGCGCCTCCCGCTGATTGCCACGTCTCCATCGGTCGGCGTCTCGAGCCCGCTGATCATTCGCAATGTCGTTGATTTCCCACACCCCGACGGCCCAAGCAGTGTCAAGAACTCGCCTGATTCAATCTTGAGGTTTACGCCGTCAACGGCAACGAGGTCCCCGAACTCCTTCCGGAGTTCCTGCAGGTGGACCGACCCTGGCTGGGGGTCACCCTTCGATCCAGTTTTATCCGACTCTGCCTGTCTAGTCCCCGAATCCAGCGTTTTGTTTGTCTCGCTAGCAGTCATTTGTCGGTATACATTTTTTCATACGCTTAGACCTTTACATATTGCTTTCTGACTTCGCTCGTTCCCACATGTTCGTCCAGTCCTCGGTCAGCTCGGAGAACTCGTAGGGCGTGGTCTGTGCGGCAATCTCTTCGGCGGCATCGAACCCGCTTTCGGAGAACATCAGCGCGGATTGTTCCTCGGCGCTGAACATGTCAAAAGACTCGGTATTGACCGGGGGACTCTTGGCTGCCGGTTCCCAAGCGACGCTCTTCTGTCCCTCGGGAGTAGCGACAGTATTCATGAACTCTTTAGCCAGCTCCCGGTCGCTTGGGTCCTTGACCATACACATCCCTTCAGTCCACTGCATTCCGCCCTCCTCGGGAAGCACGACACTGACCCAGTCCGCGCCGCCAGCCCGTAGCTCGGACATCGTGAAGTTCCCGACTGGTGACAGGAAGATGTCGTCCTGATTGAACGCCTGCCGAATAGCGCTGGTCCCGCTGTAGATGGCCTCGAACTGATTGAACATCTGGACAAGATGGTCCTCGATGTCGGTCAGTTCCTCGTCGCTCTGTTCGAAGGGATCGTACCCGAGTGTCATCGCGATCTTCGGGACGTTCCAGGTCGGCCAGTCCATGACACCCATCTTGCCCGAGTACTGGCCGTCGGGACCGCCAGTCCAGAGGATATCGTAGGATTGGTAGTGGTCTGCCTCGACCTCATTTGTGTTGACCGTCATCGTGTCCCAGCCCCACCGCGTCGGGAGTGCGTACATCTCGTCTTCATACTCGAACGAGGAGAACGGCCACTGGAACTGCGGAAGGAAGTTACCCATCGCCGGGAATTCATCTGGATTGAGGGGTTCGATCGTCCCCGCCTCCGCGTGGCGCTGGGCCCACGTGTTGTTGACCGTCAGGAGGTCATAGTCCTCCGTCCCACCACTTTGGAGGTTGTTCAGCGCCTCGGAGTCGCTGGAGACGAGGCTAATGCTGACAGTTGCGTCGTTTTCTTCCTCAAATTTGTTGACGATTGTGTCCGTCCCATACCCCTCCCAAGTCAGGACATTGAGTTCCGTGGCGCTTCCGCCTGCCGAGAAGCACCCCGCTAGTGCCGCCGTTCCGACCGCGCCCGATGCTTGAACGAACCGCCGCCGTGAAAATCGTTTGTGACTGTGCGCTACCGTGCGTTTCGCTTCTGATTTGTCGTCCGTCATATTACTTCCATAGTGGCATCAAGAGCCAAGGGTTATAACATTTCCCCATAATATACACTATTTACTCGAAATTGCACCGCCTTGTCCGATAGGATTGGAAATTATTGGCTTAGGACTTACTTCGATCGGTAGTGTTCAGATAAGGATTAAAATTTGAGGCGGTTCATTTTTATACTGATCTATTCCTGAAAACGACCGCCTTAGAGGGTGTTTAGACAAGATTAACGTAGACTTCGTGGACCGAGAGGTGACATCGCGGCCATTTATGAAACTCATTATTCAGCTCCATGTAACAGTACTCTCTATTTCAAGTATTGTCTCATTTTCCCAACATTCAGTGTTATATAAATTCGATCTACCGTTCATAACTGGGTTCACACAGCCGATTTACAGCCAGAATCTGGACAGAGTCCGAATCACGTTGCGGTTGATGAGACGGTGATTCGACTCAACGGTGACCAATATTGGCTGTACACTACTATCGATCCGGAAATGAACGGTCTGATTCATATAGCTTGAACCGACGGCAAACAATGCTTTCCCAATCGGTTTTTGATTGCGCCCCGTGACGAACACAGCAATAATTACGCAACAATTCCAGTAGATGGATCAGATTCGCTTCGGTGAGTCTGTCGCAAACATAACCTTGATCTCAAATACAAACGAAATAGAAATTGGAACTGCGTCAAACGTATTCTTCGCAAGATAAAACGACGAACTACCAGTTCCTCAAACTGTTTTGCAACGCCGAAGCAGACACTGCTAATGAATGGCTTAGATCATTCGCTTTCGCATGGAATCATCTTATCTGAACACTACGGCTAAACCGACCGGAACATATATTGGTTGGAGTTCGGTAACGTGTGGCCATGGTAGAGACAACAGGCAAAATAAACAGCAAAATTCGGACGATAACTAACCGAATACCCATTTCAGACAAGTTCCTCGTCAGCGGTGGTCCAATACTGCTGCTGGAGATTCTGTTTTTCCTCGGGCCGATTTTGATCATGTTCTACATTGCTGTGATCCAGATGGAGAACTTACAGTTGGTTCACGAGTTCTCGCTGCAGAATTATATTGAGGTATTCAGAGGGACCGCGAACCGGGAGGCAGTAAAGAACACGGTGTTCCTGTCCATACTAACGACGCTCACGGCGGGCGTCATTGCGTACCCCTTCGCCTATTACATCGCGCGACGCGGTGGCCGGTTCAAGAATCAGCTGTTAGTTCTGGTGATGGTCCCATTCTGGACCAACTACATCGTTCGGGTGTATGGCTGGCAGATAATCCTCGGGACAGAGGGGATGTTAAACTCATTACTTACATGGTCTGGCATAGTGAATGAACCGATCGGCTGGCTACTGAACACTAACTTCTCTATCTGGCTCGGGTTGACCTACCTCTGGCTACCATTCATGGTCCTCCCGCTGTACGCAAGCCTAGAGAAGATCGACGAGACCCTAATTGAGGCGGCCTACGACCTCGGTGCGACGAGATGGGCCGTTTTCAAGCGCGTCATTCTGCCGCTCTCTATTCCCGGCCTCGTGGGCGGGACGATCTTCGTATTTATATTTAGCATGGGCGCGTACATCGTCCCGGCGATGATCGGTGGGGGTCAGCTGTTCGTCGGAACCAGAATTGCACACGAGTTTGGCATCGGTGGGGACTGGGCGCAGGGCGCGGCCCTTGGGAGCGTTCTGATGCTCGTCGTCGCTGGTACATTGTGGTCACTGATGGGGTACACCAACATGGAGGACATGTTCTAACGATGAGTCACGACACCGAACCCGCTGCGAAACGCGCTGCCGAGGCTCTGAACCAGTCGCGGCTGGACCGATACCTGAGCGTCAGTGTGACCATCGTTGAGCGCTACTGGCTCCCGGTCTGGACGGTGCTCGTCTTTGCGTTCCTCTTCGCACCTATCGTCATTCTGATCCTGTTCTCCTTTGAGCAGGGGACGTTCTCCTCGCTACCTTGGGACGGATTCACCACCCGCTGGTACTCAGAAATGTTGAACGATGGCCGGCTTATTGAGTCCACTTTCAATAGCCTCCAAGTTGCGGCGAACGTGACCGTCGTGGCGACAATTCTTGGGACGCTCGGTGCCATCGCGCTGGTTCGCGGTCAGTTCCGTCGAAAAGGGTTGTTCCGCGCGATCATCATCGCGCCGATGACGATCCCTGGCCTTATTCTCGGAATCGCCCTGCTCATCTGGTTCAACGTCATCGGGATGAACACGTCGCTGCTGACCGTGATGCTCGGGCAGCTTGTCTTCGTCACTCCGTTCGTCGTTATCACGGTGAGCGCCCGGCTCCGGGGGTTCGATCCGGAGCTGGAGGAGGCGGCCCGCGACCTCGGAGCCTCTAGATGGCAGACCTACCGGCGCGTCACGCTCCCGCTGTTGATGCCCGGCATTGTGAGTGGAGCGCTGTTCGCGTTCACTCTCTCGTTCGACGACTTCCTTATAGCCTTCTTTACCAGCGGTCCGAATAACACGCTGCCAATATACATCTGGTCGAAGATACAGCATGGCACGGACCCGGTCGTCAACGCGATCAGCGCGATGGTGCTGCTGTTCAGCATCACACTCATCGTCATCAGCCAACTGCTCAGGCGGTAGTGACACCGGGTTCCCTTACTCCGGAATCTAAAATTTGTCTGCTCGTACTTTACTGATCGCGGTGACAGATATCGACAAAGTTCTCAATGGTCTTGTCAGCCGTACAGTCCGAAAAGTCGTGATCGCCGCGCGACCAGTCGCTCGGGTTCTCTTCGACGCGCTTGGTAAACTCAGGATGGTACTGGACGGTCCAGACTGGTGCGGTCTCGTGACGTGTACAGAAGTGATCGCTGTAGTCGGTCGTCGCGGTCGTGTGAAGACCCCGACCTAGCTCGGTCACGAGGTCGGAGTGAAGTACTGGGACGGTCGGCCTGACGCCCGAGAGCACCGGATCGTCGCCGTCAGTAACCGTCATCTCGACGAACGTCGCTCGGCGGCGGTCCTCTCGGACTTCACCGCCGAGCGCGTAGTTGACGAGCTGGTGGCCAAAACAGATCCCCAGCAGCGGCATTGACGCGTCGATGCAGTCCAGAACGAGTTGTTGCTGGCGATCGAATACCTCGCGATCGGTTTCGTAGACGCTGGCCGTGCTCCCGCTGATAATGATCCCATCGTACCGAGTCGGATCGTCGACATCGGGGTCTGCCAAGGCGACGCGATACTCGCTGTCGCCGGCGATCCGATCGATCTCCGGACCGAGGTACCGGTACTCGGGTTGAACTTCGTCGTCTAGAACGAGTACAGTCACTGTCAGTACTCGCGGACCCTATATAATAAATTATTCTACCCGTCGTGCTGCTTCCGATACTGGCCCGGACGCGTGTTCCGAGGTCAGCCGCGAACGTTCGACCATACCGTGGTGAAACCCAATTTATACCCTTACAACCAATATCGGAGACGGTGCGATTAATTTGGACCAAATCTAATTTTCTTATCTATTTCCTAGATTGAGTTTTTCGAAATATTGTGAATCAAAATAACAAACGAATAATTAAGTAACAGGGGATTAAACTATATGTATGGATCTGTGGGACGACTACGAGGCGACGTACCGCGAGCGGACCCCCAGCAGCGAGACAGCGTTCGGACACCTCCGTGATGACATCCCCGCCGGCGTCGCAAGCACGTATCGTGCGTGGGACCCATATCCGTTCGTTGTTGACCGGGCCGAGGGAGCGTCTCTCTACGACGTTGATGGGAACGAGTACCTCGATTTCGACATGAACAATGGGGCGGCGATGGTCGGCCACGCTCACCCCGCCGTGACAGAGGCCGCGAGCGAACAGTTGCGCGACGGGACTCTGTTTACTCACCCGCACGAACTCCTCGGCGAAGCAGCCAGCGCGCTGAAGCAGCGCTGGTCAATGATGGACAAGGTCCGTTTTACTAGCAGCGGAACCGAAAGTACAATGCACGCGATACGGGTTGCGCGCTCTTACTCGGGACGAGACACTGTCCTGAAGATCGAGGGTGCATATCACGGCGTCCACGACTACGCCCTCATCAGTAAGGCCACGCCGGAGGGACAGGTCGGTCACCCCAAGCGACCAAATAAGGTCATTGAGAGCGACGGAATCCCTGAGAAGACGGCCGAGACTGTCGAGGTTGCTCCGTTTAACGATCTCGGCGCGGTTGAGGCGATCCTTGAAGATCATGTCAACGAGATCGGCGCGCTCATCGTTGAACCGATCGTCCTAGCGAAAGGAGTCACGCAGCCGTACGACGACTTCCTACAGGGGCTCCGAGAGCTCTGTGACGAGTATGGGGTCGTCTACATCTTCGACGAGGTCAAGACGGGTGTGAAGGTCGCGCCCGGCGGTGCCGCCGAGCACTATGACGTCGAACCGGACCTTGTGACGCTCGCTAAGAGCATCGGCGGAAACTTCCCGGTGGGTGCCTTTGGCGGACGCGAGGAAGTTATGTCGGTCATTGAGGACGGGACGGCTCACTACGGGACCTACAACGGGAACCCCCTCGTAGCGCGCGCCATCAAGACCGTTCTGAACGACGTGCTCACTGAGTCAGCATACGACCACGTCAACCGACTGGGTCAGCGGCTCGCAGACGGATACGAGGAGATTATGACCGATCATGGGATCGAGGGCCGTGTTGAGAGCGTCAACTCGGTTGGGATGGTACTGTTCACCGACGAGCCAGTGGAGGACTACCGCGATTACCTTGCGCATATTGACGTTGAGTTCCACGAAAACTACTGGTTCGGAATGCTTAATCAGGGCGTCCTTCCACACCCCCACGACGCGTCACAGCAGTGGACCATCTCCGTCCAGCACGAGGACGAACATATCGACGAACACCTGAACGCCTTCGAGAATATTGCCCCACGACTCGCGGAGGAACAGGCCTGAAACGGCGCTAGAGGGTCCCGACGTACTGCGTCCGTTCCCACTCCGTCACCGCCTCATTGAACGATCGGAGCTCTCGTCTTTTACTTGCCGCGTATCCCCGGATCAGATCCGCTCCGAGCAGCTCTGTCATGATCTCGTTCGTCTCAAGCGCAGTCAGTGCCTGCCTCGGCGACTGTGGAAGCAGGTCGCCGTCATCGGTGGGCGGCCCGGGGTTGAGCCCTCGCCGGACCCCGTCATATCCAGCTGCCAGCGTCGCTGCGGCGACGAGATACGGGTTCGCGTCGGCGCTCGGGATCCGGTTTTCGACCCGCGTCGTGCCCGACGGAATGCGGATCGACGCGGTGCGGTCGTCATCTCCCCAACAGGCGGTATAAGGCGCAAATCCTCCGGGTTTGTATCGTTTAAATGCGTTTATCGTCGGTGTCCCAAGCGCCGCTAGCGCATCTGCGTGTTCGATGAGCCCGGCAACAAAGTTCCGGCCGGTCTCGGAAAGTCCGTCGCCGTCATCCGCCTCAAAGAGATTCCTGTCGTTGAACGCGGACACGTGCAAGTGGTAGCCGCTCCCTTCGTGTCCACCGAACGGCTTCGCCATGAACGTCGCCCGCTGGCCCTGCGCGCGCGCCGTCCGCTTTACGAGTCGTTTGAACCGGAATGTCATGTCGACCTGCGAGAGCGGGGGCCCGTAGTCGAATAGCACTTCGAGTTGTCCTGGCCCGTGCTCGTGGTGGAACAGCGTCAGGTCGATACCGAGCTCGTCGGCATGAGCCGACAGCCGGTCGTAGAAGGGGGCCATCGCCTCCATCTCCAGCGTGACACACTCGTGTTTGTTGTCGCTCGCGGGCTTGTACCCTGATTCTGTCTCCTCAAGCAGGTAGAACTCAAGCTCGCTTCCCAGGAACAACTGATGTCCAAACTCCCGTTCAATCTCGTCAAGGACGGACTTGAACGCCGTGCGCGGAGCGGCCGTGACGGGTTCGCCATCTAGGGTGAAGTCGGCAATGACTGTTCCGGCATTGTCGTGCCATGGGAGCACTTGGAACGTTGACGGGTCCGGGTGGAGTCTCCCGTCTCCAAAACCAATCTCCTCGCCAAATCCGGAGTCCTCGGGGACCTCGCTTTTGGGGGTTTGGAACAGCAACAAGAGATTCATCGGAAATCCGGCCCGTCGGTTGTTTAGGAAGTACTCGGTGCGGATCTGCTTCGATCGAGAGATCCCGTTGACGTCCGGAAACTCGAGGAACACATGGTCGATGTCAGCCGACTCCACCCGGGCTTCCAGTCGGGTACCGTCGCTCTCGTCGGTCATGGGTTGTGGTTCAGGTTGTGGTTATGATTCATAAGTTGCTACTGACAATGTAATGTCTCCTATCAGACGCGCCCTGTATTTGTATTTTCCTCATACAATACGGATTTATATGGATGCGGTCCAACAGAGTTGACAGTCGCCAAGAGTGTCAACGTCACTACTGCTCTTTGATATGCCGGTCAGGCACCGGCGGAATGCCGCTCATATTCTCTGGGAAACGCATTCGGGAACAATGCCGTCGTTCCAACCGTGCGCCTCATAGTACCCATGGAGTGCGGAATTGATGTCTGGGATGTCGTGGGGCAGTCTAAAATCACCACGCTCTCGGGGCATGATCAATACTCAGTAACTCACAAAGCTAATTAGCTGATATTACGGCGATTTTGAATTTATGACTCTGTTAAATTCCTATTGTTCAGGTATGAGATCGTATGAAACGGCCGGTCAATGAGAATTGTTATTGACTGTCGAAAGTCCTACCAGTCTCAGATGATGCTCAGAACACCGTACAAGATGTAGGGCGCGAGTCGGCCACGTCATTACGTTTGTCACACAGACAGGGTGATTTCGGCTTCCTCTCCCGCCTGTTGAATATACCGGTTAGTCCGGTGCAGGTGGTACTGGATCGGGTCGCGTGCCTGCTGGAAGCGCTGGATGTACGTCTCAACCGACGTCCGCTGCTCACGAACAGTTTCAGGCAGTCCTTCTTGATCTCTTATGACTCCTGTCAGTCGTTGGTGTTCACGTGCTTGTTGGAAGCGCTGGTTCAGATCGGTAAGCAACCAGTCCTCAATCTTCTCTGTTGACATCTCATCAATTTCCTGTGCATAGCGATGCAGCGCGTACTTCCGCTGTATATGTGCGCGATAGTCAGCTGAGTACTGTTCACCGATCTCGATATCAAACCAGTCATCCTGTGGTGGTTTCCCACCATCAGTCCGTGTCACTTGTCGAATCGACAGGCCACAGTCACTACCGTTGAATGCTGTCAACAACGGGTTCCAGTCAACTGCTGCAGCGAGCATCGAACCACCGTACGAAATATCATAATACGGGTCAGGATCGGTTCGACTCATTCCCCATTTTGATCCGGCGTACTTGCCACGGATCATAGGTTGGGGCGCATAGTATTCAGCCACATCGAGCTCCCCATCGCTGTCAAACGGATACCGGCCCAACGGACTCTGATTCAGGAGGCATTCAACCAAGATGTAATCAGTCTTGAGTCCCCGTCGGTGTAACCGGGCAAATATCTCCCAGACATCAACAAATGCTGTTAAGACAAGCGCATTCCCCATATAGTGGTCAGCGGGGACCACCGGTAGGGCGAGGAACGCCTGGCGGGGATCATACTGAACCGCTAGGTTCACAATCTGCATCAGGTCAAGGTTGAATTGCAGCCACTGCCGCTTGTTCCGATTGTCTTCACCCCGGACCACTGTCTTGGCCGGAGCCTTGTGCTGAAACACGATCTCCCGAGCCGTATCAAATCGGATATCATATCCATCCCCGAACGGGGCCGTCGGATCTGTTCTAGTTCCTTCCGCATACCGTGTCGGTGACACCGCTACTACTTCCTCCCCGTCCCGAGTTAAATCAGTCAATTGCTCATGGGTTACATTCACTTCCAACGTCGACTCATTCGGCAAATCATCCAGCTCGGCAAAGCTCTCATGATCATAGAACGCGGGCGCGTAGAGAAATTCGGAAACAGAATCAACGGCTGAATCCATACATCACCGTGTGTCACAACAGTCAAATAAGTAACTCCCCCTTTCTGACCGTTCCTCTGCCCTCTGAACCGACGAAGTTACCATCATTGGCTGGAACGGTAGGTACATCTATTAAGTGCGTCAACTGCAGCCACAAGTGGTGTGAGTCCTGACGAGATTCATACCCGCGATGGTGAGATCAAGGACTACGGCTTGCTGATCTCACTCTCTATATCTTGCACGGCTATCCTACCAGTAAGAGGATAGGTCGTTGTCTCCCACATTATAAGACTCACCTGTATTGAGCGCGACTGGGTCAGAATATGTCACTTGCTGAGGATTTCGACAGGCCATAACACCCACTATTATCCACCAAACACGGTTTCGTTCGAATTTTACTCAAGATGCACCTGGTTATCAAACAGAAACTGATGCGTTCAACGAGTCAGAGGGGCCATTGTCTTTGGCCCCCTCCCGTTATTTCCTGTAAACCCAAGTTCAAATGCTTTGCAAAACTAGACTATGTCCAATATATCAAAAACATTTAATAATTACAAACAGTAGTATGCGATAGCGTTCGAATTCACGGCCATACCGGAAAAAATAGAACTGCCCACACATGGATCAAAAAGACATTCAGATTCTCAAAACGGCGTTATCCGAAGGAACCAGTAGCCCTGAGGAGATTCACGAACACACGGAAATTCCCAAGTCGACGGTCCACTATC
>Ga0102936_1000698_pt1 | contig 13504 bp, 12 predicted proteins | sample SalPon2_A_H2O_MG_FD_78502 | JGI IMG/M metagenome (GOLD analysis project Ga0102936, IMG submission 78502) | Salt pond water microbial communities from South San Francisco under conditions of wetland restoration - Salt Pond MetaG R2_A_H2O_MG | ecosystem: Environmental > Aquatic > Non-marine Saline...
CACCGTGTGACGTCTTCGTCAAACGCATCCGCACACCATCGAGAGACATTGACTCTATCTTAGTTCCAGTCGCAGGTGGCCCACACTGTGAGCTAGCCGTCGAACTCGCCGGTACAATCGCAGCACAACACGACGCGCCTGTTCATCTTCTTCACGTTACTCACCCCGATGCAGATGACTCGACGCAGGAGGATACCTCAGCACTTCTCCAGAATTACGGTTCTTCCCTCAGCGATACGGGTGTCAAAACCGAGTTAACAACACTCCGGAGTGACCATGTTGCGGGTGCGATCACAGACGAAACTACAAACCATGATCTCACTATCCTCGGCGCGACACGCGACCCATTTCTCAAGCGAAAGCTCATCGGATCGGTCGCCGAAGGCGTTGGGCGGGCAGCTGCCAGTTCGGTCATTTTGACGCGTAAAGCCCCGAAAGACGAAGACGCCTGATGATACACGGGAGCGCTTAGAGCAATGAAACCTCAAGTGGTTCACTCGCCAGCACTATTGACCACCAGGACGGGGACCTGATCTGCCCGTAGAAGCGCCTCCGTTGTACTTCCGAGTAGTATCGTCTTGAAGGCGGACCGTCCTTTTGCACCCACGACTACGAGATCGATTTCTTGATCCTCAATGTACCAGAGAAGTTCTTTGTGCGGAATCCCTTCTCGGACTGATGTGACAACGGAGACATCGGGCTCACCTTCTGCTTCGATTGCATCCAGTGCTTCTTCACCATCTTCTCGAAGGTTTTGCCGGACGGTGTCGGGATCGACGATTGCGTTATCATACCCTGTCCTGGTTTCGATAACGTAGACTGCGTGAAGTTCGGCTCCGTACTGCCGAGCCAGGTCGAGAGCTTGGCGTGTCGCGCGCTGGGCATTATCACTACCATCTGTGGCGACGAGAATCCGATTGTACATCACATCCAGCTACGTGTCCAGGAGCAAAGAACCGGAGGCTAAAACAGGATGCTCAGGAGTGCTCCACCAGTCACAACCGTTCTCGCACCAGAACCTTCACTGATACGTACATTGTAGCCGTTCGCACTCTCTCGAACACTGGCTCAGCATACACATATGATGTCTCACAGTCGTCTCTCTAAGTTTGTCACCCGACAGCAAATCGGGTTAGTTTTGGGACCCTCACTGTTCGCCATCGTTCTCCTGTTTTCACCGTTTGACATCCTCTCGCCCGCGAATGCAGCGCTCGCAAGCACTCTCTGGATTGCAGCCTGGTGGGTGACAGAAGCCATTCCGATTCCAGCGACGAGCCTCCTTCCTATCGTACTCTTCCCCCTGACCGGCGTCGCTGATGCCCCAGCGGCTACGGCACCGTATGCCGACCCGGTGGTGTTTCTGCTACTCGGAGGATTTCTGCTCGCACTTGGAATTGAGCGGTGGGGTCTCCACAGGCGAATCGCACTCATTATCATGAGTCTCGTGGGAACGCGCTCTGACCGGATTCTGCTCGGGTTTATGCTGGCAACTGCCTTCCTCTCGATGTGGATCTCGAATTCCGCGACGGCAATGCTGATGGTACCAATTGGGACCGCAGTCGTCGTCTCGATCGGGGCTGTTGACGAACAAGAACAAGAGATGGCTGCGGGTAACGAGGACGATGATATCGTCGCAGGTGTTCGTACCGATCCAGACGAACGTCCTGCTAGCGACTTTGGACTCGCACTGATGCTTGGGATTGCGTATAGCGCATCAATTGGTGGTGTAGCGACCCTGATCGGTAGTCCTCCGAATGCCGTCTTTGCGGGCGTGGCAGAATCCCGGCTGGACGTACAGGTCAGCTTTCTCGACTGGCTTGTCTTCGCCGGGCCGCTTTCCGTCGTGTTTCTGTTCGTCACGTGGGTGCTGCTGGTGAAACTCCTTCAACCGGAGTTTCCACACGACCAAGGTGTTGAAGCCATAATTCGGACACAGCGGGAGGAACTCGGAGCGCTCACGCGTGGTGAGCGACGGGTGCTGGTAATCTTCGTACTCGTCGCAGCTGGATGGCTCCTCCGACCGTTTGTCCTGCAACCGCTGTTCCCGGCAGTAACAGACACTGTCGTTGCCATCGTCGGCGGGGTGCTCTTGTTTGTCGTTCCTGTTGACTACGAAAAGCGTGAGTTCCTTCTTGACTGGAGTGATGCGGCACGCGTACCATGGGGTGTCCTCCTTCTACTTGGAGCGGGATTTTCACTGGCGAACGGGTTTCAGGAAAGTGGACTAGATACGGTCATCGCCCAAGGCTTGGCCGGTATTGCGGGGGTTCCAGTAGTTGTGCTTGTCCTTGTGATCGCTACGGTCGTCGTGTTCCTTACGGAGGTCACGTCAAACACGGCGACGGCAACGGTCTTCATGCCGATCATGATCAGCCTCGGCCTGACCCTCGGAGTGTCGCCGCTCACGCTGATGGCGACCGCTTCGCTCGCGGCCTCGATGGCGTTCATGCTTCCGGTGGCGACACCCCCGAACGCGGTCGTCTTCGGCAGTGGCTACGTAACGATTCCCCAGATGTCGCGTATCGGCCTATGGTTGAACCTGCTCGGCATCGTCGCTATTATTGTGCTCACGTACCTGTGGCTGCCAATCGCCTTCGCATTCGCTGGGTAGAGGTGACGAGTCATTCAGGATTGACGTTCGGCTTCTCACCTCAAGCCCCGCTGAAGCGATCTCATTGAAAGTTCAATCGGCAACAGATCATTGAGACTCTAAGGAATACAGGGTGTCAATTTAGACAGACATTCGAGAAATAGAGAATAATGGCATTGAGCCGGTCGAAACACGCCACGGTCTCCTCATGCGTCTACTAATCGAGGAGGTCGAGCAAGCGATCGGGCGGTGGCGGCTGGTTCGGTTCACTCATCGGCGCGATGGGTCTGTGAGTGACTTTCACGACCGGCCGCTTCAATCCGGTGGTTCTGTGCTGGTCTGCGCGCCCTCTCCTGACAGGGGCATCGACGAACGATGTCGATGCAGACGAGACCTCGAACACTTCTATCCTGCTGATGCAATCGAGAATTGATGTCGGAGACGTTGGACCCGTTCTCGGACCGTGCCTGCTGGATGACCTACGCCTACAAGACCGGAATCGAGCTCAGAGAGACGCTACGAGAGGGAGCGTGTTTCCGGAAAGCGGTTAGCGAAGTCACCATCTACATGGAGCATCTCGAGGACGGGTATCCGGACTGGCACCCGGCACCCCATTCGTTCGAGGGGATGCTCCGGCTGTTCATTTACCGGGAGATCACAGGCGACAGCTATCGGGCGCTCGAAACGTACCAAGAACTCGCCAACCCGTTCGAGCTGGAGCACGTCCCCGACGAGTCCGTCCTCTCGCGGACTTGGCGCAATCGATTCACTGACGGGGTTCGTGAGTACGTGACCGTCGCCGCCCACTTCGTCGTCAAAGAGATCCATGACCACGGCCCCGCCGTCTCTGCAGTTCGGCCGAAAGAGGACGTCATCGAGTCAGATGATGACTCGCCCGCAGACGATGAAGAGAGTAGTCGTGCGTTTTCCGACGAACAGATTCACCGGACGACGCGCCTCGCTCGTGACCATGGCTTCGACGGTTTCGACTCGGGACGAGCAGAGAACGCCTCCTACGATGACACGCAGTTTTTCAAGTTACAGACGTTCATGGGGATGGTAGGCTGTGGAACCGCTCAGGGGGCCGCTCGGTTCAAATTCCGACGCGGTGAGGAATACGGCCCGCACGGGGACACGCACCTGCGAGCGGTCAAGCAATTTGAACCTACAGAACTCGTCGAGGGGTTCGATAGGGGCAGTGACCGCCTGCTGTCGGCGATCGCTGATGAAGCGTCGTTTCGGCGTCCGGTGACCGCAGCAATCGATATCACGACCGTGCCCTACTACGGCGATGTCGAGGGAATGCCGATGGTCAGTGGAATTGGAGGCGAGGAGGAACGGGCGTTCAAGTTCGCGACGCTGTCCATCGTCGGTGAGAACGTGCCGCTCATCCTAGCAATCGAACCCGTCCGTGAGAGCTCTGCTTGGGACGACAATCAGTCGAATCAGGTGCATCGTGTCGTCCGGCGACTCGTGACGCGAGCGAAAGACCACGTCCCGATTGAAACGGTCCTGTGTGACCGCGAGTTCGACTCGATGCGCGTGTATCAGACGCTCTCGAATCTCAACGTGAACTACCTGATTCCGAAACGAATCTCCAGTACGGAACGCGAGGCCATCGAGACGATGGAGGCAGACGGACAGGATACTGCGGTGGAAAAGGCCTCTGTCGACGTCGAGGCTGGCTCACACCCGATGCGGTTTCTGTACGTTCCCTCGACGAGTGGAGATGGAACGGCGGTGTTCGCGACTAACCTCCCCGTGGGACCAGACCAGGCTGAAATTTTCTGTCGGCGCTACAGCCGCCGCTGGCAGATCGAAAACGAGTACAAATCCATCAAGAACGACTTTCTCGCGAAGACATCCTCGAAGGACTACCGCGTGCGCCTGTTCTACTTCGTTTTCGCGGTACTACTCTACAATATCTGGCGGCTGACCGACTTCCTGCTGAAAGCGGGTGTCGACAGCGAGATGGAGTACGCCCCGGTCCTAACCGCAGGTGAGTGTGTTGAGATTGTTGTCTCGGCGTTGATCCCGCCTGACTGACGGGCTGAACTCCCACTGAGTCCGCAGATCGGTAGTGACAATGCTGTTCGACATCGCCGGAATGCACGGTTTCTCTCACATCTAACCGATAGGTTGGCTGTTGTTGGTCCGATGTCGGTGGTTGATCGGAGAGAAATGACCTGAGTAGACAGAAATTCGTCTCAGAAATAGCCCATCCTCCGAAACTGTGCAACTTCTGGTGTCGAGAATCGGTATAGCGATATACAGTTTATTCCTATCGCGCATATAATCGCGCCCGTAACTGTTGAGTTAACAGACTATAGCGGTCTGTACAGTCACAAGAATTATACGTAATCTGATTAAATACGCCTACCAACCGAAGATGGCCGATTCAGATTCACCCAAACCTGCAGCACAGCGGCTTCTTCCAGCGCGGTCTGCAACAGGTTCGATTTCATGAACGAGGAGGTCGACCTGCTGACTGCTGAGGACTCGGGAGACACTGACGACATTTCGTGGACCATGCTTGACCTCGACGACCTCGTCGACGCCTACTGGAGCACCGTCGCGCCAGTGATGCGCGAGGATGGGCTCGATCCCGGAACAGAGCGACCAACTCACGCCTGGCTGTCTGCCAACGGCTTCCGCGGGTTGGTCTATGCACTTCGAGAGTACCACGATCGGACGTTCGGCGAGTTCTGGAGTGAGGAGCTCGACCTTGAGCAGGAAACAGAGCGTTACGACTGGGGAACTGGTCACGAGCCGACCGTCGACCTGCTAGAGACGTATATCGAAAGCCGCCGCGAGCGCGGGGAACTGAGCGACTCCTCAGCCGATACGCTTCGCTACCGGATCGCGAAGTACGTCCGAGCCTATCGTGATATCAACGACTCCGGTGATTTGCTGAGACCGGTCGCCCGCGATAGTAACGTTCCCGCGTACGAGGCCACTGACGCAGCGTGGGCGGCGTTTGATCGACTCGACGAGGAGTTGGCGCCGCGGACGATGCGTCGGATTCACGAAGCTGTCGACGACTGGTACGCCCATCTGGTCCGACGCAAACGGGCGGCAGTCAACCCTGTTGCCGGCCTCGAAGACGAGTATCGGTGGAGCCGTCGCACGAACGGCACCGACGAGAGCCCCTCGAACCCCGCGCTCGATCCTACTCACGTCCGAGCGCTCTACGAGACCGCTACGACCGCGCGCGACCGACTCCTCGTGGTGGCCCTGTGCGGATGGGGCCTCCGATCTGGCGAAGTAGCGGCCCTCCATCGGTCACAGCTCGTGCTCGACCCACCAGATGCTGATATCCCGTACATCGACTTCGAGGAGCGAAAGAATGGGCCTGGCCAGGTCTCGATTCTCTTCGGTCGTGATGTGGCGGCCGACCGGCTTGCCGAACTGGGCGACCGGGAATCGTGGAACGGCTATTTGTTTCCGTCCGCTCGTTCGGCATCGGGTCACCGAACACGGCAGACGGTCCTCAGCCGGTTCGACAATCTCGCCGATCGAGCCGGCCTTCCGGACGAGTTGGCCGGCGAAAAGCCGGTGCCACAGATGGCCCGGCGATTCTGGTACGACGCCTACTCCGCTACGCAAGAAGCCATTCTCGAAGAAGTGGGTGAAATCGCGGCCGAACAGGGGAGTGCAAGCGCCGAGGTCGTTCTTCAGGAGTACCTCTCCTCAGAGCGACGACGTCGACTCCGACGTGAATACATGCGTGACCGGCTTGACGAAGCCTTCGGGGAGATCTCGACGTGAATGTCGCTGGCGACCGTTGGTCCAGTCAGAGAGCGTTCAATCGAGGACGTATCGCCGATATCGTCTCCGCGAATACCAGTATGAGAGGGACGGAAGGGCCACAGTAGGAACAAGATAGAGAGTAACCCCGACGATTAGAATGCCTGTCACCACCAGATTGCCGGTGAGTCCGAACCACGTAATCCCGAGACCGATGAGCGTTCCCCCGATCACGACGAACGAGTACCCGATGAGAACGAGCGTCGACGGAGCCACGGTCTTGGCACCCCAGAGCTCGCGTTCCTCGTAGATGGGATATGCACAGCCGAGTCCGAGAGCGAACAACGCAGCTAAGAGACTGAAGCCGATCCCCACGGTCGCGAACGTGATTCCGTAGAGTGGGCGTGTTCCAGCCATGATGCTGGCAAGCGGGACGAGGATGACAAATGGGAGTCCGAAAGCGAGACCCGCGAGCATTCGTCCACGGAGAAACGTTTGCGGAGCAGTCTCGGTGAGAAGAACCAGTGGGAGTTGCGGGCGATCGTCACCGAGAGGATTCAGCCCGAATGTCGCTCCGGATAGATACACTCCAAACAGGATCCCCATTCCCGCGATGAGCAGCGGGAACCGTTCGCTGGAGGAACTCTGAAAGAAGGTACCAGCCATTGGCCCTACCAGGAAGACCAGCATGAGCAGGTGTGAGAACTCCTGTGGATGACGGACGGCCCGAAGGAGGTGTCCCCAGGCGATCCGTCCAGATTTCGTCCACGAGAACGGTTTCGGTGGTGAGAATCCACCAGTCGGCGCGGACGTTTGTGATGGTGCCGCTACCGAGTCACTTCGAACCGGTTCATTAGTGAACCAGAGAGCTGTCGCTTGACGCTCAGCGACAGTCAAGCCGATCGGGATGAGTCCGATCCACATCACGAGGACGACTGCTGCAGTCGGCGTGAGTGGGGTTGAAATCGGTGTGCCAACGAACCCGAGTGCAAGATAGTCGACGAGTGGGGCGAGCGAGAGAAGAGATAGCGTGGTTTCGATCGAGAATGATCCGTTGACGAGATATCGTGCGACGACCTGTGAAAGGATGACGATACTGACGAGTGCGAGAACGCCGCCCACTTTGAGGAGACGGCGAACCGTCGGCAATCGTCGAAGGACGCGGAGGCCACCGATGCCCGTGGCGTAGCCCCAGATCGCCATACAACAGACCATCGGTAGTACCACGATGCCAGCAGTAGCGACGAGGAATGGGGAACCGAGGCCAACGGCGAACGCTCCGGTGATTGTGACGAGCGGAATTCCGAACCAGAGCAGTAGTCTTCCGACCTCCGCAGAGAGCAGACCGACGACGATAGCTCGGGGATGCACGGTAGTGAGGAGCAGGTCTTCAGTGTCAGCGCTCCCGAGGCGCTCCATCGTTCGTAACGCGGCGAGCAAGAAGATACCGAGGGGTAGAAGAGTCGCCGTTGGCTCGAAGTACGGAATCGTGGATACTGACCGAACGCTCCGGCCGAGTACGTAGATGCCGGGGAGTAGAAAGAGCAGGTTGCCGCCGAAAAACAGGATAGCGATGGCGAGCCCGATGATTCGTCTGGTGTCACGGACGTAGCGACGGACGCTTCGAACGAATTCTGCACGGCCGATACGACCACCGTGGCGGAGGTCTTGGCGCAGACTCATCCTTCTTCCTCGGTTGTCGCTCCGGTGGAGACATCGATGTCACTGGTGACTGCGAGGAAGGCGTCTTCGAGCGTACTGCCGGCTCCGGTCTCGGCGCGCTCCTTGACTTCGTCCGGTGTCCCCTCAGCGACGAGGCGGCCCTCGAACAGGACACCGACGCTGTCGGCCACCTCCTCGACGACCGGGAGGATGTGTGTCGAGAGGAAGACTGTCGTTCCGGCATCGGCGAACTCGGAAATCGACTGGCGGATGGTTCGTGCGGCCCGCGGATCGAGGCCGCTCGTCGGCTCGTCGAGAAAGAGGACATCGGGGTCGTGAAGCACGCTCTGAATGAACGCCGTTTTCTGTTCCATCCCCTTCGAGTAGGAACTGATTCGTTTCCCGGCATCGTCGGCGAGTTCGAATCGATCGAGGTACGAATCGATCCGGTCCTGAGCAGTTTCCGAAGGAATGTCTCTCAGGTCGGCGACGTACTCGAGTTGCTCGCGAGCGCTGAATTCCTCGTACAGTGGCGGTGTCTCGGGGAGATAGCCCACGTGCGGAACGAGGGCACGGCGATCATCGACTGACGTGTCGGAGATACGGGCCTCGCCAGAGGTAGGTGTGGAAAGCCCAGTCAGGAGTCGCATCGTCGTCGTCTTTCCGGCGCCGTTCGGACCGAGAAAGCCATAGACCGTTCCGGTGGGGATGGTTAGCGAAACCCCATCGAGCGCCGTCTCAGCGCCATACGTCTTCTTCAGTTCGATCGCTTCGATGGCAATGTCGTCATTTGCGGAGGGCATGGGGACTACAGAACAGTTCTGTGAAACGATCCCTATACGTTTCGGACGCTGAATAGGGAACTGTTTCGCTTTGGGCATCGTCGTGCCCGCGATCACCATGGATGCGGTGTGTATCGGTCCACGAATTGGAAGATGGTTGGTTTCTTGTTATTTATCGAAATATTCCAAGTAAGTAGTCAGTATTATACGTAATTGATTCGCAGCACGATATGAAATATGCGCGATAGCCCTCCATTAGATATTGGTGGACTTGCTACGTCCGCTACGGTAATCGGTCTCGTTTTGATACTCCTCGTCTCGATGGTCGGCGGTGTGATGGCCTTCGAAGGCGTCAATGAGGGGAACGTGAAGGTCGTCAAGAACCAGGGTGCAGTGACGGGTAAGATTCTCGAACCCGGCTGGCACTTCATCACACCGATCGTCGAGGGAACCGTCAGTATTCCGACGCGGCCGCAAACCTACACGATGAGTCATCAGAGCGGTGAGGGCGACAACGCGAACCAGGATGATTCGGTCCGCGTTCTCACCCAAGACGGCCTGCACGTCGACGTTGACGTGACTGTCCGCTACCGCGTCACGCCTCGCGACGCACCACGCTTTCACGAGGAGTATCGGGATCATCCGACCGCGGAAACACGCCTCATCCGTCCGACGGTCCGTTCGGTGTTGCGGACAGAGGGTGGCAACATCGACGTGACGGACATCTACACCGGTGAGGGACAGACACGACTCAAACTCGCCGTCGAAGGTGCTCTCAAGAACGAGACCGAGGGAAGTGGCATCGTCATCGAGAGCGTCCAGATTCGGAACGTTCGGCTCCCGACCGAGTATGCGAGGTCCATCGAACAGAAGAAAGTCAAACAACAGAAAATCGAGGAAGCGGAGTACGAGATTCAGGTCGCCGAGAAAAACAAGGAGCGCCAAGTGATCGAAGCCGAGGCCGAGGCCGAACAGATTCGCATCAAGGGCGAAGCGCTCCGACAGAATCCCGAAGTGCTCGATTTGCGCTACATCGAGGCGCTACGAGAGAACGAAAACACCATCTACGTCCCCGCAGACGGTGGCGTCACTCTCACGCGCGACGTGACCGAGGACCGTGAGACGACCTCTACCCGGAACAACGATAGAGCGACCACAAACCAGACCAGCATCTCCACGAACGAAAGCGAGAGCTAACGTTTAGACTCCCTCAGGAAAGTCAAGATGCGACGCTACGTTACGGTCGCGACGGCCATCGCCGTTGTGTTCGTGATATTGGTGGCGATGGCCCGTACGTCCGGATTTCTCTTGCTACCGCTGGTACTCGGTCTGTTTTTGGGACTCGGGTACGTCGTTGTCCAGATCGTGACCGGCCCGCCGTCACCGTATCCACGGATCGCATCGGGGACGTTCGAACGGACCGAGTCCACAGCAGTTGAGCTCTCCGAGACGAGCCCCTGTGAATCATGTACAGATTGGGAGGGGCCGGGTGAGCGCCGCGACATCCATCGAGAACTCGTCTTCCTCGGCGTCCCGCTCGTTCGCCTGTCGACGTCACGAACTGTGCTCTGTGAGGTCTGTGCGAATCCGCTCGCTGCTCTGGAAGATCAAGAGACGGACGCCCTTGATCGCGAACTTGAACGTGGTCGGTGACTCCTCTTGACTGGTCTCCCTTTCATTGTCGTATCAGCCGGACTCCACTCATGAACTAAAGTTCCATGTCCTCGCTCGCAAAAGCCGCTGAAGGCATTCTTAGGGCCGGGAGGGTGAGAGAGCGAAGATGTTGAGTGACGCTGGTGTCCGCGACTGACGGTCTTCTGAATGACCAGAACGCGTGCCTGCGATACAGATGGATACTCTGCGTGTTTGTCCATAGTTACCCCACGTAGACCTCTCCTCTCTTCGTGGGGTAACTCTTGGCCTCAGTTGGGTGAACCATCACAATTGGCTTGCTGGGCCGTGTTCGTCACTAAGGACCTCCTTGAGGTCGAACGTTTCTCCCTCCTCGACCACGTCAGCAACATCACAGACGAATCGGAGTGCTTGGATCTCTGCCTCGAGGGTAGCGATTTGCTCTTCTCGCTCCCGAATCCCCGTCCTGAGTGTTGCCACAAGGTGAGTATCTGTCGCTTCTGAGGGAGCATGCGTCGGTAGTTCTGTCTCGGGTAGTCGTCCGTCGGGTCGGGGAATCCGGCCAGCATCGAGTTCGAGTTGGACCCGCCGGACGTGTTTGCAGGGCGCAGGCGTATCGGGGTTCTGGTGGTCGGGGCAGCTACATGTTTCGTTCAGCAGATCCACCTCGTAGGTATTTCCCGACGCTGAATCAACCTCGTAGCACCCGCCCCGGTAAAGCAGTGCGATGTCCATGTTGTCCTCTCGTGCTCTCTCGGAGCGGGCATCATCCCGAACCTGTTGGTCATCCTCGCTCTTCGAAGTTGTCGATGAATCGATAACAGACATTCTGAGTTACCTGTCTGGAGCGATCAGTCGTCTGATCCGCCCACTACCCTGTTCGGACTGATAAATTCCCACGTGGAAGGAAAGAGAGTACAGAGAGTAGCGGAATGAGAGCCGTCCTCTGCCGAGAATCCTCCTCTTGCGGACTACAATCCGAGATCTTGGACTCCATTCTGAGTCCACACTCCCACTCCTAGTTTACGATAAGAGCATTCACTAAGAGTCACTAGTAAGATTCAGATAGGAGCCACTCTGGCCAGATAGCTATCGCGCCTCTGATTGAGTCGATGCGCTCCGAGTTCTCATGTTACCGGCGTCACCTACGGCTGATCTATCGCCCTAATAATCCGTGCCATTGAGATCTAAAATGCGTGGAGCGTCGTTACGGAGCGAGAAACAGGGATTCTTCTTTTACCATCTACTAGTTCCACACCGCAGGTATGGAATTCAACTTTGATGGCCCATCGGGGACCCTCCAGATCGCACTTGCGTTGATCGTTGGGTTCGGGGCGATGGGGTATGGTGCGTACAGTTATTCGTCTCAATCAGCAGCATTAGACTCCACGGAAACGGTCGATGCGACGATCGTCTCTACCTCGATCGAACGGATCAATGAGCGACGTGGAACCGACGACTACAGTCCCCAAGCGACGTTCAACTACACCTACGAGGGCGAAACCTACACATCCTCGCATATGTATCCCGGTGGCGTTACGCACGAGTTCGAGAATAAGGAAGACGCCAGAGCGAAATTAGAGGGATATGAACCCGGAGCCACCGTAACGGCTTACGTCCCAACGGATTCACCCGGAAAGGCGTTCCTCAAGCACGAGAGTAGCAACAAGCCGTTGTATATCGTCGGGCTCGGTGCTCTCCTTGCTCTTGGTACGGTCGTCTCCATCTTTCGAAATTAGATCTCTGCTCTCGCATTTGCTGTCGGATCCGTCTACTCCTGCTCGCGGTAGTGGTGAGCGAACATTTCCGAAAATATCGCAACTACGGGGATGAGATTAGCCACGGTTCCAGCCAGTTCGTTCAACGGAATGAGTTGAAACACTGCACGCGTGATTCCGCCGAGGATGAGCAAACAACCTGCAATCAGACTTAGCAGGTCGTTTCTCCCGTAAAGGTAGACTCGAGACCCTCCCCAGATAATGAGGCCCAACGGGAGGAACCACTGAACTACGTCCCGAAGTGGAGGATACAACGTCACTGTGACCGCGATTACAAGTCCCCCAACGAGGAGCAATACAATGCGGCCGAGGGGACGGTCCCAAATAGCGTGCCCTACATCCCGTATTTTCATCATCAAATCAGCTTCATTCATTTCTGATAAAAGCACTCCGCACAGTTCCCGGCGGGCTGTTCCTCTGTAGTCATCAGCGGAAGGACTGCTGGACGGGGCTAATTCTCGCCGGCGTGTTCTTCGTACGGTTGCACGACGACGTAGCCGCTGTCGCCGTCGAAGTTCATCTGGAACCGTTCACCGGACTCCTGCCCAATCATGTCGGACAGGTTCTTGTTGACCTGGACGTTCGGTGAGGCACCACTCCAGGCGACCGTTGCACTCGGATCGGTCGAGACCGGTGGTTCGAGGACGATCGGATCGGCATGCGTCGTGATGGCGACGTATCCGGGGCCTTCTAGGTACACGTTCGTGAACCCTCCAGCGAACGATCCCGCGAGCGTGTCCATCGAGGAAATTTCATAGGAGACGCTCGGCTCGAACGCGAGAACGTCCTCGCCATTGACAGTGATCGAATCTTCGGCATCGAGTTCGAGGAGTTGGACTTTTTTCTCGCTATCGGCGAGGTAGACGTGTCCCTGTCCTTCAATGGACATGACTGGCGTCCCCTCACCGGTCGCGGCCTGTTTGATGAATCCGGTAATACCGCCCTCGGCGGATGCTTTTCCGGTGAACGACAGGTCACCCGTGTACGCGATCATCGACCCAGCTTTCGCCAGTACTGATCCATCGACGGTGACGTCGAGTGTATAGCTGTTCTCCAGTTGGAACGGTGCGTCGGTCTCGGTTGTGACGTGTTCGGAGGCGAATTGGTCTATGTCCACAATAGTTGAGACTGGCCGTCTCAATGCAGACGGTTCTCGAAACTGCTTCGTGGTTGACGGTGATCTCTCCTTCAGAGTTCTCGTAGCATTCACTCCTAACACTCTTTACAGCTGGTGACGTACTCCCAACCAACGATGTCCATCGACCGAGACACCTTCGAGAACACGAGCGAGGACGAGCTCGAAGAACTCTCCG
>Ga0102936_1000701_pt1 | contig 13468 bp, 13 predicted proteins | sample SalPon2_A_H2O_MG_FD_78502 | JGI IMG/M metagenome (GOLD analysis project Ga0102936, IMG submission 78502) | Salt pond water microbial communities from South San Francisco under conditions of wetland restoration - Salt Pond MetaG R2_A_H2O_MG | ecosystem: Environmental > Aquatic > Non-marine Saline...
GCTTGCATTAGTTTTGCCTTGGTTAACTCCTTCTACAAATACTTCTATTCCTTCAACGGCTTCTCCTTTCTCCTTTAGAGTTATTGTATGGTTATAACCTCTAATAAGAGGTTTTTTAATGTTAAATGAGTAGTTTTTCAATTCTCCGTTACTTTCTACTGTTCTTGTTATTTCTTCTACGCCTGATTCTCTAGAAATCTTGACTTCTCTTTTATTAGTTACTCTGAACCCTATCTCTCCCTGTGAATTGGTGGTTCCTATACTGTCTCCATTAACGAAGATTTCTTCTCCTTCTACAGGTTCGCTATTATTATTGTATAGAGTAATGTAGTTATATTCTCCTGCTTCTGGTTCAAATCTGAGTGAAAGGCCTTCCTCTGGTCTTTCGCTATCTTGTGTTGCTTCTGATGTCTGGTTTCTTTTTTTACGGGTTTCAAGAGTCTTTGTTGCATCAGAGACCTCTATAGTTATTTTTTGCTTATTGGGTACGTTGAATTCTTTTATTCCGGCTTTATTGAGTTTTCCGTAGCTTTCGCCGTTAATGTATAATTTTTCTCCGGATAGCGGGGTTCCGTTCTTGGAGGCCTGTAGGGTATTAGTCTCTCCTGCTACTGGTTTTGATAGTACTTCTATTTGTATCTCTGGTTCTTTTTCTGTATTTAATTCCTTCGTTAGCTCTGTTTCTGATATTATATATCCTGTGCTGGCTATGAGTAAAAGGCCTGCTACTGCCAAAGCTATTTTCTCTGTAGGCATCAACTTAACTAATTATTTGTATGTCTTTGATTTAAACTATTTCATCTACTGGTTTCTCTAATCTTTATTTACCAGGTCGGCTAATGATAATATATGTTCGATAAACTCTTTAATCCTGAAAATGTAGCTGTTGTAGGAGCATCCAGACATGAAGGAAAGACAGGCCATGAAATATTCGATAATTTAATGCATGATTTTGAAGGCCAGGTCGTCCCTGTCAACCCTAATGCTGAAGATGTACACGGTGAAAAGGCCTATGATAAAGTTCCTCCTAGGACAGATCTTGCAGTTATTTCTGTTCCCTCCAAGATTGTCTCAGATATTCTGGAGCAGTGTGCGGATGTCGGTGTAGAGGCTGCTATAGTTATATCTGCAGGATTTTCTGAGACAGGTAATCAGGAGCTTCAAGATGAGGTTTTGGAGGTAGCTCGTGAAAATGATATAGATCTGCTTGGTCCGAATGTTTTAGGCCTTATTAATACAGAGAATTCGATGAATGCTTCTTTTGCTTCCAAGATGCCGGAGGAAGGAGATATTTCGTTTATGAGTCAATCTGGAGCTTTCTGTACGGCCATACTGGATTATTCGAAGGCCGAACATATTGGATTTAACCATTTTGTGTCTCTGGGCAATAAGTCGATGATAAATGAGGTCGATCTTCTTAAAAAATGGAGGCAAGGAGATTCGGAGGCTATTTTGTCTTATACTGAGGGTATAGAAAACGGTAGAAAGTTTTTAGAAGAAGCAGAACATACTTCGCAGGAAACTCCGATTATAATGGTCAAATCTGGTAGAACAGATCAGGGAGGAGAGGCTGCTTCATCACATACAGGCAGTATTGCAGGAAGTTATCAGGCCTATCAGGCTGCTTTCCGGAAATGCGGTATAATTGAAGCTGAATCTAACAGGGAACTTCTGAACTATGGAAGGGCCTTTGCCTATCAGAATCTTCCTGAAGGCGAAAATGTTGCGGTCGTAACAAATGCCGGAGGACCTGGGGTTATCACTGCTGATGAGATCTCTGAACATGGTCTAGAGCTTGCTAACTTTACATCTGAGACAGGCAGAAAGCTGGAGGAATCTATGCCAGATGAATCAGGTAAGACTAATCCTCTGGATGTGATAGGGGATGCAGGACACGAAAGGTACAAGAATGCGTTAGAAGCCGTCCTGGAAGACGATAGAGTCGATTCTGTTGTAGTCATTCTTACTCCTCAGGCAAATACAGAGATTGAGAAAACTGCTAAAACAATAGTTAAGGCCTCAGAAAAATCTGAGAAACCTGTGATGGCCTCATTTATGGGGGAAGAAGACGTTTCTGAAGGTATTGAAATTCTGGAAAAAAATGATGTACCTGACTTTGAAGATCCTAAAGATGCAGTAAAAGCTCTCAAAGAAATGAAGGATTACAGGAAGTTCAGAGAAGAGTTCAGAGATTACAGGCACTATGATTACGATGAAGAAAAAGCTGAAGAGGCCTTAAGAGATCCTCAAGGTTATCAGGACTTTGAAAAATTATTCAAGGCCTATGATTTTAATTTCCCTCTGACAAAATTGGCTGAAGCTCCTAATCCTGCTGCAGATGCTGTTCAAGAAGTGGGGTATCCGGCAGTCATGAAGATTCGTTCTCCGGACATACAGCATAAAAGCGATATCGGAGGAGTTAAGACAGGTATAAAAAGCAGGAAGGAGGCTAAAGAAGCCTTTAACGAGATAATTGATGGTGTTTATGAACATAAGCACGGCAGCGAGATCAACGGTGTTTTAGTACAGGAGGAAATGGAAGGCCTTGAAGTTGCTCTGGGTATGAAGAGAGATCCTCAGTTCGGGCCTATGATAATGGTTGGACTGGGAGGAATCTATATTGAAGCACTTCACGATATCTCCTTTGGTATAGCACCTATATCAGATCAGGAGGCAGAACAGATGATAGATGAGCTTCAGGCCTCAGAGTTGTTTGAAGGGGTAAGAGGAGAAGAACATAGCTTGGAAACTGTCAAAGAAGCTATAATGAAGCTAGGTGAACTTTCGCTCAACCATGAAGAGATACAGTCTATAGACGTTAATCCCCTGATCTTGAAAGAAAACGAGGCCTATGTAGCAGATCTTGAGATCGATTTCAGTTAATCTTTGAAGGAGACCTTATGCTTTTGAATCGATGAATGTGTTGTTCTGTTATCATCTTTAAATTGGAGCTCTGGGTATTTGTCTGTGTATGGAAGGAATTCCTTGGAAGAACATGTTCAGTTATACTCTAACTCTTTTGGCAGCTCTTACGTTGCTTTTAGGTCCTTCGGCTGTAGGTGAGCAACAACAGTCTAACGTTGTTGATGTTTCAGTTTCTGAAGGTTCTCAGGAAATATCTTTCAGCGAGGATAATCTGAGAACGGTTGTTTCGGGGAATGTCTCTAGCCCTGAGGGCTTTGATCTAGCTGTGGTTTCTGCTAATTATTCTGGAGAGACAGGCCTTATGGAGGTTTCTTTAGGAGACAAAGAGAGCGTAATAGATAATTCTTCACTTGAACAAGTTAACTATACTTTGGAGGCCGAGTTCAGAAGAGATATTCCTTCAGAGGTGGTTGTTTATGGCCCACTTGGAAATTCTACAGTCTTTCAGTAGTCTTTTTCTATGCAGTGTGGAGTTGAGATCCGTAAGAATTTAGACTACTGATGTATAACTGTGGTTATGGTAGATAGAGACGAAGCTCTAGAGTTACACAACAAAAATCCTGGTAAAATTTCTGTAGAACCTTCTGTGGAGATAAACTCTAAGGAGGATTTAAATCTGGTATATACTCCTGGTGTCGCTGAACCGTGTAGAGAGATAGCTGAGGATGTAGAAAATGCGTATGAATACACTTCCAAAGGAAATCTTGTAGCAGTCGTATCTGATGGTACGGCGGTTTTAGGTCTTGGTGATATCGGTGCTGAGGCCTCTATGCCGGTGATGGAAGGTAAATCTAACTTGATGAAAAATTTTGGAGATGTTGATGGTGTTCCTGTCTGTATTAATGCGGATTCGGCACAAGATATTATCGAACATGTTGAGAGAGAAGCTCCGACTTATGGTGCTGTAAACCTTGAAGATATCAAGGCTCCGAGATGTTTCAAAGCAGAAGAGGCCTTGAAAGAAAGTCTGGATATTCCTGTCTTCCACGATGACCAGCATGGAACTGCGATAGTTGTTTTAGCGGCTCTTCAAAATGCTTTAGAAATTGCTGATAAAAATCTTTCAGATGTAAGGATCGCTATTTCTGGTGCAGGAGCCTCTGGTATAGCGGTGGCAAACTTTCTTTTAGAGGCTGGAGCACAAGAAATTGTGCCTGTTGATTCATCAGGAATTTTGAGAGAGGATGATGAAAATGAGTACAAGGCAGATCTCGCCTCAAGAACTTCTGCTTCAGATGAGGAGGGAGACCTAGCAGATGCTATTGAGGGCGCGGATGTATTTATAGGCCTTTCAGCTCCGGGGATTGTCTCGAAGGAGATGGTTGGATCGATGGCACAAGACTCGATTGTTTTCGCCTTAGCTAATCCTGAACCTGAAATTCTTCCGGATGATGCAAAGGAAGCTGGTGCTTTCATTACTGCTACAGGTAGAAGCGATTTCCAGAATCAGGTTAACAATTCCTTAGCATTTCCTGGAGTCTTTAGAGGTGCTTTAGATGTAAAGTCCTCTGAAATCAATGAGGAGATGAAAAAGGCTGCTTCTAAAGCAATTAGAGAATTTATCGAACCTGAGAAAGAAAAAATTGTACCTGATACTTTAGATAAGAAGCTTGCGATGGAGATTGCTGATAAAGTCAGTGAGGCTGCTAGGAAATCGGGTGTTGCAAGAGAGAACTGATTTTTTCTTTTCACGAAATGCTTTTGTTATTTCCTTTCTCTTCGTTATTTTATGGAAGAAGAAGTTAAACAGAAGTATATCAAGTCGGGTAAAGTGATTCAGAAAGCCAGAAAAAAGGCCGGAGAATTGGCTGAACCTGGAAAAAGTTACAGAGAGTTAGCTAATGAGATTGAGACATTAATACGCAATGAAGGCCTTGAGCCTGCTTTCCCTGTGAATCTTTCTGCAAATGAGGAGGCGGCACATTATTCTCCTGGAACAGATACTGAAAGAGTTGTAAGCGAAGATGAAGTGCTGAAAATTGATATAGGAGCTCACTGTGATGGCTATATTGCTGATACTGCTTTGACAGTTAATCCTTCTGGTAAATATAAAGAGATGATAGAAACGAATCGTGAGGTTCTGGAAAAGGCCTTAGAATTTATTGAGCCAGGTAAAACGGTTGGAGAACTAGGTACTTATATTCAGAATCAGATTCCTGATCAGTACAATGTTGTGAGGAATTTGACAGGACACTATTTGGGTCATTATACTCAACACGCAGGAGTCTCAATCCCGAACAACAGGAATGCTTCGACTCATGTCTTTGAGAAAGGTGATGCCGTTGCTATAGAGCCTTTCCTTACTACAGGGAGCGGAAAGATTAAGGAAGGAAAAACAGGTAATATTTATCTTGAGAAGGGAGGAAATGTTCGTGGGCGTGCTGAACGCAAGTTGTTAAAGCAGATAAACAGTTTCAATGGCCTTCCATTCTCTCCGAGATGGTTTGATTCTTTCTCTGGAAGGGATAAGATGGCGTTGAAGAAACTGGTTCAATCTGGTGCTGTAAAGTCTTATCCTGTGCTAAGAGAAGTTGAGAAAGGCCTTGTTACTCAAGCCGAGCATACGGTTCTTATTGGAGTGGATGACGGCGAGAACGTGGTTACGACGCGTTCAGAATAAAATAAAGAAAATAAGTTAAAGGCCTTTTTCGCCTTCTTTTTTAATTTAGTTTGGAGTCTATGGCTTGTTGTACTGTGGAGAATGACTGTGCTCCAACGATCGGTGTTCCTTCAGAGTCTCCTTGTCCATAGATTACTGAGCTTGGTGTTCCGCTGACGAATGGGCTTGGTCCTCTCTGAGTTTGGACTACTGTGTCGAATCCTTGGCCTTCCTGTTTGTCTGCGTTTACTTCATCCATAGGGTTGTCGTTTTCGATGCAGCTTCTTACTGCATCCTCGCTGACTCATTCACTTGAAGCCCAACTTATAATCTGGTCTTGTGCTGTGCTTCTCGTCAGTGTTTCCTGGTTCTGGAAAACCTTATCTTTTATGTTCCAGAAGACATCTTCGTCCTGTCTGTAGACACATTCCATTGTTTCTGCTGCTGGTTCTGCCCAGTCATGTCCTAGCTGTGGTATTGGGAAGTCTTTCCACATGATCTTGACCTGTCCGGACTCTACGTATTCTGACTCTACTTCTTGGACTGCTCCGGTTTCGAATCTGGAACAGAAAGGACACTGGAAGTCCTCATATACTACCATGGTAACAGGTGCATCGCTTTCACCCAGAACGGGTTCGCCAGTCTTTTCTATCGCACTGACATCTACTGTAGAGCTCTCGCCCTGTGAATCTGCACTATCTGTATTACCTGTCTCTGTAGGATCTGCGTTGTCTCCATTATCTCCATTGGAGCCTTCAGCCATACCTAGGTCCAAGCTAGAACCGGATATCAAAAGCCCTGAAGAAAGTCCTACAGCCACACCAAGGACGAATACGCCTATTAAGGCCATTCTTATCGGTATCTGGAGGCCTTCGTCTCCTGAAGTCTTTGTTGTTTCTGAATTATTTTTTCCATCGTTTTGATTATCTTTTTCCTCCTCTTTGTGGACCTCTCCTTCGTGTATATGGAGGCCTCTCTCGGAGTCAAATTCATCTCCGCATTTATCGCACTCGAAACTATCTGACATATTATTATTTAGAGGCTCTACAGTTAATAAAGAAAAGGGGTGAGAAGAGATAAGAGGCCTTAGGCGAAGTAATCTGGGGTGCTGTCTTCTTCCTGTTCCATTTCATTCATCTTTTTCGTCATCGCTCTGTACTGTTCCAAGTTGTCTTTGGTTGCTGTAGGCCTTACTTCGTCTATGGCGTTTTCGAAGTCCTCAGTCGTTACTTCTTCGGAATCTATGTTGTTTCTAAGTGAGTTCATTCCTGCTTCTCTGCATACGCTTTCTATGTCGCTTCCTACAAATCCTTCGGTTTGTTCTGCGAGTTTTCCTAGCTCTACTTCTTCATCAACGGGCATGTCTCTTGTATGGACTTCGAAAATCTTTTTTCTTCCTTTTTGATCTGGTATTTCTACCTCTACGTTTCTGTCTACTCTTCCAGGTCTCATTATTGCTGGATCGATCATGTCTGGTCTATTGGTTGCTGCGATTACTGTGACTCCTTCTAGTGACTCGATTCCATCTAGTTCTGTCAGGAGCTGGTTGACTACGCGGTCTCCTACGCCTGAGTCGCTGTTTCTGCCTCCTCTGCGAGGTGCGATTGAGTCTATCTCGTCGATGAACAGGATACATGGAGCGACTTGACGTGCTTTCTTGAAGATTTCTCGAACTGCTTCTTCTGATTCTCCTACGTATTTGGAGAATACTTCAGGCCCTTTGATGCTTATGAAGTTTGCGTTGGCTTCGTTTGCTACTGCTTTCGCTAAAAGTGTTTTTCCTGTTCCTGGCATGCCATACATCAGGATGCCCTTCGGTACTTCTATACCCATCTTCTCGAACTTGTCTGGGTATCTCTGCGGCCATTCTACCATTTCTTGAAGTCTTTCTTTGGTCTGGTTGAGGCCTCCTATGTCTTCCCAACTTACTTCTGGTACTTCTACCATCACTTCTCTCATCTGGGAGGGTTCGACGTTTCTCATACCGTCTATCATGGCGTCTCTGTCGACAACTAGCTGTTCCAGTACTTCGCTTGGGATTTCTTCATCCATATCGATTTCTGGTATCACATTTCTGAGTACGGACATCGCTGCTTCTTTACATAAGGCCTCTAGGTCTGCTCCTACGTATCCGTGTGTCTTGTCAGCTATCTCATCTAGGTCGACATCGTCTTCCAGCGGCATGTTTCTGGTATGGATCTGCATGATCTCTTTCCTGCCATTTTTGTTAGGCACTCCGATCTCGATTTCACGATCGAAACGGCCTCCTCTGCGGAGTGCTGGATCTATTGCTTCAGCTCTGTTGGTGGCTGCTATCACTATGACGTTTTCACGGCTCTCTAGCCCATCCATTTCGGAGAGAAGGGTTGCTACTACTCTGCGCTCTACTTCTCCGCCAGCGTCACCTCTCTTTGGGGCGATTGCATCGATCTCATCAATAAAGACGATGGCAGGGTCACCTTCTCTGGCTTCATCAAATTTCTCTCTCAACTGTTTTTCGGACTCCCCATAGTATTTCGACATGATCTCCGGTCCATCGATTGAGAGGAACTGTGCATCTGCTTCGTTCGCTACTGCTTTCGCTAAAAGAGTCTTTCCTGTTCCTGGAGGTCCTTGAAGTAGGACTCCTGAAGGGGCGTTTATACCCAGTTGCTGGAAAACTTCCGGATGCTTCAAAGGCAATTCTATCATTTCGCGGACTTTCTGTACTTCCTCATCTAGGCCTCCTATGTCTTCATAAGTTACTTCTGGGACTTTGACCTGTTCATCTCCTGGTTCGCTTACTGCCTGTTCGCGTACCTTGATTTCGGTCTCCTGTGTGATCTTTACTGGTCCTGAAGGTTTTGTTGAGACTACTGCTAGTTTGGTTTCTCCAAAGCTGAACCTGAAGTTATCTCCCATTCCATCGAACATGTCGTCGAATAGGCTTCTTGGGTTATCTTTCCCGCTTTCAGGGACTACGATGTCTCCTTCGAGTACAGGCCTTCCTACTAGGCCTCTTTTGAAGATGTTAGGGTCATTTACCTGCATCATTACTCCTTCTTCTGCTGGAGCTAGTGTTATCTGGTCTGCTTCCTGTAGTTCTACTTTTTCTACTTCTACGTGTTCTCCGAGGCTGGTTCCTGCGTTTTTGCGCATGTATCCGTCCATTCTGGCGATTCCTAGGCCTTTGTCTGCGGGGTAGCTGCGTGCTACTCTTCCGACGGTTTCTCTGTTGCCCTGGATTTCTACTGCGTCACCTTCTCTGACCTGTAGTTCTTCCATGATTTTGCTGTCTATCCTAACTATGCCTTTGCCGACGTCCTGCTGAGCGTTGGGAGGTACTTCTCCTACTCTCAGTCTTACGGAGTTGTCTTCTTCATCTGCCATCTTGTTCTTCACCTGGTTGTATTTCGTCTAGTATATCTTTTTCGTCAATTACGACCTTGAAACGATGGAAAGAGACTTTCTGTCCCCACTCATTGAAATAGGATACAACTTTGTCTGCTGATTCCTGAGCGACGATAAATACAGAGTCATCTATTCTCAGGTGCGGTATCTCGTCCATAAGTCCGTTCTTTTCATATTCGTATTTTTTCCCATTTCTCTTTACTGTCTGCGTATACCCAAAGAGGCCTCTGTAGAACTTGTTGCGTTCGTAGACTGACTCGAAATTCTCCTTTCTGGTGTGGTATGTGAGCAGGGCCGCAGCCGATTCCTCGGTCATATACTCAACTCATGTCTCTGAAAGTTTATAACTTTTTTATTCATGTCAGTAAAAAAGTCTTGTTGGCTAAATTTGTTTTCAGACAAGTATTAGAAAGTTCTAACCTTTGGGATAAAAGATTTTCATCACAACTTTTTGTTGTGGAGGTACAAAGACTTTCGACTTCATGCGAGTCGATCGATGAACTTCTCAGAGGGGGAGTAGAGAAAGGTATAATCACAAACGTCTACGGTGAATCAGGTTCTGGAAAGACCAATTTTGCAGTTCAGTTGGCTGCACAGGTAACCTCACAGGGCCACAAAGTCGCCTACGTTGATACAGAAGCAGGTTTTTCTCCAGAAAGGTTTTTGCAGATAGCAGACGAAGAGGCCTTGGATAACCTGATGATCAAAGAGCCGTATGATTTCCAGGAGCAGACAGAGGTAATCTCGTCTCTTGAGAACTTTGTAAAAGAAGAAAATATCAAGCTGGTAATAGTCGATTCAGCAGTATCTCTGTACAGGTTACAGGTCAACGGCGATAACGCATCAGAGATCAACAATGAGTTGTCTCAACAGTTCTCAGATCTTTCAAATATCGCAAGAAAGCATAAAATACCGGTTATTGTAACTAATCAGGTCTATACGAGTTTTGATGAAGATGGTCTTGAACTTGTAGGAAGAGATGTTCCAAGGTACTGGAGTAAGTGCCTGATTAAATTATCTAACAAGGACAAAAACGTCAGAAAACTCGAAGTATCGAAACACAGATCGATGCCAGAAGGACGGAGTACAAGATTTAAGATCACGAACCAAGGCCTTGAGTCTGTTGATGAAGACGGCCTTTTCTAGAAACCAAATTTTTCTGAAAAAGAGTTAAATTATTCGCTGTAAATGCTTTTGTTATGTCACTTGAAGAGTACAGAGAAGAAATTGATAGGATTAACAAGGAGATTGCACAAAAGATAGCTGAAAGAATGGATATAGTGGATGAAGTAGGCAAATACAAGAAAGAAAACAACATGGAAATCAAGGATGAAGGCCGTGAAGAAGTCGTAAAAGATCAGTTCGAAGATATTTTCAAAGATGAAGGCCTTCCACAGGAAAAAGGCCGTGAGTTAGCTGAACTTCTTATAAGAATGGCTATAACTGAAGAAAAAGAGGTTCTGGATAAATGAAAGTAGCACTTCTGGGTCCGGAAGGAACCTATACTCATCAAGCAGCGGAAAAATACTTTGAAGGCCTTGAACCTGTTTTCTGTTCTACTATAAGAGAGGTCTTTGAATCAGATATTGAAGTCAAACTTGTACCTATAGAAAACTCTCTAGGCGGCGGAGTAACAGATACAATCGATTTACTTAGAGAAAAAGATGAGAAAATATCTGGAGAAGCAGTACTCAAGATACAGCATGCACTGATATCTGATGAATCCTCGATAGAAGACATTAAGACAGTTAAATCTCATCCACAGGCCTTGACACAGTGTAAAAAAATAATAGAAAAACAGGGCTGGAATACAGTAGAGGCCAATTCTACAGCTGAAGCAGTTGAAGGCCTCGAAGAGGGTGAGGCGGCACTAGCCTCAGAGATAGCTGCAGATATCAATAACAAAAATGTTTTGAGAACATCTGTCCAGGATAGAGACGTGAATGTCACTCGTTTTCTTGTCCTCAATGGAGAACCACAGGCCCGAGAGAAGACTTCGATCATCTTGGAGCCTCAAGAAGATAGGCCTGGTCTGCTTCATTCGATGCTTTCATGTTTTGCAGGGCATCAGATAAACTTGAGCCACATACAGTCAAGGCCAACCAAAGAAAAACTGGGGGAATACTATTTTTACGTCGAGGCAGAGGCTCACGGCGAGAAACTCGAAAAAGCTACAAAATGCCTTGAAACATATGGACGAGTTCAAAATCTTGGGGTCTACAGAGAGGCCGAAAGGCCTGAATAAGGTGTCATAAATGAGAGAAAGAATAGAAAACATTAATCTATCTATCAGAAAAATTTCGGAAAAAGCAAGCAAAAAAGAAGATATAGTCCGTTTTGATATCGGCCAGCCAAGCTTCGACACGCCAGAACACGTAAAAGAAGCAACCAAGGAAGGCCTCAAAGAAAAGCAGGGTTACAGCCCGATGCTAGGCCTCGAAGAGTTAAGAGAAGCAATAGTTGGAGAGGAAAACGAAAAAATCGGTTTCTGTTCTGATGGTAAAAAGCTGGAGAAAGATCATGTAATGGTCACAACCGGGGGAATGGGCGCTCTGTATGCGATTTTCGCAGCAAGATTAGGCGAAGATGATAAGGCAGTGTTTAACGATCCTTGCTGGGGGCCTTACAAGATGATAAGCGAGGTTTCCGGTAATGAATGGTCGCAGGTACAGTTCTGGGACGACGAGCGTAACTTGAGAGAAGAGGCCAAGGAAGAAATCGCAGAAGCAGATCTTGTAGTAGTTAATACTCCTGGAAACCCTACAGGATATGTTTTAAGTGAACAACAAGCCAGAGAAATCGGTGAGTTCGCTGATGAAAACGATACATTTCTGGTTTCCGATGAAGTATACCATAGACTGGTTTATGGTAAAAAACATTATTCTCCAGCGGCTTACACCTGTGATTCGGCGATAATAGGCTCTGCATCCAAGAATCATGCGATGACAGGATGGAGAATAGGGTGGCTCGTGGATGAAAAAGAAAATATCGAGGAATACGCAAAAGTATCTCGAGCAAGTACGGCATGCCCGCCTAGAATCTCCCAGTACGCTGCGATTGAGGCCTTGAATAATGATTCTCACGTCGAAGAGATGCGAGAGGCCTATCATGAGAGAAGAGATCTGCTTGTTGAAAGAATGAATGATCTTGGCTGGGATTTTGTCGCTCCTGAAGGCGCAATCTATGCTTTCCCAGAAGTGGGGGAAGACTCATGGGAGTTCTGTATGGATATGATTGATGAAGGCGTTGCGATGGTTCCGGGCGAGCCTATGGGCCCTGAAAGCGATCAAAACGTAAGGATATGCTTTGGCTCGACAACAAAAGAAGAAATCAGAAAGGCCTTTGACAGGCTAGAAGAGGAGTTGAACTAACTCATGATTGATCAAAGAATTGCGATTGTAGGCGGTACAGGGAAGTTCGGCCAACACTTAGGACAGGTAATGGGGGAAAACAATGAGATTGTGATTTCTGGGAGAAACGTTGAACGGGCCAGAGAAGAAGCAGAACCTTATGGATGGGAATACGGCGAAGCCAAAGAGATTGTAAAAGATGCTGATATCGTTATAATATCTGCACCTATCTCTGTAACAGTAGAAGTAATAAACGAAGTTGGCCCTCATGTTCCAAGCGAGGCCTTGCTTTGAGATGTTACAAGCGTTAAAAGAAAGCCTGAAGAGGCTATGGAAGATTATTCGGAAGAAGTACTGGGGATGCATCCAATGTATGCTCCTAGTAACTCCATTGAAGGCCAGAAAGTAGTGCTGTGCCCGGTCAAAGGCGATAAATGGACAGAGATGGAAGAGTTCTGGGCGGAAAACGGAGCCGACATACATATTACAGACGCTGAAAGCCATGACAAGGCTATGTCAATAGTTCAAGGCCTGATCCACTTTTCCGAATTAGTGGTGGCGGAAACTATCAGGAAGTCCAATGTTGAGGAAGAAGAGATGAAAGAATACTCGTCCCCAGTCTATCAGCTGATAACGGATTTGACTGCGAGAATGCTTAACCAGAAACCGGGATTATATGGCAGTATTCAGGCAGAGAATCCTGAGAATGAGAATATTAGGGAGAGCTTTATTGAATCTGCTGAAGAAATTAAAAGTGTTGTAGGTGATGAACAGGCCTTCGCTGAAAAGTTTGATGAACTGGGAGAGGAATTCGACCTCGGAGGCGCTCAGGAGCGTACAGATAAGGTTATTGAGTTCTTATCGGGAGAGGTCAGGTAGTCACGTATTTAACTTCTTCTGATTTGATATTGTTTATGTCAAATAATCCTCTTGAAGAGGCACGTCAAAATATTGATACGATCAACGAAGAGATAGTCGACAAAGTAGATGAACGTATGGCTGAAGTCCTAAGGATTATCCAGTATAAAGACTCTCATGATGTACCTGTGAAAGATGAAGACCGTGAAGAAGAAGTCATGAAGCACTTCGCTGACATGTTCGAGCAGAAGGAAATGCCGCGGGAACGAGGCCGACAACTCGGAAGACTCCTAATCGATACAGCAATCGATTTAGAAAGAGATATGCTCGGCAAAAATTAAAACAA
>Ga0102936_1000703_pt1 | contig 13463 bp, 10 predicted proteins | sample SalPon2_A_H2O_MG_FD_78502 | JGI IMG/M metagenome (GOLD analysis project Ga0102936, IMG submission 78502) | Salt pond water microbial communities from South San Francisco under conditions of wetland restoration - Salt Pond MetaG R2_A_H2O_MG | ecosystem: Environmental > Aquatic > Non-marine Saline...
GTCTGTGTCTGGCCGGTTTTGATCTCCTCCCACGACATCCCAAGCGCCTCGATCACCCGTGAGATCGGTCCTTTGAGGGTTTTTTCCAGCATCTTCTCGAGGTCGACCTCGAACTCCGCGGGGAGTTGGTCGGCGTACTCGAAGCAGATCACGTCGGGGTCTCGCTTGAACTCACCGTAGAGGGGGTCGCGCTGTGGATCCAGCCCCTCCTCGTCTTCCATGCGCCGGAAGAACGAGGGGTGGACGTTTTCGAGATAGAGCCGTTTGGGTTTCGAGCCGCGGTCGAAATTCGTCCCGAGCATGAGGTTGGCGTACTGTGCGCCGCGAACCTGCGCTGTGGGTGTCTCGTAGGCATCGAGTCGTTTGCCGATACCTCCTGGAATCCCGATCTCCTCGACGCTCCGTTCGTCGTTGAGGAACTCCTCGATCACCGTGGTGAGGTACTCCCGGACGGCCTCGATGTCCTCGTCGACGTCGTCGCCGGTGACGATGGTCTCGATGACGTCCTTCTGGACGCGCTTGGTAATGGGCGCGATGTCCGAACGTTTGTACTCGAAGCCGGTGATATCGATATCGTCGACGTCCTTGCCCTCTTTCCAAATAATGTGGCCCGCGTACCGCTTTTTCCGACCGGCCTGGAAGAACCGCCGGTAGAGCTTCTCGAACTCGATCTGGAACCGGTGGGTGTCGGCGTGGAGTTCTTCGCTGGCGAAGTCGTCGTACCGGCTGTTGATGTAGTCCTCGATCTCGAAGGATTGGTCGATGGCGTCCGACTTTTTTACAGAGCTTCCAAGCTCTAACATAATGGAGTCGGTATCTCCGTATGCGATTTCGTAATCGAGTTCGTTGGCCGCGGTCGCGGTGAAGTCGATGACCTCTCGGCCGGTCGCAGTGACTGCCGCCGCCCCCTCTTTGTCGTAGAGTCGGAACCGATCCCATCCAGTCACGCCGTACAGTGATTGGCCGACGAACTGGAACTTGCCGTTCCGGCCCGCCAGCAGGGTGTGATTGTCTTCGACGGTGACACAGTAGACACCGTCTTCAGCATTGCTGGTCGACCCGCTTCGATGCATCCGAACGGTGTTCTTGGCGTCCTCAGTGACGTAGATTCTCCACGAGCCGCTGTCGCGGTTGTAGCTGGCGGTGATCCCGAGATGGGTACAGAGCCGAAGCACGTCGTCCCGGAGTTGGTCGCTCGATGTCGTGTATCGCCACGATCCGGGCTGTCGGTCGCCATCACCGTCGACCAACACCGAGAGGAACCGCTCTTTCTGCTCGCGGCTCGCTTCGAAGACGATGTCGGGAATCCGTTTCGTGAAACTGTCCTCGCCGCACAGTTTCTCAAGGAGTCGACCGAACAGCCGCGAGGTGAACTGATAAGACCGGTCATCTGTGTAGTAATCGAGGCCCATTCGGTTGAGCAGGCTCCCGATGTTCGCATGGTGGTTCTCGACAGCAGCCCCACCGTCAGTAACTGCATTTTGAGCGACTTTCACTGTCGTCGACGATCCCCGGAACTGCTCGCCGAACTGTTTGTCTGTCGATGTGTATGTGTTGCCTTCGGTGATGTACCACGCGAGGAATTCGAGGAAGTCGTCGCCGTCGTAGGTTCGCGGAATCCACTTGCGGTTCGGTTCGAGGTGAACGTAGCTCGTCTCACAGACCGACTCGATGTATTTGCGGTTGGCCTCGAACTCTTCGGCGGAGAAGACGTAGCCAGTCTCGCCGATGTCGGCCTTCGGAACGCGCCGCGGCTCGAAGCCGAGTTCGGTCGTGAACGTATGGCCGTGAACCGAAGGGCTGACCCACACTTCGTAGTCGTCGACCGCGTCGACCGCAGTCAGGTCGACCGTTTCGACCCGTTCGCCGCCCTCGTACGTCCAGTCGTGCGGGAGTTCGTAGTTACAGTACGCCTCCAAGTCCCCGGCCTCGACGAAGCCGTACTCGTCTTCGGTGATCCCGTTTTTGTCGTTCTTCCGAACGAGCATCCGGTGGTTCGGCGTCACCCGGAAATCCGTCTTTGTCGTCTGGATGTCGACCAACTCGCCACGGTAGTCGGGGTAGGCGTGGGTCTCGGTGACAGGTTTGACCTCTAGCTCCATCGTCTCCGGAGCGAGCGAGTAGACCTCGTCGCCGATCTCGAGATTGGTAATATCACGAACGCCCCCGGGTGTCATGACCTCCGTATCCGGCGTAAAGCAGTTCATGATCACCTTGACAGCCGCCTGCTGGCGGTCGTAGATCGCATACGGCTGGCTGTCGGGGTCGTGTTCGTTGCGGAGTTCCTTCTTGTTCTCCCGCTCGGTCAACAGCTCGTCGACCATCTCCCGCATGATGCCGTCGGGCTCCTTGCGGAACCGACTCCCATTGGGCGCGTGGTAGGTCTCGCCCTCGAACTCCTCGTCGACCTTCGTCTCGGGGCCGGCGTTGATCGTCACCATACACATCGGATACAGGCTTTTGAGGTCGAGCACGGTGACGTTCTCCTTGACGCCCGTGATGGGGTCGAACACAGCACCCCCCTCGAAATCCTCGGATTCCTGTTTGCCCTTGGTTGGGAGCGCGAACTTGCCATAGGCCTTGTGGAGGACGTACTGGTCGACCGCGTCGCCGGGTGTGGGTGCGTCTTCGAGCTTACAGCCGACGAACTTGCGGACTTCGTCCCAGAAGGCGATCAGGTTCTGCTTGCGGTCGATCTCCACACAGAGCTCCACATCCCGAAGGTTGTACTCCAGGAGGCGCGTGGGATCGTTCTCCCACAGATCACCGATGTCGCCCGAATACCGTTCCTTGCCGACACCGAGTTCGGTCTCGCCGACCGCATCGAGCCGATAGGAGTCGAGTTCGGTGAACTGCGTGCGCTTGTAGCCGTACAGCAGATCAAAGACGACTCGCCCTTTGATATCGGGACCACCCCACCCCGATCGCCATACTTCGTTAACGCGAGAGAGCCGGTCAATCGAGAGGTCTTCATCGACATCCTGCCGTGTGTCGACTTCTTCCAGCCGGTCGAGGAAGTACGGCGCATCGAAGTCCTCGAAGTTCCAGCCAGTGAGGATGTCCGGGTCGGTAGTCTCGAGATAGCTAATAAAGGCCTCCAGCATCGCCGCCTCGGAGGCGTAGGCTCGGACGTCGACGGCGATCTCATCGCGGTAGGGCTCGTAGTTGGGGAGTGCGTCGGGAATCTCGCCGTCGCCTTTCTCGGCCTCCCAGATCCAGACGATGTACTCGTCGTCGAACGAATCGTAGCTGGTGAGACAGACGATCGGCTCCTCGCCGTCTTCTGGAAAGCCGTTTCTGTCGTTGACCTCGATATCGAAGATATTCACCCGAAGCTCGCTGTCGACCTCGGCGGGAACGACCTCGTTGTGGGGAACCTGAATCGAGTTGTCGTCGAGGCGGCGCTCGGAGACTTCGACGCCGCTGTTAATCCCCTTGTCGATGAGAAAGCGGTTGGGAAACAGGATGTCGGCCTCGTAGTGGTCGAACTCGTCGCGAATCCGTCCGACGTCTCGCGGCGTGCGGCCGATGATCTTGGTCAGTTTTTCCCCGCGAATACTTTCGAACGGTTCGCCCTCCGGATCTGTTTCGCGGCTGTCGACGAGCGCGTCATGCTCCTCTTCGGGCGGAGCATCCAGCGAGTCGGTCGGCACGTAAAAATAGGGCTCGAAGCCGAGCACCCGGACGTGTTCGTGGCTGCCGTCTTCGCGGCGGCCGAAAACGTGAATCACGGGGTGTTCCTCGCGGCCGCTGCCTTTGATCGTGTAGTCGACCTGTGTCACCATCAGCTCGACCGTCCCCGTCGAGTCGGGGAACCGCGCCTCGTCGATGTCGACGACTTCGCTGACTCGCCCCCCACCGTTGCCTGCAACGACAGCGGCGGCTTCGGCGGCATCGGGCTCGGCGGCCTCCGATTCGGTGTCGGGAGAAGAGAAGGTCGATAGATCCGACTGTGTCATAGCGACTCCTTAGGCCGTCTTAACAAAAAGACCGGGCTTTCTCCCACCGCCAGCTAGCTGCCATCGGGTGTGGCAACGATCAACCCAACAACAAGGTATATACTGTGTCAAACGTTACCATGTACTGAGTATGTCCACCCACGTAGACGATACGCAGTGGGATCGTGCGGACGCATCCGAACCAGACGGAGTCGCGACCGTCGAATCGTATGAAGTCGATGGGGGTGTGGTGTTTTACGATGCGGAAAACCCGCTTGCGTGGGTCGAAACCACCCAGGCTGTGAGGCTTACAGATCTCGCCTGAACTGGAGTCGACATTACGTGTTTGGCTCTCTTTGTAGGGGCCACCTCGAAACGCGAATTCTTTTGGACCCAGTCGTCCAGTACTGACTGTGCCCACCGATTCAGCTGATGACGAGGACGACAGCCTCCTCAACCGGTGGGGAGATCTCGAACACCCGTTCGGCGACCCCGAGGAGTCAGACCTCGTCTCCGGGCCTACACAGGCTTCGGACTACGAGCCCGATGAGCCGACCGTCGAGGAACTCTCGGGCGACCTCTCGGAGGTCGACTCCGACCTCCTCAACACGTTCGCGGTCTGTGTGCTGCTGGCCAACCTCGGGGTTCTGCTGATCAGCGTCGGTTTCTTACTTGTCGTCTTCCGCGATATGCTCCAGCTCGGCGGTGGGCTGTTCGTTATTGGCTCTCTAACGCTGTTTCGCCTCCGACAGTACTACCGATCGTACATCTACGACCACGAGGCCGACTCCGAGGTGGCGGCCGATGCGGACTCAGCGCCCGGGTCCGAGACAGCGGCTGATGGGAACCTGCCACCGGAATCGGAACCGACCGAGTCAGGACACAATCGCTAACTCTGTTGAATCCCTCCGTCGACCCGAATGCGAACCGTGTCAGCTGCCGACGGGACCCGCTATCTCCTCATCAAACAGTCGAGTGATACGAGCCTCGTCCGGGACCCCGAGACGGGAACCGAGCAGTATCTCGATAACGACCAACTCGAGGCAGTCGACGGGGAGTCACCGCTGGAGACTGCGGCAGCAGCCATCGACGCCCCGGTGCGGCGACTACTCACGGCGACCCATAACGACCGCTCGCTGGGGCTGCTCGTCGAGTTGGTCGACCGCGGGCCCTGCTCGACGATCGAACTGCTCGAGGGCTACGACCTCTGTGAAAGCGACCTCCATGGTCTCCTCGCGGAGTTTCGGGCCGCCGGGCTGGTCGAGGAGGCGACCAAGTACGGCGAGCGCGGCTACGATGCAACTGAGCTGGCAGCGACCGCCCTCGACCAACTCCGGACGGGGAGTTAGTCGTCGCCTACCTGCCCGAGGACGGCGAGATCGGCGTCGTCGGTACGGTTCACTGTCGATTGGTTGGTCGTGGGGTTCTTTTCGACTGTGAGCAGGTCGTCGGCCGCCCCGACGAGTTCGTCGTCGTGGCTGACGATGAGGATCTGCCGGACGCCGAAGCCACGCATCTCTTCGACGAGGTCGACGAGTCGGCCAACGTGGCCCGAATCCAGGAAGACGGTCGGCTCGTCGAGGATGAGCGGCGGCGTCGGTGCCGCCCCATCGATCCCCTCGGCCAGCAATCGGTAGATCGCACACCGGAGGCTCAGATTGAACAGCGCGCGCTCGCCGCCGGAGAGCTGTTCGGGCTCCAGCGGTTGGTCGTCCTTCTGGTAGACAGTGAGTTCGTACTGGCCGTCGAGTTCGATGTGTGAGTAGGCGTCGTTGCCGTAGACGAGCTCGAACGTCTCGTTGAGCATCCGTTCGAGGCTCTCGACGTTCTGTCGCCGGAGCTCGGTTCGGAGTTCACCGTACATCGCTTCGAGGCTCTCGGTTTCCTCGTGAAGCGCTTCGAGCCGGTCGACGCGGGTGGCGATCTCGTCGCGTTCCTCCCGGAGGGTTTCGAGCTGTTCGATGTCGGCTCTGACGCCGCCGATGGCGTTCTGGAGCTCGTCGCGCTGCTCGCGGAGTTCGTCCAGTTTCTTGCCGACCCGTTCGAGGTAGTCCTCGGCGTTGGCCGTCCGCTTGCGGGCCGCTTCGACGGCCGATTGGTCGAACGCCTCCCGTAGCTCGTCGCACTGTGTGCGCTTGTCGGCCAGCCACTCGCGGCGGTCGGCGTTGCGCTCGGCCAGCGACTCGCGTTTGTCGGCAAGGCGATCGATCCTCGCGGTGAGCTCATCGATTTCGCTCCGGAGCTCGTCGACTGCTTCGAGTCGATCGAGCCCCTCGGTGAGCTCGGCTCGCCGTTGGGTCAGGCGCTCGATCTCCTCACGGGTGTCGGCGGCCTCCTCGCGTTTGGTTTCGGCTGCGTCGCGCCGTTCGGCTGCCTCCTCGCGTTTGGTTTCGGCTGCGTCGCGCTGCTGTTCGGCCGCCTCACGTTTTTTGATGGCCGTCTCGTGGCGGGTTTCGACCCGGTCGACGAGCCGCTCGCGTTCGGCATCAAGCTTCGAGAGCTTCGATTCGGCCTCCATGAGTTCGGTTGCGGCCGCGATGTCGTCGTCCACCTCCCTGCGTTTCTCGCGAATCGCTTCGAGTTCGGATTCGAGCGTCGCGATCCGGTCGCGCTGCTCGTCGATGTCGGTAACGTGTGGCGCGTCGTCGACCGGCTGGCCACAGGTCGGACAGTTTCCTTCGGCCAGCAGCTCCTCGGCCTCGGCGACCGACTCGCGGACGCTGCTCAATGTCGCTTTGGTTTCGGCTTCCCGTTCGCCGAGCTTCTGGCGGCGCTTCTGGAGCTGCTCGCGGTGGACTGTTGCCTCGCCGACGGCGACCGGTGTGTCCTCGAATTCGGCGCGGAGCGCCGACTGCTCGTCGGCCAGTGACTCTCGCTTGGATTCGGCCTCTTTGGCGGCTGATTCGGCCTCGTCGGCTGCTGTATCGGCCTCTTTGGCGGCTGATTCGGCCTCGTCGGCTACGGTCTCCAGCTCGTCAGCTGTCGTTTCGAGGTTGTCGGCCTGGTTCTCGAAGCCGGTGGCTTTCACTCGGAGATCGCTGATGTCCTCGGCGAGCTCCTCCTGTCGGTCGGCCAGGGTCGATTTTCGGTCGGTGATCGCCTCGGCAGTGGCCTCGGAGAGTTCAATCTCCGCGAGCCGGTCGGCGAGATCGGCTTCCAGCTCCTCGCGTTTGTCCCGGGCAGTCCGCTGCTCGTCGCCGAGTTCGTCTCTCGTCGAGGCAGTGTCGCTGATGTCGGTTTCGAGCGCCTCGATCTCGGCTTCGAGTGCCTCGATCTCGGCCCGATTGTCCTCGTACTCCGCGAGCGTCGATTCGGCGTCTTCGAGCGTCGACTCGGCCTCGCTCTGCTGGCCCTCGAAGTGGTCGATCTCCCCTTCGACACCGCCGAGATCGCTTTCGAGGCTGTTGAGCTTCGCCTGGAGGTTCTGGGACTCCTTGGTCTCGATCTGGGAGTCGACCTGTTTGAGCGACCCCCGGGCGTCTTTCAGCACGTCGTCGACGCCGAGACGGGCCTCTCCGGCCCGATCGCGATAGGTTTCGAGCATTCCCAACTGCAGCAAGTCGTCGATCATGTCTTGCCGCTGCTGGGGGGTGGCGTTAATGAGCTTATTCACCTCGCCCTGCCGGACGTAGGCGCAGTTGACGAACGCCTCGGCGTCCATCCGTAGCAGGTCGGTAACGAAGATCCGAACGGCACGTGCGCCATCCCGCGAGACCGGCTCGCCGCTGCTGTCGTCGCCTTCCAGAACGCATTTGCTCGTCGAAACCCGATCGCCGCTCCGGCGGAGCTGGCGTTCGATCGTGTAGTCGACGCCCTCATGGGTGAACCACAGCTCGATCGAGGCCTCGTCCTCGCCGTTTCGGATGATATCGCCGAGCGTTCCCGAGAGGGCTTTCGACCCGTAGAGGGCAAAGAAAGCCGCCTCCAACAGCGAGGACTTGCCGCTGCCGTTGAGTCCGTGTATCACCGTGACACCATCGCGGAACCGGACGTCGACGTCGCCGTAGGGCTTGAAATTCGAGAGTCGAAGCCGGCTGAACCTCATTGGAGATCCTCCAGGGAGAGCTGACCGTCGGTCGCAGGTTCGTTCGTGGGCTCGTCTGCGGGTTCGTCACCGACGGTTTCGGCTTCCGTCCCCGTTAGGTCGTCACTACCGGTGCCGTCGACCGGATCAGCAGGCTCGGATACCACTCCGTCTTCGACGAGCTGGGAGATCTCCTCACGGACGTTACTGTCGGCGAGCTTGCTGGCTCGAACCGTCTCGTCGATGTCGAGGGCAGTCTCCGAAAGCTCCAGGTCGCGGATCTTCTCGTCGACGGCGGCGTCGGGATCGGCGAAACTCACCGAGAGTTCGGCTTCGGTTTCGATCTCCCGGCGGTCGGTGACGCGGGCTACCAGCGCCCCGCGGTCGAGGGCGAACTCTTCGATGCTCGCAGGGGTAACGGGCTCGCCGTCGCCGAGGATTTCGACGCTGACTACTGCATCGTCGAGATCGTACTGTCGGACCTGCTCGCGGACGCGACTGCTGCCTTCGCCCTCGGCGAGGTCGACGCTCACGAAGACGAAGGGTCGCGTCTTCACGGACCGCTGGCGGATGTCGACGCCCGCTGGCCCCTCCTCATCGCCGAAGTCGACGACGTTGTAGCCGCGACCGTCGCGTTCGCTCGCGCTCGCACGCTCGGTCGACCCGCAGTACGTTACCCATGTCTCGTCGACCTGTTCGATGCCTGCTTCGTGGTTGTCCCCCAACAGGACGGCATCGAAGGCGACGGTCGACTCCTCGAGGACGGTTTCGGTCTCCCAGTTGGCGTGGGCAAACGGGGTAAAGAGGCCGTGACTAACGAGGACCGATTGGGTAGCCTCGTCAGCCGGCGATGCGAACGCGTAGTCGAGGTCGTCGCGTCGAGAGACCGGCACGTGATCGAGTCCGTAGATCGCCGCCGAGCCGACTATCACCGGTTCGGAGCCGAGTCGGGTCGCGAGATCCAGCCGTTCGAAAAGGTCGAGCCACTGGCCGCCACGTGTCGACTCGTGGTTGCCGACGACCGCGAGAAACGGGATGTCGGCGGCCGCGAGTCGGCGGAGCGCGTTGAGCGTCCCAAGGAGATCTGGAAGTTCGGGCCGTCGGTCGTGGAACAGGTCCCCGGCGTGGATGACCGCTGCCACGTCCATCTCGATGGCGTCATCGATTACCTGCTCGAAGGCATCCAGAAAATCCTGTCGACGCTCGGCGGAGTGGTACTGTTGGTAGCCGATATGGGTGTCGCCGGTGTGTATCACCCGTGTCATTGCCCGTCTGTTGTTCCTCGTGTGGTATATCGGTTCCGTGGCTCGCCGGGCCAAGCTAGCGCGGTGTGCACGGCTGTAGGTATAAACGTAAAGACCGTCTACCGAACAACCAGTCGAGTCGTCGACATCGACCGCCGCAGAACCTCCCTCTTAGATATTGAGACTGTAGAGCCGCTTCCGGGCGTCGGAGAAAGAAAAACGGGAGTCGACCACGTCGGCGTCTTCGAGTCTGCTCAATGCGTACCGAACTGTCCGCGGCGGCAACAGCGTCTCTTCGGCGAGCTCGCTCTGGGTGAGCGTGTCGTTGTACTCAAGAACCTTGGCGACGAGTTTCGCACTCGGCGGGAGATCACGGACTGCAGCCCATCGGTCGCCTGATTCGTCGGCCGAAACAGCTTCTGGCGCGCTCATGGATACCGGCTAGTCTCGAATGCTGTATGATAATACTTGCTATTAGTTGCTATTACCTTTAGGCATGGTGTGGGTGTGGTATCATGAGCGGCGAGGAGCACCCCGACCCGAAACCTCTTATTAATCACCGTCCTAGTGTTGCCGATGACTGACACCGTGGACGACGTCGAACTACCCTACGAGGAGACGGCGTCCCGACAAGACAAAATCGAGGCGCTGCAGGATCGCTTAGGCGTCATCGAGTCCCAAAACGAGGAGATGCGGGACAAACTGCTCGACGCCAACGCGGAGAACAACAAGTACAAACAGAAGTTGGAGCGGCTGACTCACGAAAACAAGAAGCTCAAGCAGTCACCGCTGTTCGTTGCCACCGTTCAGGAGCTTTCCGACGAGGGCGTGATTATCAAACAGCACGGCAACAACCAGGAGGCCCTTACTGAGGTCACTCCCGAGATGCGCAAAGAGCTTGAACCCGACGCCCGCGTCGCGGTCAACAACTCGCTGTCGATCGTCAAGCGGCTCGACAATGAGACTGACGTGCGCGCTCGCGTGATGCAGGTCGACCACAGCCCCGATGTGACCTACGAGGACATCGGCGGCCTCGCCGACCAGCTCCAAGAGGTCAGAGAGACCGTCGAGATGCCGCTTGACCGGCCGGAGATGTTCACCGAAGTCGGCATCAATCCACCGTCGGGTGTCCTGCTGTACGGCCCGCCGGGGACCGGCAAGACGATGCTCGCCAAGGCAGTCGCCAACCAGACCAACGCCTCCTTTATCAAGATGGCTGGCTCCGAGCTCGTCCACAAGTTCATCGGCGAAGGGGCCAAACTCGTCCGTGACCTCTTCGAGGTCGCCCGCGAGAACGAGCCCGCCGTGATCTTCATCGACGAGATCGACGCCATCGCCTCGAAACGGACCGACTCCAAGACCTCGGGCGATGCCGAGGTCCAGCGGACGATGATGCAGCTACTCTCGGAGATGGACGGCTTCGACGAGCGGGGAGATATCCGCCTCATCGCAGCAACTAACCGCTTCGATATGCTCGATCCCGCCATCCTGCGACCCGGTCGCTTCGACCGCCTCATCGAGGTGCCGAAGCCCGAGGCCGACGGTCGGGAGATCATCTTCCAGATCCACACCCGCAACATGAACGTCTCCGACGATGTCGACTTCCACGAACTCGCCGAACTCGCCACTGAGGCCTCCGGTGCCGACATCAAGGCTGTCTGTACGGAGGCCGGGATGTTTGCCATCCGTGACGACCGCACCGAGGTCTACCGCCAGGACTTCGTCGACGCCTGGGAGAAGATCCAGGTCGAGGCCGACGAGGAAATCGGTAGCTCGTTAGCCTTCGCCTAACGCCCGCTGGCCTCGATTTCCGTCTTTGATTCGCCGAAAGCGACAGCACTCAGTTCGGCTGTGAAAGTCCCCACGCAATGTGATCCCACAACCGTTCGTAAAGATAGTAGGTCCCCGTTTTGACGACGTTGGCAACGATCCCGATGTTGAGTGCGTTTCCGATATCTCCAAGAAAAACCCATGCGACGGCGACGGTGACGAGGATCATAACCAGTCGATAACAAGCTGTCTTGACGAGCGCGCGTTTCCGCGCCTGCAGCGCCGACCGCGAAAACAACCCCATACACTGGCTACGGACCCAGATTTTATAAACACTGTTCGAGGCGACCTGTCGACGACTCCGAACCACTCAACAGGCTACCCGTCAACAGTGCTGTATGGGCACACGACTCGACAGTCGACACGACCAGACACTCGAAGTAATCGATCGGCTCCACGACGCCTACCCCGATACGACGATCTCGCTGAACTTTTCGAGCCGCTTGGAACTCCTGATTGCGGTGATGCTGTCGGCCCAATGTACCGACGAGCGGGTCAACAAGGTCACCGCGGAGCTGTTCGACAAGTACGATGGAGCCGAAGCGTACGCGGCTGTCGACCAGGAGATACTCGCCGAGGACATCTCGTCGATCACCTACTACAACAACAAGGCCAAATACATCCGCTCGGCCTGTTCGGACATCATCGAAAAACACGACAACGAAGTGCCGGATACGATGGACGAACTCACCGATCTCATGGGCGTCGGCCGCAAAACGGCTAACGTCGTCCTCCAGCATGGCCACGAGATCGTCGAGGGCATCGTCGTCGACACCCACGTCCAGCGCATCTCCCGACGGCTCGGAATTACAGAGGAACAGCGACCCGAAGCCATCGAACAGGATCTCATGCCGATTGTCCCCGAGGAAGACTGGCAGTGGTACACCCACCTTATGATTACCCACGGCCGGGAGACCTGCACGGCGATCAACCCGGACTGTTCCGAGTGCCTGCTCGAAGACATCTGTCCCTCGTCGAAAGTCGACAACGCGGTCGACCTCGCCTCCGACGAGCCTTGGGACTGAGAGGCGCTTATAAATAGCCGCCAACTACTGATATGTCGGTGGCACTCCCCTTATAAGAAGTACCGCAGGACGTACCGATAGATCCCGACCAGCCACGCGGCGATCCAAAACAGCGTGTAGCCGAAGACGCCGATCCGGAGTCGTCCCCGCCACGCACTCATGTTCTCGTGGAGATCGTCGAGGTCGACGTCTTGGTCCGGATTCTTGTAGAGGTCGGCGTTCCGCTTGGCCTGAAAGATCCGGACGATCCCGGTCAGTCCGGCCAGCAACAGCGCGTAGGCCTGCAGCCCGAGGAACGCATGCAGCGCCGACAGGCCTCCCAATTGGTCGAACAGCCGTGGAATCATCCATGTGACCATCGGCACTGTCGTCAGCGTTAGCCCCACGGAAATGAACTTCAGGTGGTGGGTGAGCACGTCCCACGTCACCGTTTCAGCGTCGATCATGATCCACGCCCCATAAAGGAAGAAGGGAAAACTCGCGGTCACCGACAGTGCCGCGAGCGTCGCGATCGTCACGTCTTCGACCATTACCGACTGTTGGCCGTCGACGGTCTAAAACATCCGCTTTTTGTTGTCAGTCGCCACCGCCGCTTGTCGGCCTACCACGTCCCGTGGAAGGTGTCGAACTCCAGATCTTCGAGCGGCTTGTTGCCCACGGCGATCTCGTACTCGCCGGGGGTCACCATCGGCTTGTCGAACCGCGGCCCGTCGTCGGTCGTGATCCGCGGACAGCCGGTGTTAACGAAGGCGTCCATATCGAAGTTCAGCAGCCGGTCGGGGGTGACCTCGTCCATCGTGATCAGGTAGGCGTTCTCGTTGTTGTTGAGGATCTCCTCGGCGACCTCCCAACGACCTTGGCCGATCTTGGTACAGAAGATGACGCCCCACTTCTCGGCATCCATCGCCTTGTGGACCGTGGCGTACCGCTGTTTGAGGAACTGGTCGGGGTCGGCGATCGTGACGACGTTGTTGACCGGGTCGGCGATGACGACGTTCTTCTCTTGGTGTTCCATCGCCAGCCCCATCGGGTGGAACTTGCCGCCGCCGACATAGAGGACTTGGTCGGCGTCGATATCTGCGGAGGCGTAGTTGCAGCCCAGCACTTGGCCCTCGTAGGTGAGTCGATCGTCGCCGCGTCGGGTGTGGACTTCATACCCTCTGTCTTCGAGCCAGTCGACCATCTCGCCGAAGCGGTTCATGTGCTGGGCGGTCGTCACCAGCCCCACGGCGGGGTCATTGTCGGGGTCTTCGAGTTCGTCCAGCGACTCTTCGAGGATCGGGAAGGGGTCGACGTTCGAGAACAGCGGGACGTAGATGATCTTGTCCGACTCCTTCATCGGCGAGTGGCCGAAGTGGACGAAGACGTCGGTGCGGCGCATCAGGAACGTATCGAGATCGCA
>Ga0102936_1000705_pt1 | contig 13439 bp, 26 predicted proteins | sample SalPon2_A_H2O_MG_FD_78502 | JGI IMG/M metagenome (GOLD analysis project Ga0102936, IMG submission 78502) | Salt pond water microbial communities from South San Francisco under conditions of wetland restoration - Salt Pond MetaG R2_A_H2O_MG | ecosystem: Environmental > Aquatic > Non-marine Saline...
AAAAGCCGTCAGGTGCAAAGGACACCTGCCGACCGCTACGCAGGCATGACAGACTACGATAGCGACACCCAAGACAGTACCGATTACGACCATACTAGTCACGACGACCTACACACGCTGTATTGGGACAAGGGCCTGTCCCAAAGCGAAATGTCGGAGGTGTTGGACGTGTCGAAAGGCGGCGTCCAATACTGGATGAACAAACTAAATGTAGACCGGAAGACCGCCGCCCAAGCGTCCGCAGATTCGTGTCGCGTGAATAAGGCTAATTTCAAGACCAATAATCAGGGCTATGAGATATGGCGGTCTCGGGAGAATGGGAAAGAAATTGCAGTTGGTGTGCATCGACTATTGGCAATTGCCGAAGGGGCCGACCCATATCGGATATTCTCGACAGACGTTCATGCTCACCACGCGAATGGTGTGAAGTGGGACAACCGCCCCGAGAACGTCCATGCAAAGGACGCTCGGAAACATATTGGAGATCACAACCGGGGCGAACGAATGGCCGACTCAAAGTTGACGCCGGGCGATATTCGGGAAATCAGGCGGCTACTAGACGAAGATTTGTCACAGTCTGATATTGGGGATATATTCGGGGTTGACCAATCACTAATATCTCGGATAAAAACAGGGTGTTATTGGTCGCATATTGAGTGACCCACCACGTTTTTGCTAACGGCCGTCTGATACAGCGGCATGGAGAAATTTCGCGGGCAAACAGCGGTGATAGAAGTCACGCAGGGCGGCACCACCGTCCCGACGGGGATTCTCGACGACCCTGAAGTCACGGTTAGCAAGAACATCGAACAGCTACGCGGGGCGGGGGAAATCACATGGCAGGACCTCCAACAGACCGAACTCGAAATCGGCGTCACGGGCACGATCATGGAGTGGGACCTTGACACGTGGACCACCTTCGTCGGATACGACGACGTGGCCGACGAACTTCGGATCGACGCCGAAGTGCCGACGTGGACCACGACCGTCATTTACGAAGACACGTCGGGCGACACCGCCGAGTTCCCCGTGCAAGAGTGTTACACCGAGGACACCACCGTCGGCGGCGGGCGGGAGGAGTGGATCGGCATGGACTTGGACTTTACCGGCCAAACGATTACGGACGTACTCGCTGATTCGACCACGGCGGGGAGTTCCTAAGCGCGACTTAGTAGACACATGACCGAATCAGACTATTCCATTCTTGACCTGCGGGAGTTGAGCGAGTCCGACGCAAAAACGGCGTTCATGGACGGCGACATGAGCGCCGAGGACTTCGAGCGGTGGAAGCAACTCAACGAATTGGAGCAGGGTGCCCAAGACACGCGCGAACGCTTCGCGGACGAAGACGAGACGGTGGCCGACCTTACGGTGCGGGCCGACATGGACGCGCTCGGCACCGAAGTTGAGTTGTACGGCAACGACGTACTGGTTCACGTCAACACCGAAGCCGAGGCGTTTGTCGATGCCGCCGAACGGGTGGACGAACTCATGTCCGATACCGACCCCGAGGACGTGTCGGAACTCGGCGCGGACGCACTCGACGAGATTGCCACGCACCTCAAGACAATGTTCGACGAAGCGTTCGTGCGGTGGAACGGCCACGAGTGGGCCGACCTGCGTGACGATCAACAGGCCGACGTACTCGAATCCATCCGGCGGAAGTGGGGCGTCGACGCCATGCTCAACGCATGGTTAGATATTGCCGTTGCGATTCACGAGGAACGCGAGAACCAAATGGACGTGATAGAGTCCTTTCGCTCGCCGGAACGGCGCGGGCGTCGTTGAGGTGTTACGGCTGACGGGGTTCCGTAGCTATTCGGAGTTCATCGACGAGACGGACCCGCTTGAGCGCCACCTGTTGCTCAAGTCGATCCAACAGTACCACGACGAACGGGAACAGTAACCCCGACGCTTTTCTCACGCCGGCACCGAGTGACGTTCATGAGCGCCGACGGCGAAGTTGAGGTAGCGGTCCGTGCCGAAGGGACCGAGGACGCCGCCGAACAGTTGGCCGAGGGGGCCGAGGCGGGTGGTGGCCAGCAGGCCGGCGGCCTTCGAGGACGGATCGGACGGGCCGGGTTACTCGGCGGGGCGTTGCTGGCACTCGCCGGGCCACTATTGGATGTGTTGACGCCGATTCTCTCGCTTCTTGAGGCGTTCCTTGCCCCGGTGGCGATCATGTTGCTTCGGCTACTGTCGCCGGTCCTTCGGATTCTCTTTTCGAGAGTCCTACCGGCGTGGCTATCGTTCATGAGCAACGTCAACGGGTTCATCGGGAAGTTATCGTTCCTCGATAAGTTGTCCTTACTCGCGCCGACCGTTGCGTTGCTCCGATTACTCGGTGTCGACGTGCGGGGACTATGGGAGACGGCGAAGTCCCTGCCGGGAGATATTTGGTCGTTCATGAAGCGCCTGCCGAGACAGATATGGGAGTACGTGCGGATGCTCCCCGACAGAATAGCGAGCGCCATCCGCCCGGACTTCGCGTCCCCGCCGTCGCGGAACCGTGGCGACTTCGGATTCGCGGGGGCGAGTGACGCCCAAAGCGGTGGCGGTATCGGGTCGTCGAATCCGATCATCAACTTCTCGGGTGGCTTGTCCACGTTGATCGACCGTATCGAATCCAGCGCCGACGTTGACCTTCAGCCATGACGACCGAAAAACTCACGCTGACGCTTGACCCCGGCGAAGCGAGCGAACGCCAATACACCATCGACATGATTGACACGGTGGAGCTTAGTTCGACTAAGGAAGCGTTCAGTATCGCCCCGCCGGGGTTGGCCGCAAGCGAGAATATCCTGTTGGGTGTCTCGGGGATGCAGGCCGATATTACGATCAATTGGGCGGTGCATGACGACGGGACCGACAAGGCCAACGGCACCCACACAAGTACGGTCGTCACGGTCGAAGAACAGTTGACGTATCTCGAAGACGTGATGCACGCCCCGGACTTCGCGGCGTCGTGGGAGTTGGACCACGCCACAGGGGCGGCCTTCAACGACGACGACGTATTCGTCGAGTCCATCGACCCGACGGTTATCTCGAATCAGTCCCCGAAGTGGAAACCCGCGACCATGCGCTTGCGTCGGGGTGGGTCAATCGGATAGCCCCGAACGCCTAACCTCCCGGCGCGACACGTAGGGGCATGGCCACCGACATTACCGTGGGAGGAACGTCAATCTCCTACCGGGATTTCAGTATCGACATTCCCCTATCGCCCGCTGGCGTGGCACCGACGGCGACGATCATCACCAATTCGAGCGAGAGTATCAGCGCCAACGACGCAGTGGAAATCACCATCGACGGGACCACGCGATTTTCGGGCGTGGCAACATCGGGTGGCGAGATTCGAAGCAACGGCGGCGTGCGTCTCGAAGCCGAACATGAAGCGGTCAAGCTGTTCGAGGAGCAGGTCAATATCTCCCTTTCGGGGACGTTCACCAACCGCGACGTGCTCGACGAAGCCCTTGCCCAAGCCAATATTGGCGGGCAATTCACGCTGGATTACAATACCACCGGCACCACCATCGGCAACGATTACGATGTTGAGAATCGGACTGTGAAGCGCGTCTTTCAGGACATGGCCGACCGCACGTCGACGGTGTGGTGGGTCAATCCCGCCGCCGACGAAATCAACGTCAATACCGAAGGCGGACGGGGGATTTGGGAAACTATCGACACCGAGACGGACAAGGCGGTACTCCAACAGTTTGATTCGGGTGGGCTTGAGTCGGTCCGTAACGACGTGACGATAGTTGGTACTGGGGCTGAGCAGGTGACGGGGACCGCGACCGACGGCACGTCAATCTCAACGTATGGCCGACAGTCCGAGACGATCAACGTCTCCTATATCACGACCACGGGTGAGGCGGACGCGATGGCCTCGGAGTTGCTAATCCCCGACCCACTCGCGTCGGGCAAACTGCTCGTGGGCCAAAACGTCGGGACCGTTGCGGCACCGCTTGTCAATCGGACCATCGACCTCACCGACGACGCGAAAGGCGTCTCGGCCACGGACCTCGTGATTGAGAAACAGACTATCGAACAGGGACGTGCCACGTTGACTATCGGTGAGGGGAGCGGCGTGAATCTGGCGTCGGTCAATCGGAAGTCCAAAAGCGCGGGTGACACGACCGAACCGGGGAGTGTCTACGGGAGTGACCGGATCGGGGACAATAGTATCGACTCGAATCAACTCGTCGACTCGGCGGTCATCGAACAGAAACTTGACGACCTTGCGGTGACGCTGAATAAGGTTGACTTCGACGCCATCGACGAGACGAAGATTCAAGACGACTCTATCTCGACGCCGAAACTCCAAGCGGCGGCCGTCGTCGCGTCGAAGATAGCGAGCGATACCATCACCGCGAATGAAATCGCGGCCGGGACGATTACGGCGCTTGAAATTGCGGCCGATACGCTCACCGCCAACCAGATAGATACGCTCGACCTCGAAACGAACCAACTCACGCTATCCGACCCCGGATTAGATGGTGTGCTTGAGTTTCAAAATGAACAGATAAACGGCGTCGACACCATCGAGATGCTTCAAACCGATGCCGGAGGGTTCGGGGCTATCGGGACGTTCGGCCAACCGTGGGACTTCGTGTTCTCGACTCGCGTGCGCCCCGATAGCGATAACGTCGGGTTCGTGGGCGAGTCGTCAGCCGCCTATTCGGAGGTGTGGGCCTACGACTACTTCGACGCCGCGACCGACTCGACGATCAACGACGGGGGTGACGTACTCGCGGGGCTTGCGGAGGGCCACGGGCCACCGGACCATTGCATCAAATGCGACGACGACGGCACGGAACTCGGGACGGACTTATCCAAGCTTAGTCATTCTCTCATGGACATTTGCCGCGCCCAACAGCGGAAAATCGAGGACTTGGAGGACCGCCTGTCGGCGCTTGAAGGGGACAACGCCTAACCCGACGGCGCGACGATTCAGAGTATGCCACACGAATTGAGTGCCGCACGGGATACGCTGTCGGCAATCACGGGATGGCCGGCGTCGAACTCCCGGCAGATCATGTTCACGGTCGTGCTTGGCGACGAGACGGGCAAGGACATTACCAGCGACACGCTTCGATGGGGGTTGCTTAATCGGCGGTATGAGGATATATCGGACGCCGTGGTATCCGACGCCGATAGTGACGTGACGCTTCGGACGAGTGGCGTCGTCGATCCGACGGCCGGGGAGTTCCGCGTCGACGTGGCCGAGGATACGCTATCTGGCGAGTGGGGGGAGTATTGGCAACGGGTGGTCGTCGATCCGGCGGGCGATACGAAACAGTCGTGGGTCGGGAAGGTAATTCTCTCGGCGGACTAGTCGGCGCGAACGCTTTAGGCCCGCCGGGTGAATGGTGACGTATGCCCGACCGCACGATCAACTGGGGCGCGGACGCCACCGAAGCGACGTATCGGACCCAAGACACCGACGCCGTTGATGGGGGTGGGAACTTCCGGGTTGTGGAAGATATGGTTGCGGGGACGGTGTTGCTCGAATACGATACCGCGAACGGATGGCAGGTGCGCGCGGCCGTCGACCTCAACAACAACGACCTGAGTGGCGTCGGCCAGTTGAACGCGAATAATGCGACCGTGGCGAATACGGTTGATTGCACCGACCTCCAATCAAGTAGTGTTGATACCGGACAAATCAACTTCACACAAGCAAATCTAAACCCGTCGGGGAGTGGGGCTGACGATATATTCTTTGGCGACTCGGGTGGCACTCCAGTAATATACCCTACTTCTGACGAAACTGGACAGCTAGGAATATCTGGCCTTGGTTGGGACATTATTTACTCCTACCAATTTTACGACCTGTCTCAAAACGCGACGCTTTCGGACGGCGGCTCTACGTTAGAAGGACTCTCAACGATGGGATCGCCCCCGGACTTCTGCGTGGAGTGTGATGATAGCGGCGAGGTTCAAGCAACGGATGTTGGATCACTCTCGTCGTGGCTATTTGAAGTCGCCAAAGAACAACAGCAGTGTATCGAAACGCTCGAATCGATCGTCGAAGACCTAAAAAATCGGGTTGAGACGCTCGAAAGTGCCTAACCTATTCGGCGTCTTGAATTGTTCCAGTCCCGCCCACGGTGGCCGTCCATGCGTTCGCTTGTGGGTGGGCGATTTCAACGGTGGCCGTATCCGACGCCGTATCGGACACGAGAACGCTATCGCTCCGGTCCAACACCTCGAACACAACGCGAACGGACACGTCCCGCGTCACCGTCTCACCGACTTCGACGGCGAAGTCCGAAGCGTCCCACGCCGAACTATCGGTGAGGCGGCCGGTGAGTCCAGTTTGGCCCTCGAAGACGGCGCGGGAGGTGTCCAGTCGCTCCGACGCTATCTCGTCACCGCCGACGACAAGGCCGAAGCGGACGGCCGACACCGCTTCGGTGCCGGCATCGTAGCCGTATCGCAGATCGACCACGAGTTCGGGCGTTATCTGTTCGGCCTCAAACTCGGCGTCGGCCACGTCGAAGCTGTCCATCGACACCTCGGCGTGGGCGTGTCCCGCGAGCGAGAGCAGACCACCACCACCGACGGCGACGGTCCCGACGGCGACAAGGGCGGTTCGTCGATCAATACGACTCGTGTCTGTAGCTGGCAAGCGTCGACTCATGGTGTGCATCCCGCCGCCCCCACCACGGGACGACGGCATGACATGGTAGTATGCCGACTGGCATAACACTAGGGGAAACGGACAATAGCGTGGCTAGCGTTGCAGAATATCGGCCATATCCGACAGTTCCTCTAACTGTTCAAGCGCCTTGTCCACGTCCGGGTCGTCATCCCGAAGCGCCCCGATAGCGTGCATGGTCCGAATCCGAATCCGGGTGGCGAACACGTCGAGTGTCTTGCCCTCAATATCGTTCGCGTCAGCGCTCCGGGTGGCCGCCCGCAAATCCTGTTCGATCAACGTCCGCAGGTGGGCGTCGATGTGTTGGGAGCGCGGGAGCGTATCGGTCCACTCGGTCCATGTCTCTCGGTCCATCTGGAATTGATAGGTCACGCGGTCGGCGTCGGCCATGTCGGTTGCTATCACGCCACTTAGTTGAACTTAGTGGTTCTACTGTGTGCCATGTGGCACAACACTTATGGTCACGGCGCTATACAATAGATATGTAACGATGCCTGCCACCGACCTCAACCCGAGTGCGATAGCGTGGGATAGCACCGACCACTACAACGGCGACCGGCTCAAGGACTGGGACGTAATCGAATCCGTGGCCGACGTGACGACCGACACGCTTCGGCGGGTGACGGGCGAATGACTGTCACCGAAACAACGGTGAATGGCAAGACGCTTTCAACGTTTGGAGAGACTCATCAAGGCGAAAGCGAAACTGTCGCGCGGAAGATACTCGCCAACGACTCCGACGTGACTGACGTAACGGCTTTTTCGTCGGGGCGTACCGAAGTGTGGCTTCGTGGCGTTGATCGGATGAATTGGCGAGCGCCGGATGGTTGGCATATCACGGCCGTCTCCATGTTCGGCGACTTCGAGGAGAACCGACGCGGGGCGGCGTGTATCACTATTCGGCCGGACGAGTAACGTCGGGGGCCACGCGCCCCAGTCCCCGGTATGGCCGTCGGTATCGGGCCGGCGGTCACGGAGGACTATCGCATGACGACCTATCGAATCCGACGCAACGGACGTATCGACACGACAGACTGTGCTTACTGTGCCGAACAAGCGAGTCGCAACGGCGCGAAAGTGACGGCGCAGGTGAACGCATGAGCGGACCACAAGTTGAGACTCAAATCGGGACCACGACTGTCGAGACTCCGGCGCGGGTACTCAACCCAACGACAGACAAAGACCAAGACCTGCGAAAACTTAGCGAAACTGGATACTGCCGCCAGTTTCTCGCTGTGTGGTCGCACATGGACAACGCTGGAACAATCAACGTCGACGACGCGCCGGTATTGTCGTTCGACAAGTCTCGGTTTGACCTACGCGAGACTGACGGGCAGTATGTGTTGGTCAAGAAAGAGCCTGAAAGTGAGTTTGGCAAGTGTGTGTTAGGTGATGACGATGACTGACGACTACGACAGTACGAACCTCAACGTCAGCGAGTCGGCCGACAAAATCCGTCTCGAAACGAAGGTGAAGCGTGGCGAGGGAACCCGCGACCAAGACGAAGTGAAGGTGAAGATCAAAGGTGGCGATCCCGAAGACGCCGCCGCGACCCTTGCCGAGACGTTGGATGCACTCGACGAACACGGCGTCGTCGAGACGCTCCGAGACACGCAGGCCGGTGGTGGCGAATGAGTCGGTGGTGGGATGACGGCAGTCGTTTCGAGGATGCCCGTATTATCGCCAAACACAACGACGAGTATGACACGGTGTTAGACGTTTTGACCGAAATGCACGAACGCGAGGACTGGACATGAACGACTACTGGACGATAATCGACCACGACAACGACAACGAAAAGACAGCGGAGAACAGACAGGACGCCGAACAGAAGGCCGAGACTGCACGCGAGTTCGGGAGTGAGAACGTCGAGATCATCCCACCCGGTGATGGCACCGAAACGGACGGCGGAAATACCGAAGTCGTTGACGTGCCCAAAGATTCACCCGACGAACTGATGGCAGACGCCGAGGAGATACCCCAGTCGCCAAGCGTGGCCGACGATCCGATAGACTGGGTGCCGTCACACTTCGTCGACGACATTCAAGGCGTCCCGGCGATCAATCGCAAGGGATATGCGGTGCTTGCCGAACAGTACGGGATTCAAGTCACACGCGAGTTCGTGACCTACCCGTCCGAAACGGATTTCGGGTATGCCGAAGCCGAAGCAACGGCCGTTACGCAAGACGGGCGGGAATACTCTGGATTCGGGAGCGCACACGTTGATCGGCAGGACGGTGACGACGAACACCTCTTGGGCGAACTCGCGGAAACGCGGGCCATCAAGCGCGCGCTAGCACTCGCTACGGGCGTCGGCATGACTGCCGTGGAAGAACTCAAGAGCGAACTATGAAAGCAAACGTGACCCACGACGACGCCGGACACGTTGATTCGTTCATCGTCATCGGCGACCGGACGCGGTGGTTCTTCAACTTCATCAATGGGGTTGCGGAATTCACCCGCGTCGAAGTCGACAAAGACGACCACGCGACCGAGACGGCGGTGGTGTTGTTCAGCGGCGAACTCGACGACGCCATGACCTACGCCGAAGAACTGCCGTTCGTGGACTCGGTTGCATGGCAGGAGTCGTTGGAGGAACCATGAACGACGACCCGGCCGAGGACTTTCACCTGCGGCAAGCCGCCCAACTCATGCACGGGATCGACGACGTGCGGACGGTCGACGTGCTTGAATACACGCAGGGCGACCCGACGCTTGAGGTGACGGTGTGGGGTGGCGTGGTGCCCCCTGCTGTGTTGGACGTACTGTCGACGTATGACTGTGCGCTTGCGGCCCAACAGACGGGCACCCAAGGCGACGACCCGATGACGACGATGGTTGTGGCGCGGCCCTACTAAGCGCGGCTTACTTTTACTTTCACTTCGGGCCGAACCTTTAGGGTATAGGGTACAGTAGGGTGTAGTGGAGTATGGCAGACCTATACGTAGCCGACTCGACGTATGCCGCCTTCGTCGCGGCCTACGGCGACGACGCGAAAGACGAAATGCGTAGCATCCTGAAATCGAACGCGCCGGAGGACAGTCATGAGTGACGAGTCGGTCGTCTCGGGGATCATTAGCGCGTCGGCACTCCAACAGTACGTCGACGTATTCACGCCCATCGTCGATGAGGGGCGGGTGCATTTCGGTGACGATGGTATTTACACGTCCGTCGTCGACCCTGCGAATATCGGGATGCAGGAAGCCGAGTTGTCGCTGGATGCCTTCGAGGCATACGACTCGCCCGGTTCGGCCACCATCGGTGTGTCGTTCAACCGCTTGGATGAAGTGCTAGACGTGGCCGACTCGGGGGCGCTGGTTCACTTCGGTATCAACATGGAAACGCGGAAGTTGGAACTCCGATTTGATGGCGTTGAGCAAGACGTGGCCATGATCGACCCCGACGCCATCCGGGCCGAACAGGACAAGTCCGAAATTGACCTGCCGAACATGGTTGCCATCGGCGCGGACCAACTCGACCGCGCCATCGACGTAGCAGAGTTGAACAGCGACCATATCGAAATCGAAGGCACCGAAGACGGCGGTGTGTCGTTCAACGCCGACGGTGACGTTGATTCGGGGCGCGTTCGCTACGACGCTGAGGACTTGTCCTTCGCGGAGGTGAGCGACCCGGGAGCGTCCCTGTTTAGCCTCGAATACGTGACCGAACTGTTCGACCCGGTGCCGAAGGGTGGTGAAGTCGAAATCTGGTTCGGTGACGAGTTCCCGATGCGGTGGTACTGGGAGAACGACGCCGGGACGCTCGAAGTCGAATCCATGCTGGCCCCCCGAATCCAGAGTCGATAATGCCCGACCGCGAATACGTCCGTGGCCCGACCTACGCCCGCCGCCGAACGCCCCGGTTTGAGTTCAAACCGAGTTCGACAGGCTATACCGGCGGTGGGTATGCCCGGATTCGCTCAACCGAACGTAGGGAGCAGACGCCGGGCGACGGGGCCGACGACGTATTCGTATCGGTGCATCGACTCTGTGCCGTCGCGTGGAAGTATCCCGACTCGTGGTCGGTCGGTGAGATACTCAACGATATGGACGGCAAGGACGTGCATCATCGCCTTGGAATGCCGTCGGCCAACCTTGAATCCGAACTCGAAGTCATCGAACACGGGCGACACTCCGGCGTGACGAATACGCAAGTGCGGGCGTGGGCCGAAGACGCCAAGCGAGCGGCAGAGTCGGGCGGGTGGGAGGACGATGGGTGCCCCGAGTGTGGCGGCGACGTGGACGGCGACGGCGCGACGGTCGGCACCGAAAGCGGACTGTGTATCGAGTGTGCAACCGAGAAAGCGAGCGGGCGAGACGTGGCGATTGAACTATGACCCTAACACTACCAAGCGATTTAGAGAAATTCACCGACGACTACACGGCAAGCGGTATCTATGCGCTCGACATTCAGAAACCCGACAACCTCGAAGTCGAGTGGGATCGGCGGTATGAACATCGAGCCGCGTGGTTCGAGGAGTTCGCCGCCGCCGAGCACGTCGTCTATGTGGGGGCCGCCAAGAACCTGCTGTCTCGCTTGGAGGACCATCGGGACGGGCAAGTGCGACAGGCCATCCTGCCGTCGCTGGCGGTGGACATGACTCTGCGGAACGTGTGGCTTCGCCCTGATATGGACACCGCCATGCAAGACGAGTCACGAATCGCTATTCGGTTGCGAAACCACCTACCGGAAACGTATTTCGTGCGGCAAGCATGACGGGCGACCCGTGGCGGCTCCGCTGTCCCGAGGGGCATTGTTCGTGGGAACCGCGTGGGGATCGGGGCTATTACTGTGAGGTGTGCGACCGGCTGTATGACGAGTTGATCGACGTGAAAACCGGCGCGGGGCAACGTTTATAGACGCGGCGGCGCTATGGCTACTCACGAGAAAGAACGACGGGAGAACCGACCCGCCGACCTTGACACTCGTCGGTTGGTTCTCCGCGGCAATAGGAGTTGTGGTCGGTCCATCCTGTCGGCTTTCTCGGTTCGACTATGACCGATCCGATAAGACCGAAAGGCGTTGACGTGACGTTGACGAGTAGCCACCAAATTCTCATCGAGTTCAACCACGGCGACATTCCGCCGGTTGTTCTTGGGAACGACTCAGCGGCGAAACTCGGTTCTGTGATTGCCTCACAAGCAGACCGAGCAGGGTCGAAAACGCCGCCGAAGGGACGGAACGAATGACACGACACGCCGAACCGGCGCGTGTGTGTGTATCCACACTCCGAAGCTGTAGGCGACCCCACGGCCAAATAGGCGAATCGCATGACGGGGCGGCTTCGCCGCCCCGTAGCCGGGGGCGATGCCCCCGGCATGACTGCCTATCTACTACTACTACTGGTACCAGAAAGTTAGTTAGTAGTAGTAGTAGGCCGCTCTGGTACCAGTCGGTACCGGAGGTGCGGCATGAGTGACAACGTGCAGGTCGGCCTCCGAGTCGACCGCGACGTGTACGAGGAGTTCAAACAAACCGTGAAAGAGCGGCGTGGGCGGTGGCAGGGAACCGGCGGGAATGAGTTGGAAAACGCCATGCGGCACTACATTCGCTTCGGTGCTGACAAGCCACTCCCCGACATGATAGCCGAGGCGAACCGCCGGTTAGAACGAATCGAGGGCGCGGTCGGCACCGCCGAGTCTGACGGGGGCACGGACGTTCGGAGCGCCGAGACACACACACACGCCCCGGAGGAGAAACCCGACCACCACGCCCCGCGAGACAAGAAGGTGGCCTATCTCGTGGCTCAACTCCGCGACGACATGAACGGCATTCCCGAGGAACTGCCGAAAGAGCGCCTTCGGGAAATCGTCAAAGACGAATACGGGTTCCGGTCGGACACGGCGAAGGGTTACGTCGACGAACTCCGTGAGAAACTGGGGTTGGTTGACCACCCGACCGTCGACCACCTGCTTGCCACGCCGGAGCGTCGAACCGAGATTATCGAACAGCAAACCGACGACGAACTTGAGACCCTATGACAGACACCGAATCCGACCACGACACGACCGCCATCGACCGCACGATCAAGACCAGCGTCCGACAGGCCGGGAGCATCGACCGGGATAGTCTCGTCGCACTCGTCGCCATTGAGGTGAGTGTGCCCCAGCGTCCGGTGCGACACCGCGTGGACGAACTCGAACGGACGGGCGAGATATACGCGGTGCCGACCGCCGACGGGATGGAGGTGCGGGTGCCATGAGTAACGACTATCTCACCGACACGCTAGATCAAATCTACGATGTGTTAGAGGATGCGCACAATGAAGCCGAGACGCAACGAGAACACGCTGTTATCGGGTTGCTGTTCATCCTCACCGATTACGGTCGGGACGTTGCGCTTCAACGCGAATATCCGACCGCAAATCAAGCACTTTTAGAAGCGGTGTCAGACGCCGAAGTAGAACAACCACCTGACCCCGGATTTTGGCCCGACTACGCTGGCGACCACGAAGACTATTCGATGTTGGTGGATTGGACTGACCCGAACGGTCCACAGAATCACGGTGATGCCGATGAGTAACGTCGACCACCACACCGACACGGACGCCTCGACGCACGAACAGGCCAAACGCGCCCTTGCGGAGCGCCTCGCCAACCACCACCGAGGACGCGAGAACGCCGTCTCGTCGCGGGAGCTTGCCGAGTCGGTGCCTGTCTCGGCCTCAACGGTGCGGGACCTGATTGCCGAGATTCGCCGGGAGTTCAACTTGCCTATCGGGTCGTCGAATGGGTATTTCGTCATCGACGACGCCGACGAACTCGCCCGGCAGATCGAC
>Ga0102936_1000706_pt1 | contig 13433 bp, 8 predicted proteins | sample SalPon2_A_H2O_MG_FD_78502 | JGI IMG/M metagenome (GOLD analysis project Ga0102936, IMG submission 78502) | Salt pond water microbial communities from South San Francisco under conditions of wetland restoration - Salt Pond MetaG R2_A_H2O_MG | ecosystem: Environmental > Aquatic > Non-marine Saline...
AGTCGGCCCTCGAGGACGCCGAGGAGTGGAGCGACCTCGAGATCGCCGAGCAGTTCGAACGTGAGGGGTTCTACGACCGCATGAACGCCGAGAACCGCAAGGACTTCCCGCCGGAGCTCGGCGTCGTCCGCATCGCCGAGGCCGAGAACGACCCCGAGCGGATCCTCATGGCGCTCGAGCACCTCGATTCGGACTTCATGCAGGAGAACTGCCTCGACGCGCTCCGACGCCTCGGCGCCGAGGAGGCCCTCGAACCGGTCGAGGCGCTCGCACAGCGCCGCGAGGTGCCCGCGATCGAAGTACTCGGCAAGATCGGCGACGAGGGGGCGGTCGGGACGCTGGTCGATTTCGTCGACAGCGGGAACCCGCCCCTGCAGAAGGCGACGCTGCGCGCACTCGGCGAGATCGGAAGCGAGGAGGCGAGCCAGCCGGTCGCGAACGCGTTGGCCGACGAGGAGCCGGCCGTCCGATCGGTCGCCGCCCGGGCGCTGGGACTCATCGGCGATACGCGCGCGATCGAACCGCTCTCCGAGCGACTCGACGACGAGGACGAGGCCGACGAAGTCCGGGGCTCCGCCGCCTGGGCGCTGGTCCGGATCGGCACCGAGCGTGCGCTCGAAGCCGCCGCCGCCCACGACGACGACCGCGACTACGGCGTCCAACTCGAGGCGGAGCGGGCCCGCGACGCGACCGCCTGAGACGCGTCGGCCCGAGGGATTCGTAACGATAAATCACCGCATAGACGCTTCGAGACGGGGATTTGCGATCGTGACATAGTTTGGCCTGACGCCGTGTTTTATGTACCCATCGTCGGAACGTACCCCCATGCGTTTGCACCGTCGTGACATACAACGCGACATCCGGGAGTTGGGGGCGATGCTCGGCGATACGATCGAGGCCCAGGAGTCACGGGCCGCCTTCGATACCGTCGAACGCCTCCGGAAGCGGTCGATCGACCGGCGGAGCGGCGGCGGCGACGTCGGGTCGATTTGGGCCGAACTCGACGGTCTCGACACCGACCGGGAACTCGTCGCCGCCCGTGCGTTCACCGCCTACTTCGAGTTGATCAACCTCGCCGAGGAGCGCGAGCGGGTCAGAGCCCTCAGGGAGCAGGCCCAGGCCGGCGTCCCGGACGACGGTCTCGAGGAGGCCGTCGACGCGCTCGCCGACAACGACGCCGAGGCCATCGCCTCGATACTCGAGGACGTCTACATCCAGCCGACGTTCACCGCCCACCCGACCGAGGCCCGCCGGAAGACGGTGAAGGCGAAGCTCCGGTCGGTGGCGTCGTCGCTCGAAACCCTCGACGAGCGTCTCCTGACGGACAAGGAGGGCGAACAGGTCGAACGGGAACTCCGCGCCGAGGTGACGAGCCTCTGGCAGACCCCCCAGATCCGCCAGCGGCAACCGGAGCCGACCGACGAGGCGCTGAACGTCCAGTGGTACCTCGAGAACACCCTCTTCGACGTCGTCGGCGAGGTGTATCAGGAACTCGAGGAGGCGCTCGCCGAGCGGTCGGCGTTCGACGCCGACGAGCGGGTGCCGACGCTGTTCGAGTTCCGATCGTGGGCGGGCAGCGACCGGGACGGCAACCCCTTCGTGACGCCGGAGGTGACGACCACGACGCTGTCGAGGCAGCGGCGCGTCGTCCTCGAGAAGTACCGCGACGAGTTGAAGCGGCTCTCGGGCGTGTTGAGCCAGGACTCCGATCACATCGAGATCGGGACGGAGGTCGACGAGCGGCTCGAACACCACGAGGAGGCGCTGCCGTCCGTCTCCGCCGAGGCCGAAGAGCGGTACCCCGAGGAGCCGTACCGACAGCTCCTGCGGCTGATGCGCGAGCGGCTCGACCGCGTCGGGACCGTCCGGCCCGGCGAGTACGGTGGCGTCGACGACTTCGTCGCCGATCTGGACGCCATCGGGGCCGATCTGCGCTCGAACGGCGCGGGCAACGTCGCCGACGTCCACGTCAACCCGCTCCGCCGGCAGGCCGAGACGTTCGGCTTCACGCTCGCGAGTCTCGACCTGCGGGACCACCAGGAGAACCACACCCTCGCGATCGAGGCGGCGCTCGACCGACAGGGAATCGACTACGCCGGGATGGACGAATCCGAGCGCGTCGAGTTCCTGACGGACGCCATCGCGGAGGACGACCCGGTCCTCGAGTTCGACGACCTCGGGGAGCTCGGCGACACGGCGGCGCGGGTCCTCACCCGCTTCGAGCGGCTCGCCGACTGGCAGCGCGAGTATGGCACCGACGCGATCGACACGTACTGCATCTCGATGTGCGAGGAGCCGAGCCACGTCCTCGAGGTGCTGTTCTTGGCCGATCAGGTCGACGTCGTCGACCTGCCCGGCCACTCGGGACTCGACGTGGTGCCGCTTCTGGAGACCGAGTACGCCCTCTCGGGGGCGCGGCGGATCATGGGGACGCTCTTCGAGAACGACGCCTACGCCGCGGCGATCGAAGCCCGCGGCGGGACACAGGAGGTCATGCTCGGGTACTCCGACTCCTGTAAGGAGAACGGCTTCTTCGCCGCTCAGTGGTCCCTCCAGCGGAACGAAAAGCGGCTCGCGAACATCTGTTCGGACTACGGTATCGATCTGCGGCTGTTCCACGGCCGTGGCGGGTCGATCTCCCGCGGCGGCGGCCCGATGAACGACGCGTTGCTCGCGCTCCCGAACGAGACGGTGACGGGGGAGGTGAAGTTCACCGAGCAGGGCGAGGCGATCGCCGAGAAGTACGCCACCCCGAAGATCGCCGAACGAGAGCTCGAGCAGATGCTCAACGCGCAGCTCCGGGCCAGACAGGGGGCGATCGAACGGCCCACCGAACCGGTCGAAGAGGAGTGGGTCGAGGCGATGGAGACCGGCGCTGCGGCCGCCAGGGAGGCCTACCAGGAGTTACTGGAGACCGAGGGGTTCGTCGCCTTCTTCGAGCAGGCGACGCCGATCACGGTCATCGAGAACCTCAATCTCGGCTCCCGGCCCGCCTCCAGGAGCGGCGAGCGGACCGTCGAGGACCTGCGGGCCATCCCGTGGGTCTTCTCGTGGACGCAGGCGCGGTGTATCATCCCCGGATGGTACTCGCTGGCGACCGGCCTCGACGCGTACCTCGATGACGGCGGCGATATCGGGACGCTCGAGGAGATGTACGACTCGTGGCCGTTCTTCCGGACGATGCTCGACAACGCCGCGATGGCGCTGGCGAAGACCGACATGACGATCGCCGCGGAGTACGCCGCCCTCGCCGACGACGACCTCGAGGAACGGATCTTCACGGATATCGAAGCCGAGTACGAGCGAGCGGTCGAGTTGGTTTCGGAGATCACGGGCGGCGACTCGCTGCCGCTCTCCGGGTGGTTCGAGGAGAGCCTCCGGCGTCGGAACCCCTACGTCGATCCGCTGAACCTGTTGCAGTTGCAGTTGCTGTCGCGATCGGAGCGCACCGATGCCGAGCGGCGGGCGCTCCGGATGACGGTCAAGGGGATCGCGGCCGGGATGAAAAACACCGGCTAGCGACGACCGGCCCCCGACGATTTATATACCAACACGGGAGCACGTCCCGTGTGCTCGGACGGATCACCGCGGCGTTCGTGCTCGTGCTCGCGCTGTCGAGCGGCGTCGCCGCCGCTCCGGCGTCCGGGACCGCGACGCCGGCCCTCGCCGAATCGTCCGCCGGGGCGGCGAACGCCACGCTCGTCGCCGCGTACCCCAATCCCGTCGCCCGTGGCGACGCCGGCGAGTTCGTCGTCGTCCGGTTCGGGCGGCCGACGGACACGACGGGCTGGACGCTCACCGACGGGACGACGACCGCCGGGCTCCCGAACCGGACGGTGGAGGGGACGGTCGCGTTCGCCGTCGATCCCGAGCGTGCACGAAACGCGACGGAACACCGCGTCGACCCGCTCAACGGCCGGTTGCGGTTGGCCAACGGCGGCGACCGACTGGCGCTCACCGACGGGACCGACACCGTCGCGACCGCCCGCTACCGGAACGCCCCCGAGTCAGAAATCCGCGACTTCGAGGCCGGAGCGTGGCGGCCGGTCGGGGCGACGGAACACGCCCCGATCCGAACGGACGGCGGTCCGGCGACCGCGTTCGTCCTCCCGGACGCACCGGACCGGACCGCCGAGACGCTCGCCGCGGCCGACGACCGGATACGGCTGGCGGGCTACACCTTCACCTCCGAGCGGATCGCAACGAGGCTGCTGGAGGCGGCCGCCGAGGGCGTCGACGTCTCGGTCCTGCTCGACGGCGCGCCCGTCGGCGGGATGACCGACCTGCAGGCCGACCAACTCGACCGACTGGTCGAGGGGGGCGTCGACGTTCGCCTCCTCTCGGGGCCGTACGTCCGATATCGCTTCCACCACGCGAAGTACGCGGTCGTCGACGACCGGGCGCTCGTCCTGACGGAAAACTTCAAACCGGCCGGGACCGGCGGGGCGTCGAGCCGTGGGTGGGGCGTCGTTCTCGACGACCCCTCGGCCGCCGACGCTCTGGCGTCGATCCACCGGGGCGACTGGACGTGGCGCGCCGCCACCCCGTGGCGGGAGTACCGGCGGGGCCGGGACTTCGTCGGCGGCGAACCAGCCCTCGGATCCTACGAGACCCGCCACGAACCGAAGCGTGTCGACGTCGATTCGACGACCGTTCTCGTCACGCCCGACAACGCCGGATCGGCCCTCCGGTCGCGGATCGGGGAGGCCGAGGAACGGCTCCTGATCCAGCAGGTTCGGATCGACAGCCGCGAGAACGGCTTGCTCCGAGCGGCGCTTCGGGCCGCCGAGCGGGGCGTCCGCGTCCGGATCCACCTCGGCGGCAGCTGGTACGTCGAGGAGAACAACGCGGAACTCGTCGCGTGGCTGAACCGCCGCGCCGAAACCGAGGGGTGGGAGCTCGAGGCCAGAGTCGACGAGGCGAACGGCTACGAAAAGATCCACACGAAAGGCGTGGTCGTCGACGACACCGCCGTCGTCGGGAGCCTCAACTGGGTGGAATCGGCGACGGCGGAGAACCGCGAACTGCTCGTCGCGCTGGAGTCGGCCGGGGCGGCCGACTACTACGCGTCGGTCTTTCGCTCCGACTGGGACGGCACCGGGAGCCGCCCGATTCCCGGCGGGTTGCTCGCGGCCGCCGCGGTCGCCGGAAGCGGGGGACTGTTGGCGCTCCGACGGCTCGAGTTCGTCGGCAGAGGCGAAACCGTGACTGACTGGCAGTGGTAGGAGCGCGGCCGTGGCCGTCGAGCGCCCGTCTCAGTCGTCGTCCCGAAGCAGCGTGCTCCGGAGGTCGGCGTCGAGTTCGGCCGATTCCATCTTTTCGACGAGCGCGTCGAGGACCCGCTCGCGTGCGCCGGGGACGAACTTGATCGACCCGACGACGAGGTGGCCGCCGCCGGAGACGCCCGCGCCGTCGAGCTCTTCTTGCAGTTCGGTCACCATGTTCGGGATATCGAGTCTGACCCCGTCCGAGCGCAGCACGGAGAAGTCCGGACCGTAGCCGATCGTGATGACCGGATCGCCGGTTTCGGTCACCTTCCGGTCGTGGAGTTCGCCGGTCGTCTTCCCGGGGGCCGGGTAGGTGAACCGACGGGCGTGGTTCTCGACGTCGAGCCGATAGAGGTGCGCGCCGTTGTCGAGGCGCTCGTGTTCGACGTGACCCTCGGCGTTCTCGAGTTGGCGCTCGACGTCGCGGCGGGCTCTCGAGGCGAGGAAGTCGACGAGTTCGGCGTGTCGCTCGGGGTCCTCACAGTCGAGGTCCAAAGCGTCGCTGATGAGGTTCGGCCCGGAGCTGTACCGGAGCCAGTGGGCGGCGTAGTCGAGAGCCTCGACGATGTCGTTCAGCTCGGCCTCGTCGTAGCCGGCCGACTCGGCGAGTTCGAGGTACTGCTCCATCGCGTCGGCCTTCGAGCGGTCGGCGAGACCGGCGACCGCCGGGACGTGTTCGAGATCGTCGGTGATGGAGGGATCGATCATCCGGGCCAACTCGACGCACATCATTCCGGTGGTGATCCGGTAGTCCTCGCCGTGGAGGTAGGGGTTGACGTGCTCTTCGAGCAGCGGGCCGACCGCGTCGGGGTCGGGGTGGTGGTGATCGACCGCCAGGATCGGGATGTCGTACTGGGCGAGCGCTCGGTAGGCCGGCGTGTCCTCCTCGGTCGAGCCGTTGTCCACCATGAACAAAAGCGGGAGCCGCTGGCCGTGTCTGACCTCGTCCTCCAGTGCGAAGTTCAGGTCGCGCGTCACGTCCTCCATCTCGTAGTAGGGGGCCTTCGAGGGGAGCCGTTTGAAGAGGTGTCGCGGCGCGTCGGGATCGGCGTGGACATCGGAGATGAGGTTCTCGAGGGCGAGTTGGACCGGCAACGCGGCACACATCCCGTCGCCGTCGGCGTGGTGTCGGACCCGGATCGGGCGTCCCTCGAGGACGGCCCGTCGGAGGCGGCGCGCGACGGCCGCGAGATCATCGCGGAGCGCGTCGAACGCCGGCCACTCGATCAGCGGCTCCGGATCGGCGGGCGTGGCGGCTGCCTCGACGGTCTCGTCGACGCGCGCCCGGACGGCCTCGCGCTCCTCGCCGTCCAGAACCGAGAGGTCCTCGACCTCGAGTTGCGGGGCGTCGTCGTGTGCCTCGACCGTCCCGCTGACGCGGACCGTGTCGTCGAGTTCGATGTCGGGGTACGCCCGGACGCCGGCCGCCTCGAAGGCCGCACAGGGGACGATACCGGTCCCGTCCCGGACCGAAAACACCGTCGGGCCGGCGGTCTGTTTGATCTGGACGACGTCGCCCTCGACGTACACCGCGTCGCCGGTCAGGTCGTCGAGCGAGGCGATGTCGACGCGGTCGCCGTGGACGACGTCGGTTCGGGCGACGCTGTCTGGATCGGCGGCGACCTCCTCGAAGCCGAGGTCGCCGTTTTCACGGATCTCGACGAGTTCGACGACGACCTCGTCGCCGACCTCGTAGGTGTTGTCGAGTTTCGATTCGTGAACGAGTCCGGAGACCGACTCCGAGAGGTCGACGAAGATGCCGTACTCGACGACGCCGTTGACAGTCGCCACGTAGCGGGCGCCCTCCTCGATGTCGTCGGAGGTACAGCCGGGCGCGAGGTCCTTTGCGACCCCCTCTCGGGAGCCGTGGTCCGCGTCGCCGGTAGCGGATGAGTTCATTACGGAAATATGCGCCCTGGGTCGGTTTAAGCGTGTTGTATCCGCGATCGGAGGACGCGGCGTGCGGCTCTCGAACCCGGAACGCTTAGTTGTCGGGCGGCCCCATATCGGGTATGGGTATCTTCGGGTCGTTTCTGAAACCGAAGCTCTTCAGATCGAGCGAACTCGTCGGCATCGCCGACGACGCCCTCCAGCTCGCCCTGCAGGCGTCGGAGGACGCCCACCCCAACGAGTACATGGGCCAACTCCGCGGACAGGACGCCCGCAAGGTCGGCCTCGACCGCGACGGGACGGTCATCACCGACGTGTTGCTCGCGCCCGGGACGAAGACGAACCCGACGAGCGCGGAGTTCAACCCGAGCTACATGCCCAACGATCTCGACAGCGTCGGGTCGGTTCACTCCCACCCCAACGGGGTGTTGCGCCCGAGCGACGCGGATCTGGCGACGTTCTCGCGGGGACGGATACACATCATCGTCGGGGCACCCTACCGCCGGAGCGACTGGCGCGCCTTCGACCGTGAGGGCGAGCCGGTCGATCTCGACGTGGTATCGGTCGACGTCCCCGACGAGCAGTTCTTCGATTTCACACAGGCGGACATCGACCGGGAGCTCCGATGAGACGCGTCGTCGCACAGGGGACGTTCGACCTCCTTCACCCCGGACACCTCCATTACCTCGAGGACGCGAAGGCCCACGGCGATCGCCTCCACGTCATCGTCGCTCGCTCGGGAAACGTCACGCACAAACCGAAGCCGGTGGTGCCGGACCGACAGCGGCGGGAGATGGTGGCCGCCCTCGATCCGGTCGACGACGCCCGCCTCGGCCACACCGAGGACTTCTTCGTACCGATCCGCGAGATCGACCCCGACGTCATCGTGCTCGGCCACGACCAACACCACGACGAACGGACGCTCGACGGGCTGTTGGCCGAGGAGGGAATCGACTGCGACGTCGCTCGCGCTTCGGCACGCGACGCCGATCCCGAGGCGGAGTTGCTCTCGACGGGACGGATCATCGACCGCGTCTGCGAGCGCCGCTGTTAGGCCGGGGGCTCGCGGGTTCAGTCGAGTACGGACTCGTACGCCGCTTCGAGATCGTCGATGGATCGTTCGACGTCCAACCGTCGCCGCCGTTCCGCGAGCCGCGTCGGGAGCCGTTCGGACGCCCCGAGCATCCGTCCGATCGCGCCACGGAACGCCCCCGTATCGCCCGGCGGGAAGTGCGTCCCCGTCTCGCCGTCCGTCACCGTCTCGGTCAGCGCACCGGCGGCAGCGGCGGCGACGGGCGTCCCGCAGGCGATGGCCTCGCTTGCGACGAGCCCCTGCGTCTCGACCGGGCTGGGGAAGACGAAGACGTCGAGCGCGGTGTAAAAGGCAGGTAGTTCGGACCGATCGAGGAACCCGAGAAAGGAGACGTCCTCGCGGCCCGCCGCCCGGCGTTCGAGGTCGGGACGCGCCGGACCGTCGCCGGCGAACACGACAGCGGCGTCGATATCGGCGGTCGCATCGAGCACGTCGCCGAGTCGCTTCTCGTGACCGTGCCGGCCGGTGTAGCCGACCAGCGGACGGTCGGGGAGGCCGTATCGACGCTCGAACGCCCGCACCGTCCCGTCGTCGACCGGGCGAAACCGGTCCGTGTCGACGCCGTTCGGGACGACGTGGGTCGGCGTCCCGTTCGCGGGGACGGCCGCTGCGGCGTCCCGCGAGGGGGCTATCACGGCGTCGGCGTCCGCCAGGAACCACCGCTCGTAGCCGTCTGCGAGCCGCCGGATGGGACCCTCGAACGCGTCGCTGAGGTAGCCCGCGTACTCGCCCGCCGGCGTGTGGTAGGAAACGACGAACGGGACCCCGAGGGCGGAGGCGAGGTGTCGGCCGGCCAGCCCGAGCGTGAACGGCGTGTGGGCGTGGATCACGTCGGGAGCGCGCTCGCGGACGGAATCCGGGACGGCCGGCACCGCGAACCGGAACCCCGCGTAAAAGGGGAACGGGGCGCTCGCCACCGGATGCTCGCCCGAGTCGGGGCTGTGGGCTGTCGCTGCCGGGTAGGCGACCGGCATCTCGCCGCCGCGTCGCCGCCAGCGCTCGCGCCACGTCCGGACGGTGTAACTGACCCCGTTGACCGTCGGCAGGTACGTGTCAGTGAAGGCCGCGACGGTCAGCATACCGACCGGTTCGGCGACGCCGGTTTAATCGGTTGCGTGTTGGCCCGCGGCGCGTTCGCGGGCCAGCCCGTAGGCGGCCTCGAGCTCCCGCCGGACCCGATCGAGGCCGTGTTCACGGGCGGTCTCGGCCGCGCGGTCGCCGAGGCGTCTGCGGAGATCCGGGTTCGCCGCGAGGCGCTCGATCGCCGCCTCGAACTCGGAGAGCGTCTCGCACAACAGGCAGTCCTCGCCGTGGGTGTAGAACTCCTCGAACACCGGGAGCCGACGCAACACGACCGCCGCCCCACAGGCCATCGCCTCCAGCACCGCGATCCCCTGGTTTTCGGCCCGCGTCGGGAGACAGTAGATGTCGCCCGCACCGTAGGCGCCGCGGACGTCCTCGATCCAGCCCGTGAACGTGACGTTCTCCGGGGGGTTCGCGATCAGACGCCGGACCGCCGGCGAGGCGTGGGGACCGTCGTCGTAGGGGCCGAACCAGACGAACTCGCGGTCGCTCCGGCGGGCGAGCCGACAGAACGTCTCGACCCCCTTCCGTTCGAAGACGTTGCCCACCGCGTACACCACGACGCCGTCGAGGCCGAACCGCTGCCGATACGTCCCCCGCAGCGCTTCGTGGCCCGCCAGGGCATCGACGTCGACGCCGTTCGTGACTGCTTTGATCGGCGCCGAGACCGGGTACGACTGCAGCACCGACTTCGTGTGCTCGCTCGGACACAGGAGGAGGTCCGCCCGCGAGTAGAGCCACGCGAGGTATCGCTCGAGTGCCGGCCCGACGGCCGTCGAGCCACGGAAGCTCCCGGCGAAGTCCTCCCGGGTGACGTGGGCGTGGACCACCAGCGGGACGTCGTTCCGGCGGGCGTGCTCGGCGACCGCGACCGTCCCGGGACCCGGGAGGTGACAGTGCGCCAAGTCGTACTCGTCGAACGCGCCGTCGCCGACGGCGTATTTGTACGCGGCCGTGAGCGGATCGCCGCCGCGCCACGGCGACGTCGAGAGCCGGATCGCGGAGTCGGCCAGCGCCGTCCGCTGGTGGCGGACAGCGGTCCCGATACCGCTGCGCCGGAGGCGATCCCGGAGTTCGAGGTAGTGGAGGACCCGCACGCGGTCGCGTTCGCCGACGGCCGGTATATACGTGCCGGAGCGGGCGTCGGGGAAGGCTCCACAACCGCTAAAGGTGCTCTCGACCAACCGACGGTAATGAGCGACTGGACGGAGCGGTATCGGCCGACGACGCTGTCGGCGGTCCGCGGCAATAACAAGGCCCGCGACGCCTTCGAGGAGTGGGCCGACACCTGGGACGAACACGGCGAGGCGGTCGTCGTCCACGGCTCGCCGGGCGTCGGCAAGACGTCGGCCGCCCACGCGCTGGCCAACGACAAGGGCTGGCCGGTCTTGGAGATGAACGCCTCCGACGCCCGGACGGCCGACGAGATCGAGCGCTTCGCCGGGCGGGCGGCGTCGAACGCGACACTCGGCGGCGAGCGCCAGCTCGTCGTCCTCGACGAGGCCGACAACCTCCACCGGCACAAGGACCGCGGCGGCGCGGCCGCGATGACGCGGCTGGTCAAAGAGGCCGCCCAGCCGATCGTCCTCATCGCCAACGACTACTACGAGATGTCCGCGGGGCTCCGAAACGCCTGTCAGGAGATCGAGTTCCGCGACATCTCCGCGCGCTCGATCGTCCCCGTCCTGCGGGACATCTGCCGACAGGAGGGCGTCGAGTTCGACGAGGCCGTCCTGAAGCGGATCGCCGAGGCGAACCGCGGCGACCTCCGCGGGGCGATCAAGGACACCCAATCGCGGGTCCGGAACGGTCGGATCCGCGCGGAGGGCAGCGAGGGCGAACGCGACCGCACCGAGGACATCTTCGCGTTCCTCGATGCGGTCCTGAAGGAGCAATCCGCCGAGGACGCCCTCGAAACCGCCTACGCGGTCGACGAGACGCCCGACGACCTGCTGTTGTGGATCGAGGACAAGGTCCCGAAGGTGTACGAGGCCGAGGAGTTGGCCGACGCCTACGAGCACCTGGCCGACGCGGACGTGTGGCTCGGGCGGGTGCGGGCGACACAGAACTACAGCTACTGGCGCTACGCCACGGACAACGTCGCCGCCGGCGTCGCCGCGGTCAGGCGGAGCGACCGCGGCGGCTGGACCCGCTACGGCGGCGCCCCGTACCGGTCGGCGCGGGACGGGACCCGCGATTACGTCGCCGAGCGGATCGCCGAGGCGGCGAACGTCTCGACGGCGACCGCCAGGCGGGAGCTCCTGCCGTACCTCGAGGCGATGACCCACCACTGCCGGAACCGGGAGTTGACCGTCCGGATGGCCGCCCGGTACGACCTGGACGCCGAACACGTCGCGTTCGTGACCGGGTCCGGAAAGACGACGAACAAAGTCCAGGGGATCGTCGAGGAGGCCGAAGAGCGGACCGAAGCCGAGGCCGTCGAGCACTCGGGCGGCGCGTTCGCGGCGCTCGAGGCCACCGGCGACGAGGGGGACACGACCGGCGACGAGGGAAACGACGATACCGACGGGACGCTAGCTGCGTTCGGAGCGGCGGAATCGGAGAGCGGCAGCGTCGGCGAGGACACGGACGACACGGACGCCGACGCCGAAGCTGCCGACGCCGGGGACGACGACGGGCAGGCCGGCCTCTCGGATTTCATGTGAGCGACAGGAGTCGTGGGAGGAACTGCCCGCCGGGGGCGTGACGGGCGAGAGGACGGAGAATGCGAGGCGAAAGCCCCGCCCTTCAGGGTGGGGGATGTCAACTACGAGGCGCTCACGGCGGGCGACGAGGACCGGCTGCCGTCGAACTCCGTTCTCCTCTCTTCTACTCCCCGTTGGACTGGGCGTCGACGACGGCGACGCCGGCGAGGTTGACGATGTCCTTTACCTCGTCGCCGCGCTGGAGGACGTGGACCGGCTTGTCCATCCCGACCAGCATTGGACCGATCGCCTCCGCCCCGCCGAGTCGCTGCAGCAACTTGTAGGCGATGTTGCCCGCCTCCAGGTTCGGAAACACCAACACGTTCGCTGGCTCCTCGAGGTCGGAGAACCCGTAGGTCCCCTCGAGCATGTCCTCGACGACGGCGGTGTCGGCCTGCATCTCGCCGTCGACGGGGAAATCGACCTCGGGATTCTCCCGGAGCCGTCGGGCCGCCTCCCGAGGCTTGCGGGTCCCTTCGTTGTTGACGCTGCCGAAGTCGGAGTACGACAGAAGCGCCGCCCGCGGTTCGACGTTGAACCGACGGGCGAGATCGGCCGTCTGTCTCGTCACCTCCTCGAGGACGTCCTCGTCGGGCGCCTGGTTGACGGTGGCGTCGGCGACGAACACCACCCGGTTTTTGAACGTCAACATGTACACGCCCGCGGCGTACTCGGAGTCCTCGGCGGTGCCGACGACCGACAGCGGCGGCCGCAGCGCCGAGGGGTAGTGGTGCATCAGCCCGGTGAGCATGGCGTCGGCGTCGCCCATCTCCACCATCACGCTCCCGAGGTAGTTGCCGTCCTCGATGAGTTCGTCGGCCTCGCGTCGGGTGACGCCCTTTCGCCGTCGGAGTTCGTGGAGCCGGTCGGCGTAGGGCGCGAGGTTCCCCTCCTCGGGATCGACGATCTCGGGGTCGAAGTCCAGACCGAGCCGTTCGGCGTGGGTCCAGATCTCCTCGCGGTCCCCGATGAGGATCGGCTCGGCGATCCCCTGATCGACCAACTGGTAGGCGGCCCGAACCATCTTCTCGTCGTCGCCCTCGGCGAGGACGAGGCGTTTGGGGTCGCTTTTCGCCTTGTTCAACACCACCCGCATCATCTCCCGGGACTTCCCCAACCGCGCCTCGAGGCGCTCGGCGTACTGCTCCGAATCGAGGTCGTCGCGTGCGACGCCGCTTTCGACGGCCGCCTCCGCGACGGCGGGTGCGACCTCGAAGAGGACGCGCGGGTCGAGCGGTTTGGGGATGATGTACTCGGGGCCGAACTGGAGTGGTTGATCGCCGTAGGCTTTGACGACGGCGTCGGGGACGTCCTGTTTGGCGAGGTCGGCCAACGCTTCGGCGGCGGCGACTTTCATCTCCTCGTTGATTTCGGTGGCGCGGACGTCGAGTGCGC
>Ga0102936_1000709_pt1 | contig 13392 bp, 12 predicted proteins | sample SalPon2_A_H2O_MG_FD_78502 | JGI IMG/M metagenome (GOLD analysis project Ga0102936, IMG submission 78502) | Salt pond water microbial communities from South San Francisco under conditions of wetland restoration - Salt Pond MetaG R2_A_H2O_MG | ecosystem: Environmental > Aquatic > Non-marine Saline...
CCCGGCGGCGAACCCCGCGCCGTCGTCGGCGACGTAGAACCCGTTCGGGAGCGCGCCGACGGTGACCGTGATCCCGGTGCCGGCGGTCGAGCCGCGCTCGACGTCGTCGTCTGCCGCCGTCCGACTACCGGTGGCGCCGTGCACCACGCTGTCACCGGACTCCGTCCGGTTGCCCGTCGAGCCATGCTCGACGCTGTTCGTGAACAGGTCCTCCAACAGCGTCCGGAGCCGCTCCGGGTCGGCGTCGACCGTGACAGACCCGTCCGGCGCGTCGAGCGACGCGTCGCCGGTGTCGACCGTGCGCCACGCCCGCTCGGCCGTCTCGGCGAGGTCGACGGGCTCCAGTTCGTTGACCGTCCTCCCCTGTCGCGCCAGCGCGAGGAGGTCGTCGAACAGCGCGGTCAGGCGGTCGCGCTCCGCACGGAGCGCGTTCTCGGTCTGTATCTGTTCGACGGCGTCGGCGGCGTGGGCGGCGAGCAGTTCCGTGAACTCGACGTCGCCCTCGTCGAAGGCGGCGTAGCCGTCCGAGACGGCCTGTAACACGCCGTGCGAACCGATCGGAACGCTGATCGCCGACCGGATGTCGTCCGCGACCGGATCGGCGACCGTGCTCCCGTCCGCGCGCTCGCCGTCGCCGGTGACGCCCGCCCGGTCCGGCTCGGAACGGTCGGGGTCCGCCGGGCTCTCCAACTGGTTCGGGTCGTCGGGATCGACGCTGAGGTTGTCCACGACCATTGTCCGCTCGGTGGCGGCCGTGGTGCCGACGACCCCTTCGCCGACCTCGAACGTGCGGACCTCGTCCGCCGTGACGCTCTCCGAGAGCGCCGCGGGGACGAGCGCCTCGCCCTCCCGACGGGCCGTGACGCATCGGTCGAAGTGTAAGATGTCCTCCGCCGCGGCGACGGTCCGCTCGAACACGTCGGCGACGCGCTCGCAGGCGGCGACCTCCGTCGCGAACTCGTGGAGCGCGGTCACCTTCGCGTTCACCTCGCGGAGGTCGCGTTCGACCCGCCGTCGCTCCAGCGCGTTCTCGACGCTGTTGGCGAGCATCTCGTACCGGTCGCGACCAACGCCCTTCTGCAGGTAGTCGGTCACGCCGGCGGAGACGGCCTCGCTCGCGATCTCCTCGGACCCCTTCCCGGTGAACAGCACGAACGGGAGTCCGGGGTCGACCGCGCGAGCGTCGGTGAGGAGTTCGAGCCCGTTGCTCCCCGGCATGTCGAAGTCGCTGACGACGCAGTCCACGCGGTCGGTTTCGATCGCCGCGAGGGCGTCCTCGGGGTCGGTGTACGTGACCGTCTCCACCCCGTCGACCAGCCGGTCGACGTGAACGGCCGCGAGGTCCGCGGCGCCCGGTTCGTCGTCGACGAAGAGCACCCGCCGCGGCCCCCCGCCGGCCGGCACCGATCGGTGGAACGCGTCGGCGTCGGGGGCGTCGGACGCGTCCGCGGCGGAGCCGTCGACGCCGTCCCCGTCGGGGGTGTCCATGGGTATCGCTCACACTTCCGGTAGGTGTAGCTTACGCTCCCGTGGTCAAAATTGAGAACGGACCCGGCCGAGAGCGCGGAACCGCGCCTCGGAGGGTCGCGACTACAGGAAGTCTTCGACGTGGTCGGCGACTTCCTCGGGGGTGTCGCCGACGGGGACGCCCGCCTCGTTGAGCGCGTCGATCTTCGACTGCGCGGTGCCCGTGCCGGAGCCGGAGACGATGGCGCCCGCGTGGCCCATCCGCTTGCCCGGCGGCGCCGTGCGGCCGGCGATGAAGCCGGCGACCGGCGTGTCCATGTGCTCGCCGATGAACTTCGCGGCCTGCTCCTCGTCCTCGCCGCCGATCTCGCCGCACATCACGACCGCGTCGGTCTCGTTGTCGGCCTCGAACGCCTCCAGGGCGTCGATGAAGGAGGTCCCGATGATCGGGTCCCCGCCGATGCCGATGGCGGTCGTCTGGCCGATCCCGCGCTCGGTCAGGTTGTCGACGACCTGGTACGTCAGGGTGCCGGAGCGGGAGACGAGCCCGACGTTACCGTCCGCGAAGATGTTGCCGGGCAGGATGCCGAGCTTCGCCTCGCCGGGCGTGATGATCCCGGGGCAGTTGGGGCCGAGGAGGCGCGTGTCGGTCTCGCCCAGCCGCTTGTTCACCTTCGCCATGTCCTGCGTCGGGATCCCCTCGGTGATCGCGACGGCCAGGTCGAGGTCGGTGTCGAGCGCCTCGAAGATCGCGTCGCCCGCGAACGCCGGCGGGACGAAGATCACGGAGGCGTCCGCGTCCTCGGCCTCGACGGCCTCGTCGACGGTGTCGTACACCGGGACGCCGGCGACCTCTTGGCCGCCCTTGCCGGGCACCGCGCCGGCGACGACGTTGGTGCCGTACTCCATCATCTGGCCGGCGTGGAACTTGCCTTCCCCGCCGGTGATCCCCTGCACAACCACTCTGGTGTCGTCGTCGACGAAAATGCTCATTGGGTCACCTCCTCAGCGTTCTTCACCGCGCGCTGGACCGCCGCTTCCAGCGTCTCCTCAACCTCGATCAGGTCGGTGTTCAGGATCTCCATCCCCTCCTCGGCGTTGGTCCCGGCGAGCCGCACGACGACGGGCTTCGGGATCTCGTCGAACTCCGAGAGCGCCTCGTTGATCCCCTTGGCGACCTCGTCGCCGCGGGTGATCCCGCCGAAGATGTTGAAGACGACGCTGTCGACGTTGGGGTCGGAGAAGACCATGTCGAGCGCCTGCGTGACGCGCTCGGCCTTCGCGCCGCCGCCGATGTCGAGGAAGTTGGCGGGCTCGCCGCCGTAGTAGTCAACCAGGTCGAGCGTCGTCATCACGAGTCCGGCGCCGTTGCCGATGATGCCGACGTTGCCCGAGAGACGGACGTAGTCGAAGCCGTACTCGCCGGCCTTCGCCTCCAAGTCGTCCTCGTAGGACGCCTCGGCCATCTCGGCGAGTTCGGGCTGGCGGAACAGCGCGTCCTCGTCGATGTTCATGACGGCGTCCGCGGCGATCACGTCGCGGTCGCCCGTGATCATGACGGGGTTGACCTCGATCTCGGAGGCGTCGCTGTCCTCGTACAGGTCGTACAGCGTCGAGAGGATCGACGCGACGTCGAGCGCGACGTCGGCGTCGACGCCGGCCTCGTAGACGACCTTCCGGGCCTGGTACGGGTGGAGGCCGAACGCGGGGTCGACGTGTTCGCGCGCGATGGCGTCGGGGGTCTCCTCGGCGACCTCCTCGATGTCGACGCCGCCCTCGGTCGACACCATCAGAACCGGCTCGCCCGCGCCGCGGTCCATGGTGACGCCGACGTACAGCTCGTCCACGAAGTCGACGCCGGCCTCGACGAGCACCTCGTCGACGGTGTAGCCTTTGAGATCCATTCCCAGGATCTCCTCGGCGTACCGCTCGGCCTCGTCGCGGTCGGTCGCGATTTTGATGCCGCCGGCCTTGCCGCGGCCCCCCACGTGGACCTGCGCCTTGATCGCGGCCGGGTAGCCGATCTCGTCGACGGCGTCGAGCGCCTCGTCGACGGTCGTCGCGAGACGGGAGTCCGGGACCGGGATCCCGGCGTCCGCGAAGATAGTCTTCGCCTGATGTTCGTGTAGTTTCATCCGTCTCGAAGGGGGACCGAGAGCGGCTTAAATGGTGCCGATTCCGCGCGAGCAACGAGGACGGTGCGGGCGAGAGGCCGGGCGACGGTCGCGATCCGCGGGACCGCGGTGACGCGCCTTTTTATTCGCCGAGCGGGTGCGGTTCGCATGAACCCGAGCGAGTTCCTCGACGGCGGAACGGTCAGCGTGTCGGACGAGACGTACGCCGTCTGCCGGACCGACCGCGATCACCCCGCCGCGTTCGCGACGGTCCGAGAGGCCGGCGAGACGACGGTCGTCGTCGAAGAGGGCGACCTCGACGAAGTAGACGCGAGCGACGTCGAACCGGGGTGGAAGCGCCTGACCTTCGAGATGGAACTCCCGTTCGAGCTCGTGGGATTCCTGGCGGCGGTCGCGACGGCGCTCGCCGAGGTGGACGTCTCCGTCTTCGTCCTCTCCTCGTACGCGACCGACCACGTGTTCGTCGCGGAGCAAGCCCTCGGAGCCGCCGTGGAGCGACTGGAAGCACTGGGGTGCGTCGTCGCCGACTGACGGCGGCGTTCGAGAGGACGGACCGCTGTCGTCGGCGGAGAGCGCGGGTGCGGGCGGACCCGTTCCGCGCTCGTTTCGGACCCGAGAGCGAGCCGTAGACCGCCGACGAACCGACTGCATCCCGCCGCTCGGCGGAGAACGGTCTCATCCTGTCGAGACGGTCGGAGGCGAGTCGCCCGGTCTGCTCACTGTCGCCGGACGCCGACGAAGTAAGCGGGGTTGCTGCTCCACCGTCGCTCGAAAACGGTCCGGAAGGCGAACGCGATCTCCCAACCGCCGGCGTTCGGCGGCGGGGAAGTGGTCGACCCGCCCTACGGGCTCAGTCGTCGTCGCCGAGGATGACGCGGTGCGTCATCGCCTCGGGGTCGAGCACCTCGTCGGCCTCCGCCTCTGTGAGGTACCCCTCGGCGACGGCGACCTCCTTCACGGACTTGTCGTCTGCGAGCGCTTTCTTCGCGACCTTCGACGCCTTGTCGTAGCCGATCGCGGGGTTCAGCGCGGTGGCGAGCGCCATCGACTGCTCGACGCGCGTCTCGCAGTACTCCTCGTTCGCCTCCAGCTTGGCGACGAAACGCTCCCCGAACGTCTCGGCGGCGTTCGAGAGGAGCTCCGCGGACTCGAGGAAGTTGTGCGCGATGACCGGCTTATACAGGTTCAGGTCGATCTCGCCGCGCGCGGCGCCGGCCGAGACCGCGGCGTCGTTGCCGACGACCTGCTTGTGGACCTGATTGACCGTCTCGGCGACGACGGGGTTGATCTTGCCGGGCATGATCGAGGAGCCGGGCTGGTTCTCGGGCTGTTCGATCTCGCCGAGGCCGTTTCGCGGGCCGGAGGCGAGCAGTCGCAGGTCGTTGGCCATCTTGTTCATGCTCCCGGCGATCGTCCGGAGCGCGCCGTGCGCCTCCGCCATCGCGTCGTGGGCCGCCTGCGCCTCGAAGTGGTTGTCGGCCTCGCGGAACGTCGTGTTCGTCTCGTCGGAGATGTACTCCGCTGCGAGCTCCGGGAAGTCGGGGTGGGTGTTGAGGCCGGTGCCGACCGCGGTCCCGCCGAGGGCGAGCTCGCGGAGGTTCGACTGGGAGCGCTCGGCGCGCTCGATGCCCTTGGCGGCCTGCGTGCGGTAGCCGCCGAACTCCTGGCCGAGCCGGATCGGCGTCGCGTCCTGCAGGTGCGTCCGGCCGGTCTTGACGACGCCGTCGAACGCGGCCTCCTTCGCCTCCAGTTCGGCGTGGAGCGTCTCCAAGGCCGGGACGAGGTCCTTCTCGACCGCCTCGAGGGCCGCGACGTGCATCGCCGTCGGGATCACGTCGTTGGACGACTGCCCGTAGTTGACGTGGTCGTTCGGGTGGACGACGCGGTCGCCGATCTCCGCGCCGGCGATCTCCGCGGCGCGGTTGGCGATCACCTCGTTGGCGTTCATGTTCGAGGAGGTGCCGGAGCCGGTCTGGAAGACGTCGACCGGGAACTGGTCGTCGTGCTCGCCGGCGATCACCTCGTCGGCGGCGGCGACGATCGCCTCCGCGGTGTCCTCGTCGACGAGGCCGAGGTCGCGGTTCGCCTGCGCGGCCGCCTTCTTGACGACGCCGAGCCCGCGGATGAACCGCCGGCTCATCGGGATCCCGGAGATCGGGAAGTTCTCGACCGCGCGCTGGGTCTGCGCGCCCCAGTAGGCGTCGGCCGGGACCTGCATCTCGCCGAGGCTGTCCTCCTCCGTGCGGTATTCCTCGCTCATGCGTGACGCTTCCCGCGAGACCGGGTAAAAGGTATTGAATGCGGGCAATCGCTCAGTACGCGATGAGCGCGACGGCGACGACCGCGGCGCCGACGCCGGCGACGTCGCTGAGGGCGAGCGACTCGCCGAGCACCACGACGCCGAGCCCCGCGGCGACGACAAAGTACATCGCGGTGATCGTGGTCGCGACGCCCGCCGACCCGGCCTGCAGGGCGGCGTAGTACGCGACCGCGCCGATGCCGGAGGCGACCCCGGCGAGCCCGGCGATACCGATCGCGGTCGGGTCGTTCCCGAGGATGCTCGTGCCGCGGTAGAGGACGTACAGCCCCGCGACGCCGATCCCGACCGTGTAGGAGACGATCATCGCCGCCTCCGGCGCCATCGACTCCGTGGCGACGTCGGCGAACACCGCCCAGAACCCCCACGCGACCGCGCCGATCAGCGCGAGTCCGACGACCTGGTTCACCGTCGCGCCCTCACTCCCCCTCGACCGGGAACAGCCCCGCCTCGCGGAGCGCCGGCGCGAGGTCGCCGTCGCCGTGTTCGGCGTAGTCGGCGGGCGTGTAGGTCTTGATCTCGAGGGCGTGGACGGACCGGGTCATGTGGTCGCCGACGGCGTCGTACACGCGCTGGTGCTGGTCGACGAGCGAGTCGCCGTCGAAGGCGGGCGAGACGACGACGGCGGCGAAGTGGGCGTCCTCGCCCTCGTCGTTGTGGATTCGCGGGGCCGTCACGCGGGCGACCGCGTCCGGGATCCCAGCTTCGATGAGGTCCTCGATATCGGCCGGTTCGATGGTCATACCCCGACTCGGAGCCGCCGCACCAAAAAAGCGACCGCATGGGCGCCGCTCCCTCAGCGGTCGCGTTCGAAGACGAGCCCGTAGTGGAACGGCGGGAGGTCCACTTCGCGGGCGAGTCGCAGGTCGCTGGCGCCCTCGACGGCGCGGCGCGTCGCCTCGGGACCGATCCGCAGGTCGGTCGGCGGGCCGCGGGGTTCGCCGCCGACCGTCGTCTCCTCGCGCGGTCGGTCGCGCCAGTTGACGACGACGAACCGCCCGTCGACCGCGAGCGCGGCGGCGACGCCCGCCACGAACCCGTCGCGGTCGTCGATCCCGTGGAACGCGTTCGCGAGCAGCGCGAGGTCGACCGGTTCGGGGAGGAGGGCGGCGAGGTCCCGGGCGTCGCCGCGGATCGGGACGAGGTCCTCGACCGCCTGCGCCGACGCGAGCCCCTCCAGCTCGGCGAGCAGGGACTCGTCGAGGTCGACGGCGTACACCGACGCGGGGCTCGCGATCCGGGCGGCCGGCAGGGCGAAGTAGCCGTTGCCGCAGCCGATTTCGGCGACGCGGTCGCCCGGCGTCAGACCGAGCCGCCGCAGCGTGTCGCCCGGGGCGGGCCAGATCCGCCCCCACCAGTCCCAGTCCGGCTGTCCCGTGTTTCGGAAGCGGTCCATGCGGGTCGGTAGCGATCGACCGCGTTTAGCGGTTGGGATCCCGGGGTCGACGGGCGCGGACGGGACCGCTCGCCCGGCCCGCGAGTGCGAAGGGGTTTGTCCCCGGAGGCGAAACGGGTCTCTCAGATGCCCGATCGCGACGACCTGCGCGAGGCGGCCGACGCCCTCGGCGGCTCCGTCGTCGTCTGCGGCCTCGGTGCCTACGCCGACCGGCTCGCCGGCGTGACGTTCCGCGACGCCCGGTACGCGGCGGTGTCGGCGCTCCTCGCGGAGGCGAGCGACGGCTCGGCGGGGCGCCCCGACCCCGCGGCCGTCGTCGTCGCGCTCGACCCGGCGACCGTCGCCGAGGAGGCGGAGACGCTCCGCGCACTCGCCGGACTCGACGCGTTCACCGTCGCCGTCGTCCCCGCGGCCGCCGCCGACGGGGACGCGCTACCGGCGGTCCGGGGACTCGTCGACGCGGTGCTGCTCGCCGAGGGCGACGCCGTCGAGGCGTCCGTCCGGGCGTTCCTCGCGACGGTCCAGGAGCCCGGCTTCGTCAACCTCGACCTCACGGACGCCGAGACGGTGCTCTCGTCGGGCGTCGCCGCGCTGGGGACCGGGACCGCCGACCGCGACGCGCCGGGGGACGCGGTCGACGCGGCGTTCGGCGGGCTCCCGGAGGGGGTCGACGCGACGCGGGCGAGCGCGGTGCTCGTGGACGTCGTCGTCGACCCGGAGACGAGCATCGCCGCGGCGACCGACGTGATCGCGGCGGTCCGCGAGCGGATCGGTACCGACGCCAACGTTATCTGGGGCGGCGCCGTCGACGAGGCGGCCGCGGACGAACTCGCCGTCAGGCTCGTCGTCGCCGGCGTCCGTCACGCGCCGCCCCTCGGGGCCGGCGACCCCTGCCCGCGCTGCGGCGAGCCGCTGTCGACGTACCGGTTCGGGAGCCGAGAGACGCTCTCCTGTGACGCCTGCGGCTACTCCGGCATCGCGGTGCGGCGCGACTGACCCGACCGGTCGGTAGTGTCCGTACTGACGGCTTGTGGGAGTGGTCTTGCGCGAAAAATAGCGATAACGGCGGCCCGTCCGCACGGACCGCGAGTCAGTACGCGATCAGTCGTCGGACGGCGACGCCGAACTGGACCGCTGTGTCGAGTTGACCGCTTTCGCGTTGATATCCTTCCGCCCGGCGTCCATCTCCGAGAGCGCGTAGACGACGCCGTACAGCAGGCCCACGCCGATCGGAAGCAGGACGACCGGGGTGATGCCGGTGACGCCCCACGTCAGCAGCAGGAGCCCCGCGACGGAGAGGACGGTTACCGCGTAGTACATCTGCGTCCGCACGTGATCGATGTGGTCCGACCCCGTGAACGTCGACGCGAGGATGGTGGTGTCGGAGATGGGCGAACAGTGGTCGCCGAAGATCGCCCCGCTGAAGATCGTACCGACCGCCACCGGGAGCAGCGCCGGGGTGCTGCCGCCGACGCTCCACGCCAGCGGGATCGCGATCGGCGTCACGATCGCCATCGTCCCCCACGACGTACCCGTGGAGAACGCGACGACCGCGGCCGCGAGCAGGATGACGATCGGGAGCAGCACCGGGGTCACGAACGCCTCGGCGACGCTGGTGACGTAGGCCCCGGTTCCGAGGGCGGTGGTGACCGTCCCGATCGTCCACGCCATGACGAGGATCGAGAGGGCGGTCAGCATCATGCTGAAGCCGTCGATGACCGTCTCCATCGCCTCGTCGAGCGAGGCGAGGCCGCTCGCGACGCCGAGCAGGAGCGCGACCGCGACCATGGTGAAGGTTCCCCACAGGAGCGCGTCGACGAACGCGGCGTTGCCGACGATAGTGAGGGGGTCGGCACCGGCCTCAGAGGCCGAGAGGCCGGTGTAGAACGCCCCGCCGAAGACGACCGCGATGAGCGACCCCACCGGGATCAGGAAGAATCGAAGCTGGGGCGAGTCGGTCAGCACGTCGCCGAGGCTGTCCTCCGCGCTCTGCATCGGGACCGCGTTGTCCCGGAGCAGTTTCCCCTCGGTCCACGAGCGGTGCTCGGCGGTGAGCATCTCGCCGAAGTCGCGCTTCGTCAGGACGATGATCCCGACCATCGCTATCGCCAGGATGCAGTACATGTTGAACGGAACGCTCGAGAGGAACAGCTCGAACGCGCCGGGAACGCCGTCCGATCCGGCGGAGATCCCCGCCGCGGAGTACCCCTCCCGGATCATGCTCAGCTGGTAGACGACCCAGCTGGAGATGCCGAACGTGGCGACCGGGGCGGCCGTCGAGTCGATGATGTACGCGAGCTTCTCGCGGGACATGCGCATCTCGTCGGCCATCTCACGCATCGTCGTGCCGACGATGGCCGTGTTGGAGTAGTCGCCGAAGAACCACAGCATGCCGAAGATCCACGTCGCGAGCCCGACCTTCCGTTGGGAGTCGAGCCGCTTCGTCGCGGCGTTCGCGATCGCGGAGGCCCCGCCGAGCCGCCAGATGAGCGCGACGCCGGCCCCGAGGAACAGCACGATCAGCATGATCTTCGCGTTGAACGTGCTCTCGCCGATCGAGGAGACGATCCAGTTGAGCGACTGGACCACACCGAGGTTCGCGGCGTAGATCACGGCGCCCGACCAGATGCCGAGGAACAGCGAGAGGATCGGCTTGCGCGTGACCATGGCGAGCACGATCGCGAACAGCGGCGGAAACAGCGAGATCGCTCCGTAGGTCTCAACCGCCATGAGATACCCCACGAACGGAACGGTTATCGGGGCGGGCATCGCCGTTTGTCGACTCCGCTCTCGGATCGTAACACGTACCTGAGACCATTTCGACCCGGAGTGGAGTTTTGTTTAGGATAAGTGTGTTCATAGGTGGTATGAAACATGATATTAAGTGTTAATATAATATAAATACATTATGGATCTGGTGGCGCGGCGCTCGGCGAGGTCACGCGGTGCGGTCGCGGACGGTCCGCGCCAGCGCCTTGACGCCGTCGTCGATGGCCGCCGGCGACGCGTGGCTGAAGGAGAGACGCGCGAACCGGCCGCCGCCGTCGTCCGGGTAGAAGAACGAGCCGGGGAGGTAGGTGACCCCGGCGTCGATGGCGTCGGGCAGCATGGCCTCGGCGTCGACGGACGCCGGGAACTCGAGCCAGAGGAAGAACCCGCCGCGGGGTTCGCTCCAGCTCACGGTCGGCGGCATCCGCTCCCCGAGGCTCTCGAGCATCCGGTCCCGCCGTCGCTTGTACCCCTCGCACAGCCGGGAGACGGCCCGATCGAGGCGGTCGTCCGTGCAGTAGCGACCGATCAGGCCGCGGGTGAAACTGGGCTCGCCGCCCGCGTCGATGCGGTCGAACTGGGCCGCGGTCGTCTCGTCCGCGACGATCCACCCGGTGCGGACGCCGGGCGCGATCGCCTTCGAGAACGTGTTCACACGGACCACGCGGCTGTCGGCGTCGAGCGCCTTGAGCGGCGGCCGCTCGGCGCCCTCGTATCGGAGGCGCCCGTACGGGTCGTCCTCCAGCACGACGAAGTCGTACGCGTCGGCGAGGTCGAGGAGCCGCTCGCGCCGGTCCGTCGCCATCGTGACGCCGGTGGGGTTCTGGAAGTCGGGGATCGTGTACACGAGCTTCGGCTGCGACGCGCCCCGCTCCGCGCGGGCGGCGAGGTCGTCGGCGAGCGCCTCCACGTCGAGCCCGCCCTCGTCCACGGGGACGCCCGTCACCCTCGCCGCGTGGTTGCGGAAGATGCCCAGCGCGCCCATGAACGTCGGCGCCTCGACGACGACCTCGTCGCCCGGTTCGAGGAACGTCCGGCAGACCGTGTCGATCGCTCTCGTCGCGCCGTTCGTGAGGTGGATCGCGTCGGACGAGCAGTCGATCCCGCGGTCGCGGGCCCGCTCGGCGACCACGTCTCGGAGCCGGGCGGCGGACTCGCCCCCGCCGTACTGGAGCGCGCGCTCCGGCTCGGTCGCCACCAGCGATTCGGCGGCGGAGAGCAGTTCGCCGTTGGGGAGCGCCTCCGGGTACGGGAACCCGAACGCGAGCGGAACCGCGTCCGCGTCTTGGATCGATCGCCAGTCGCCGTACACGGCGCTCCCCATCGTGTCGCGAACGGCGTCCGCGAAGAGGTGCTCGAGGTCGCCAGCGCGTTCGTGTTGCGTCATCGTCAGTTATGCGAACAGTTACCCCACGATTCCATAAGTCTGGTGCGAGATCGACGAATGCGCGATCAAAGACACAAGCGACGGGAGCCGACCCGAGCAGCGCTCCGAGCCGGCGCCCGCGGCACGGTCTGAGTCGGCGCCGACGCCGACCGACGGCGACGTCGCAACCGCGGCGGGCGGAGCGTAGTGGAAACGCGCGTTACGCGACCTGCCTGCTCTCCCGGAACGTGGCCGTCGTTTCCGCGGACTCGACGGTGGTCCGGATGGTGATCCAGCCGTCGCGCCGTTCGATCGCGAGCGCCTCCCGAAGCGACAGGTCGATCCGTTCGGTCGTCGTCGCCGACGCGCTCCCGTCGAGCGTCCCGATGTCGACCGTCTCCTCCCAAACCACGTCGTCCGGGTCCGTCGCGTCCTCGCCGGCGTAGATGCGGATGGACGCCGTCACGTCCGAGGCCGGTTCGGCCCGCTCGTTGTGCAGCGTCGCCGTCACGTCGCGGCAGGTCCGCCCGCACGGTTCGACCTCGTCGACGCCGAAAGAGAACGGCTCGCTGTCGCCGGACCCGCCGCCCGTCGTCGGTTCCGTCGCGGGGACCTCCTCGCTCGTCGCGTTGGCTCCCCCGCCGACGTCGCCGCCGGGCGCCGGGCCGAAACCGACGAAGACGGCGAAGCCGGCCGCCGCGAGCACGGCGAGGACGAACACGCCCCCGAGCAGTTCCCTGTCGTTCATTCCGGTACCCCCCGCTCCGGCGCTCCGGCGCTCCGGCGGCGCAATCGCTGCGGCGACGGCGACCGCCGACGGTCAGCGCTGCGGGTCTTCCGGCGCGACTCGCGGCTCGCGGCTCGGCTCGGGAGTCGCCTCGTCGCGGTACAGCCGGAGGATGTCCTCGAGGACGACCGCGTGTCGGTCGCCGGGGACGTACTGGTGGTCGATGAAGTCCTCGGCGTCGCTGAAGTTCCCGCGGAGCGCGAGCTTCCTGACGAAGGCGACGGACTCGAAGAAGGGCGGGTGCTCCGCGTCGGCGTCGCCGCCGAGCTCGCGCTCGGTCTGCGGCATCACCTGCGCCCGGATGTCCTCGTAGTCGATCGTCTCGGGCTCGTACTCGTCGAGGACTTGATTCAGCACGTAGTCGGTCGAGAACCGATAGAACTCGGACTTGCTCTCGAACGTGCCGTCTTCGACGAGCGCCTCGATCTCGCCGACCACCGACTCGGGAAATCGAACCGTGCTCTTGACCATGCGTTCACGAGGCGTTCCCAGCGGTATTACCCTTTTGTCAGATTGCTAGAACGTGTTCGCGAGCGACGGGGGTACCGCGCGCCGCGTCGCGGCCCGAGGCCGGCCGCCCGGTCACCCGATGTGCTGGATTTATATCTCCGAACCCGTAAAACCGCTATCATGACTCCGTACGAGGCGTTCGACCGCGACGTGGAGGTGAACGGTCGAACGGTCCTGTCGGTCGTCGAGGAGGGAATGGGGCGGTTCTCCGACGCGTACCGCGAGCGGGCGATCGACGCGCTCGCGGCGGAGGGGATCCGCGATCCGTCCCCGGAGGAGTGGTACCCGCAGCAGGCGTGGCTGGACGCGTTCGAGACCATCGCGACGGACCTCCAACCGCACGTCCTCGACCGTCTCGGCGAGCAGCTCCCCGACGTCGCCGACTGGCCGGTCGATTCGGCGACCGTCCCGACCGGGCTCCGCGGGATCGACGACGCCTACCGGCGGAACCACCGCGGCGGAGAGATCGGCGAGTACCGGTTCGAGCGTATCGACGACCGCGCCGGCGAGGTGACGTGTCACACCCCGTATCCGTGCCCGTTCGATCGGGGACTGATCCGCGGCGTGGCGAAGGAACACGCCCCGGTCGACTCGTTCGTGTTCATCGAGGAGACCGGGTCGAGCTGTCGACGCGAGGGCGGTGAC
>Ga0102936_1000716_pt1 | contig 13330 bp, 11 predicted proteins | sample SalPon2_A_H2O_MG_FD_78502 | JGI IMG/M metagenome (GOLD analysis project Ga0102936, IMG submission 78502) | Salt pond water microbial communities from South San Francisco under conditions of wetland restoration - Salt Pond MetaG R2_A_H2O_MG | ecosystem: Environmental > Aquatic > Non-marine Saline...
ACCTCGTTGATCTTGAAGGTCAGTTTCGTGTTGTTCTCGCTGGCGTCGTTGTTCAGTTCGCCCAGCGTGGTTTCGATGGTGCGGCCGAGCACCTTGTCCGGTTCGTCTGCGGTGGTCTTGCCGAGCTTCTCCCGGTCGAACTGCTCGGGAGCCTGCACGGTGTACCATCGCTTCTGTTGCTTGCGCTTTGAGACGCTTCGTTCACTCATGGTTGGATTGTATCGGGTCGTTCGAAAGCTGTGCTGCGACGCGGAGGTTGACGACGTAGTCGTCGACGGTCGACTGGAGGCCGCTCGTGGAGTCGCGTTCGATGGCGGTGACCACCCGCGTGCCCTCGACACGGGTGGTCATCTCGGCGGTGTTGTCCGGGCGGACGGCCGCGGCGACGCGCCGGGCGCCCTCGGGTGAGCCGTGTGCAGTGGTGATTTCGGCCCGTCTCATACTGCCTCCCGGAACGCTTCGATGAACGCCGAGGTCGGCGCGTCGAACTGTGCGCGGGCCCGGTCGCCACTGCCGACCGCCTCGCCGCCGACGGCGTCGGTCGCGGCCCGCATGGCGGCGGCCACGTCCCGGTCGTCGGTCGACCGCGCGGCCGCCGCGCCGTCGACGACGGCGAGGGCGACCGGTTCGGGGGCGTGGAAGTCGGCCAGGAGCCGGGCGACGGTACCGACGGGCATGGCGTCGCCGCGGGCGACGAACAGGCCGTCGTACCGGCCCGTCGTCGCGTCGTCGACGGCGCCGTGTGCGCGCCGGGCGTGGGTCCGCCAGGCAGCGAGCGCCCGGTCGTGGACGCTGTCGTGGCCCAGCGCGAGCGCGATGCCGGTGCCGGGCTCGGTGCGTGCGACGGCATCGAGCACGTCGGCGTAGCCGCCGACCGTCTCGAATGGGCCGCCGACGTAGGGGTGGAGCGCCCGGGCGACGGCGTCGCTCGCCCGGGGGACGCTCCCGGTCGCGGCGAGCGCGACCAGCGACGCGACGCGGCGGTGGTCCTCCGGCGACAGGTCGGCGGGTAGCGCCAGGTCCTCGAGCGCGGCCGCTGCGGCCGTCTCGTCGCCCGAAAAGGGCCCCGACAGCAGCGTCGAGTGGGCCAGTCCATCGGCGACGTCGGCGACTGGTATCGCGAGCCCGGGGCGGCGCTCCAGGCCGGCCCGTTCGGCGGCGTCGGCGACCGTCCCGTCCGCGTCGCCGCCGGCGATACTGCCGGCGAGCGCGAGTATCGGGTCGGTCGTCGCGCCGAGTTCGCGAGCGACCCGGAACGCGGTCGCGGCCGGGGCCGCCGACAGCGCGTCGTCGGCGTCGGCCCGCGGGCGGCCCAGTGCGACGGTCAGGTCGGCCTCCGTGGTCCGGTCGGATTCGGCGAAGGGTGCAACGACGCTGGCCTGGAACGGCGTCCCGGCTGCGTCGAGTGCCCGTGCCAGCACGCCCGTCGCCGCGAGCGCCGCGCCGGTCGCGTCGCTGACGAGCCGCACGAAGGCGGCCCCGGCGAGCGAGTCGGCGAGGTCACTGGGGGCGGGGGCTGGCGCCTGGTTCCGACCGGTCGTCGACATTACTCCAGCAGCTCGACGGCCTTGTCGTAGCTGTAGGTGAAGTCCTCGTCGAGTTCGTCACCACGGTAGTAGTCGACGAGCCGGCGGATCTTCGACTGCGTGTTCTGGAGCGCGCGCTTGTTCTGGTGGTCGCCGGGGTTCTCGTCCATGTGCTCGCGCAGGCGGACGGCCCGCTCCATCAGGTTACGGAGGTCCTCGGGGAGCTCCGGGTCGGCGTCGTTGTCCTCGAGGATCTCGGTGACCTTCTTGCCGGTCGCGAGTTTGACGTTCGGGACGGGGGTGCCCTGGACGCCTTCGTCGCGCAGTTTCAGGCCGATGACGCTCGGCGAGTGGCCCTGTTCTGCGAGTTCGACGACGCGCGCCTCGACGGCGTCAGCGTCGACGTCGCTCCACTCCGGGGGTTCGTCTGCCGCCGGCTTGTCCGAGTCGGACGAGCCGCGACGGCGTGTATGCATTCGTGCCATAGTTAGGTTGGAACCGCACGAACCGCTCGTCGCTGCCGGTAGCGAGGCGTATCGGCATCGGTAGATGCCAAACACGGCCGCAATCCCGAGCCGCGGAAGCCCGCGACGTGTCAGATTTGCGGTCGTGCTGTTCCCGTCGCAACTTCGACGGGGGCGGAACTAAACCGTTTCCATCTGCTACGCGTCCGAGCGACCCCACCCAGAATGGGGCCATCGCTTCCAGCCCAGCCCCGGTGAATCGGCCAGCGTGCTTATTAGCGCCGATTCCGTTTACGTTCCCAATGCTCAACTCTTCGGGTCAGAGTGGTCAGCGGCGCCGACGCGCCCAATCCGGGCCGCTGGGATTCTTGCTCGTGTTCGCGCTGGTCGTCGCCGGGACGACACTCATCGTGGCGCTGGGTGCCAGTGCCATCGGCGGGACACAGGACACGCTCGATTCAGAGCGCGCCGAGAAGGCGATGACCCAGTTCGACTCGCAGGCCGCGCTGGTGGCGCTCGGCAACTCAGACGTCCAGCGGGTCGACCTCTCGACCGGGAAGTCGAACACGTACCGGGTCCAGGACGACAAGGGGCGGATGACCCTGTCCTACCGCAACCAGACGGACGGGAACGTGACCACTATCTTCTCCGAGGAGATGGGGCGCATCGTCTACGAGACCGACAACGGCGACACGGTCGCCTACCAGGGCGGTGGCGTCTGGCGGTCTGACGGCGCCGGCAACGCGGTGATGGTCTCGCCACCCGAGTTCCACTACCGCGATGCGACACTGACACTGCCCCTCGTGACCGTGGGGTCAGACGGCGCCGTCGGCAACCGCGCCGTCATCTCCGGGTCCAACACCACGCGGTACTTCCCGAACCAGACGAAGAACACCGCCTACCGGAACCCGCTGGAGAACGCCCGCGTCGAGGTCACCGTCGAGAGCGAGTACTACCGCGCCTGGGGGACGTACTTCGAGGAGCGGACCGACGGCGAGGTGACGTACGACCACGCCAACAACACGGTGCGACTCGCGCTGGTCACGCCGCTCGAGAACACGAAGATAACCTCCGCGACGTCCAGCCTCTCGGCCAGTGGCAGTTTCGAACTCAAGGGGAGCGCCGGCAACATCTGTTCCCCGACCAAGGTGTACCTGAACAGCTACAACTCCAGCGAGTCGGGCGACTACTGCAGCCAGACCCCCGGAAAGGAGGGCAACATCGTCTACGGCTCCGACATCGACATCAGCGGCGGGTCGGGCAGCTCCGACATCTACGGCGATATCACCTCTGGCGGGTCGGTGCTCGTCGGCAACGGCGGCGGGCAACCGGACGTCTACGGCAACATCAACTACAGCGACAACTGCGCTAACTGTTCGGCAAAGATCAAGGAGCCGTCCGCGAGCGCGAACCAGATAAGCGGTATCGACCAGGCGCCGGCGATAAACGGTATCGTCAAGACGCAGGTCAACGAGACGCGGCGGAGCAACGACAACGACAGTGCCTCCATCAGCGGGGGCCGAATCGAGTACACTGACGCGTCTGCGAACCTCACCCAGGGGAGCTACTACCTGCAGAAGATCAACGTGTCCAGCGACGAGGTTCTGACACTGAACACCACCGACGGCGACATCTTCCTCGCCGTCGAGGAGAACGTCACGCTCGGCACCAACGCCACGATAGAGGTCGTCGGTGACGGGACTGCGAGCGTGTACGTGCTCGGGGCGAACGACAGCGACAATCAGCTGTTCATGGACGACGAGAGCCGGATAATCAACGACGGTGACGACGCCCCGCAGTTCCGGATGTTCGGGCAGGACGACTTCACGGCGACTATCGGCGGCGGCTCCGGCGGGAACCTCGCGAAGTACGTGGGGGTCATCTTCGCGCCGCCGGGCTCCGCCGGCACCGGCTCCGTCACCCTGGACAGCGGCGTCATCTACGGCGGTGTCCTCACCGGCACGACGACCATCGCCGGCGGGGGTAACGGCGGCAGCATCCACTACGACGAGGCGCTGCGGACCCAGCGGGTGCTCGAACAGAGCGAGTCCATCGTCCGGGTGACGTACATCCACGCCTCGACCAACGAGATACAGGTGGAAGACGGATAGGCGGGACTACGATTCGATTTCGACGGCGATGTCGTGGTAGACGACGTACACCTGCGATATCGACCCGCTCGGGTCGTAGGTACACGTGATATCCGAGCCAGTGACCGTACAGTCGAAGTCCCGCTCCTCGAAGTACGTCTGCCAGAGCGCTGGCTGTGCCGTCCCACTGAGCGACACAGTGACTCGGTCGACGTCGTTGGCCGTGCTCTCGTAGGCGATATTCGTCCCCTTATTTCGCCCGCGCACGACGACCGTCCCCCCGCCGACCGACTGCGCACCCGGTCGGGTGAGCCCGACGACGGAGACGAGGACGCGGTCCTCGCTGACGACGAGGGGCGGGTCCTGGACCCGGAGACCGCCGCTGTTCGTGGTCCGGAACACCGCGCCGGCCTCGTAGACGAGCTGTCGGTCCTCGATGCCCTCGTAGACAATCGGCCGGAGCTGCCAGTCGGGGCTCTGCCAGGTCGTCCCGCTGGTGTCGGTGACCGAGACCGCCATCGTGACGTTCGGTCCGGTCTCCAGCTGTGCCTCCCCGAGGCTCAGCTCCGTCGCGCGGCTCGGCGCGTCGCGCCGATGGACGTCGGCCAGGTTGTCGTGGAGGACGCTGAAAGCCCGCTCGGCGTTGGCCATCTGCTCGTTGTCACGCGTGTCCTGAAGCGTGCTCACGCCGCTGACGGAGACGACGGCCACGGCGGAGACGACGAGCCCGAACACGAGAGCGTAGCTGACAACCTCGCTGACGGCGCGCTCAGACATCGCGCACCTCCAGGTGGTCGTCGCCGTCGTCGTACCGTATCTGGACGGGCCCGCCGTCAGCGGTGCTGTCACCGAGGGCCGTCTCGGTCACGACGCCGACCCGCACCGACACTGCCGGTCGGTTCGTCTCCAGGACGATCGCCGACGCCGACGGGTCGAAACTGACGCGGTAACTCGACCCGGTGACACGGTCCGAGAACGTCTTGTTCACCCGCACCGTGAGTGGCGCCTCGCCGGCCCTGACGAGCCTGTCGGCGCGCTCTACGTCCGCCGCCAGCTGCTGGCCGACGACGGTGAGCTCGTCCCTGATGACCTGTTCGCGCTGTGTATCGACGTACCCCCCGCCGGCGATGATGAGCCCCGTGATGAGCAGCGTGGCGATGGCCAGCGAGAGGACGTACCCGAGCGTCGTCGAGACCGCACGCGAATCAGACAGCACCGCACGCAGGTCAGACATCGGGCTCACCCGGCGCGACCCGGAGGTCTGTCTCGTAGCGCAGGTCGGTCGTCAGATGCGTGTACCTGACCGTCACGTCGTACAGCGCCGTCGTCGACGTCGGGGACGTGCCAATCGACGACAGGTCGAGTGTCGTACTCGGTCGGCGGTAGACGACCATCGAGAAGTTCCCGGTGACCTGGTCCGCGTTCGCGAACTCGATGTCATAGGTGTCGGTTCCACCGGGCGTCACGTCGGTCCCGGCACCGAAGTGGACGTTCGCCCCGCTGGGGGCGGTCCCGAGTGCGTCACACGGCTCGCCGTCGACGGTCCCGCCGGTCAGGTCGATACGGAACGTCGATAGCCCGCTGTCCCGCGTCACCTCGCAGTCCTCGACCAGCGTCGACGTGCTGTTGTTTCGCAGCGTCCTGATATGGACGGTCTCGGCCCCCGTCCGGTAGATGCGGGCGCGCCAGCTGTTCTCGTTACCGGTTGCGCCGGTGCGCTGGACCGAGACCTCGAACGCCGAGGCGTTGTCCGTGGCCGTGATGTCGCTCGCCGCAATCTCGAACGCACGGGTCCCGTTGGCGCCGTCGACCCGCGAGACGCCACCGACGACCCGGTAGTCGGTCACGCCGCCGCCGGTCGTCAGCGCCGACCCGTCGGTCTGGGCGATGCGTACTCCGGGCCGGTTGGACTGGTAAGTGACGTCGACCACCCGCCCCGAGCGAGCCGCCTGCCGGCCGGTCTGCCTGGAGAGGGTCCGTATGTCAGCCCTGGTTGCGTCGACCAGTTCGGTGGGCGAACTGTTGTTGTTCCGGTTCGCCGCCGCGATGCCCTCGCCGACGTTCGTCTCGACCGTCGCCCGCATCGAGAGCGCCCCGTCGCTCCCGGCTGTCTCTCCCCGGCTGGCCAGGTTCTCGGTGAAGATGGCCGAGTTGACGATGAGCGCCATCGACACGAAGATGACCGCGAGCGCGAACGCGGCCACGAGGAGTATCTGGCCCCGTTCGTCGCCGCTCAGATCCGCCACGCGACCACCTCCACCCGGACCGTGTTGTAGCTGTTCGCCCCGGTGTCCGGCATCGGGTACGTGACGTTTTCGTCCCCGAGCCGGTCGGTCGTCGGCGTCCCGTCGGCCCCGTACAGCGGGTCGTCGTCGTTGAGCATCACCGTATGGGTCGCCGTGACGGCGTTGTCGGTCGGGACGCCGCTGTAGACGTAGCGGCGCGTAATCGCCTCCCCGTTGTCGTTCTGGAACCGGAAGTAGACGTTGTACGCGATGCCGTTGTCGTTGAACGCCCGGTCCAGCATCTCGCCAAAGCGGTTGTCGGGTGGCCCCGACGTGTAGTACCGCTGGACGCCGACGTCGTGGTGCCGCGCGGAGCTGTTGTTCCAGTACAGCACCGCCGGCTTCAACACCCCCTGGTCGGCCGCGGCCGCGAGGACGCCCTCACCCGTCGCCTGCTGCTGGTTCTCGATGTGCTGGCTCGACGTGCTCGCCGACAGCGGCGTCACCGCCGTCATCTGGAGCGCGAAGATGAGACTCGACAGCATCAACAGCCCGGCGACCGTCGCTTCGAGCGTGTGTGCCTGTGCGCGCATCGTTACCACATCTCCACTGTCAGCGTCACGTCTTGCCCGTCCAGCGCGACGACCCGGACGGACGTCACCGACGGCTGGTTCGTCGGCACCGGGTCACCACGGGTCAGCGGCGTGTCACAGTCCGCACTGGACGCGGCTTCCAGCCCTCTGTCGACCCCCGAACCGTTCCAACACGCCAGCTCGTCGCGACCGCCCGCCGGCGTGAAGTCACCCCGCAGGCTGACGTTGAGACGCTGGTAGCTCGTGCCCACACCGAGCTGGGATTCGAGCGTGCCCTCGGAGAACCGACAGTCCGCAGTCGTATTCGCGAAAAACGCCACCGTGCAGTGTCTGTCCAGCACGTACGGCGTCTCCGGCGAGGCCAGCATCCCCGAGGCGAGCTGGTCAGCGACCCTGTTCGAGGATACCGTCTCGTCCTGTGCACTCGCGGTAAACGGCGACAGGATGCCCGGTATGAACAGGAAGATGAAAAGCAGTACCGCGAGGAAGACACTCACACCGATGGCGAAATCCAGCGTTGTCTGTCCACGCTCGCCGTGCCGACGCCCCGCTGGAGAGTCCAGCGGCTCGTCGCGACTCTGTGTACCCATTTTGATTTGACCCAGTTGAACCGCAGACCCTTTGCTACTCCACTGGTGCGGACTGGCTTAGCCATTGTGGCCGAACCACGCTACCGTCTGTCGTCCCCGTATCGCTTCGATGGGTTTAATAAAGGCCACCGGATATCTGAAGGTGCGTCGCGGGCTCGTAGATCAGGGGTAGATCACTCCCTTGGCATGGGAGAGGCCCCGGGTTCAAATCCCGGCGAGTCCATCGAAGCGACCAGCGCTTTTCGAGGGAGCGAAAACTGTTGAGACGGCAGTTGACCGACCTGTCAGTCACAGCCAGCCCAGCCTGTCGCGCAGGACTGTCTGACTGGGGTTCAGAATCCATCGTTTCCAGCGCCCACTCCGCCAGTGGCCGGTGGGCTGTCGACGGCACAGATAGTACACCTTATGGACATATCGCGCCCGAACCATAGACTATCACCAGCCGCGACAGAAAGCGAGGGCGGCCCGCCAGCCCTCGTCACCGTCTGCCGGTTTGGCGGGTTCGGTCCAGAAAGAGAACGACCGGTAAAGGGCCTCAAACCATCGCAGACGCCACGGAGGGGAGACTACCGATAGTTTTTTGTTCACGTATGATTATTTAGTCTAAAAATGGGTCAGGGTAGTAGTTTACTAGCCGGGGAGCGAGGGGTTTCTAATGTTACAGCGTTTACATTACTCATTGGAATCACCCTCGTCGGGGTCGTACTGATACTGGTGACCGGCTACGTGAGCATCGGGGAGACGAACCAGCAGGCGAATATGGAGGTCGCAGAAGAGTCGATGCTCCAGGTCGACAGCGCCCTGGAAGGGAACCGGGGCAACGATACGATATCGTTACCGGACCAGCTCGACGGGAACGTCGACGTCTCGAACGACCAGAGCTACGTGTTGACGCTGAACGAGAACGACAAGTGTACGACGGGGAAGCGTAATCTGAGCAGTATCGAATACGAAGAGAACAACCAGCGGGTCGCCTACGAGGGCGGTGGTGTCTGGCGGGAGACAGAGTCAGGAACCACCATGACGTCGCCCCCTGACGTCTCCTACAACGACGGGTCGCTGTCCCTGTCGTTCGTCGAGATAAACGGCAATATCCAGTCGACCGACGAACTGGAGACGAAGACGAACGCGACCAGACAGCGCATCCACCAGGAGAATCTGACCCGGTACCTCTACACTGATACGGATGCGGACGACCTGTCCTACGTGTGCCGGCCGTCCGAGGTCGAGAACGCGACGCTCGAAATCCACGACAGCAAGTACGCAAGCGCCTGGGCGCGGTGGGCGAAGGACAACCACGACAGCCAGCTCGTGACGGTGACCGACCCATCGACCGTCGAGCCCGGCGACACCGTCACGATCACCTACCAGCTCGGCGACGTGTCGCCGGCTGAGTTCGAGGTCACCGACGTCCGCGCCACGCGAGCGTCATCGGGCGACGATGTCAAAGTGACCGCGACGGTCGAGAACGTGGGCGGGTTGAGACAGGAACGGGACGTCGAGTTTACCCACCCGTGGGGCTCAGAGACAGCGCAGCCGACCATCGGCGGTGGGGAGAGCAAAGAGGTCACGTTCTACATCGATAGCAACGACCTCAGTTCGGGTACCCACGACCTGACCGTTACGGCCGATAACAGCACCACGACGCAGCTCGAATTACAAAACAGCAACCCCGTTACCGACGTGGACCTCGACGCGAGCGGCGTGCCCAGAAGCGCCGCAGTCGGCGTCACGCCGAGTGCTACGGTCACGGTGGACAACACCAACGGCGGGATGACCGCCTTCGAGCGGCTCACGCTGCGAGAGGACGGCGACGTGACGGCAAAGTGGAACGTCACCGTGCCGCCGGGCGAGACCAAGGACGTGTCCGTGGGGGGCGCACTGCCGACGGACAACACCGGCACCCAACGCTGCAGTTCAGCGGGGACGTGGCCCCTAACAGCGAGAGTACGACGTTCGACTTCACCGCCGGCGAGAACGGCTACTTCAGCGTCAAGGGCGTCTCCCTGCCGGAGAACCCCGACAAGAACAAGCAGTTCACCGTCGAGTCGACGGTGAAAAACATCGGCCTGGAGACGCTGGAAGGTGATATCACGCTCGAGATACGGAACGTAGAGACCGACACGGTCGTCGAGACGACGACCAAGACCGACCAGCGCCTGCTCGGAAAGGCCGACGCCAGTGGTCCGGAGAGCACGACCATCTCGGCCAGCCACACGCCGACCGAGGTCGGTAACTACAGTTACCGCATCACGACCCCCAACGTGACCGAAAGCGGGCTCATCCGGGTCAGCGATGACAGGGGCCCCAGGGTCATCGTCTCCGAGGTCGAGGTCCCGGACACGGCCACGCTCGGCAACAGCTCGACGTTCAACGTCACTGTCGCCAACAGCGGTGACAGGCGGGCCAATCAGACCGTCTGGCTGAACAACACCAACACAGACCGGACGCTGGAGTCGGCCGACGTCGATCTCGACCCCGGTGAGAAGCGGGAGTTCAACTGGGACGTGGACGTCAACAACAACGACTTCGAACTCGGGACGAACACCATCAACGCCTCGACCGACAACGTCACGCTCCCGATGACCGTCGCGGTCCAGAAGCAAGAGACTTTCGACAGCAACGACGGGACGATTGAAATCGGCAAGGCGACGAACGTGACGATAACGATGGAGGGCGCGGAGTTCGAAAACGGGGGATATACCTACGAAGGAGACGGTGAGTTCTCCCGCACAGAATACCCCTTCCCCACGGTCATGACACTCGTCATCGAGAACAGTACCGGGACCTACGAGAAGGACCTGTGGACCGGCACCTCAGAGACAGGAGCCGACGTCAACCACCCGGCAGCAGAACGGCGGATGTACCGTGACAGCTACGATAACGTCTACAAAGAGGACCTCTCGCTAGAGGCGGGGGCGAACGTGTCGCTGTATGCGACGAGCTACTACTGTGACGGCTATCGTCAGTACCCCAGCTACAACAACTACCAGGACTCCGGTATCGACCACTATCGTGGTGACGACGGAAACACCGTCATGAACGGGTACGAGTGTACCGACCGTGGTGATGAGTACCTCGAGATCAGCAACGAAACCAACCCGAACAACGTCGTCATCCGCAAAGACGGCGAGCGTGTGCCGAAGTACGACGCCGCCTACAGCGCCCAGCTGACCCTCGACGACATGCTGGGCGAGGACCAGGTCGTCGAGCGCAACGGCCGCGGCTACCTCAACCTCAGCCAGGACGAAGCCGTCTTCCTCTACGAGCTGTCCGACTCGAATGCAAACCCCGACCCGGACAACGGACCGATCGTCGGTGACTACAACGACGCCATGGCGCGGTTCAAAGTGACCGACGCGGGGAAGGAAGTCAAGACGCCCGCGGAGTTCGAGATAGCGGAGGTCGACGTCCCGACCCGGGTCGACAAGGGTGACAGCGCGACGATGGACGTGACGATCAATAACACCGGTGGCAAGACAGGTGCCAGCGAAGTCCGGCTCACCTTCGACAACGGGACGCAGACGGTAACCAAAGCGACCGACAGTATCGCGGCGAACCAAAACGACACCGTCACGTTCCAGCTGGACACCGAAAACAAACCCCTCGACTCCTACAACTGGCGGGTGAGCGCACTGGGGGACTCGGGAGATCAGCGCGCCGGCTTCATCACCGTCGGTGAGCCGACCGACGCGTTCTTCCAGGTCGACCGCGTCAGCGGCCCCTCCGTCGCGGACAGTGACGACAGCCCCGAAGCGGACATCAGACTGACCAACAATGGGCTGACAGACGATAGCCAGCAGGTCACGCTGGAGGCCACCGACCAGTCTGGCAACACTTTCGAACGACAGACTACCGTCTCGCTCAACTCCAAAGAGTCAAAGGCCAGAACGCTCGCCCTGCCCAGCGACAAAGGGGACTACACCTACACGGTCAACACCTCCAACGTCACCTCGCCGGAACTCGACTTCTTCGTCGGGGAGTCGAACGTCTACGTCCCACAGACGGAGTCTATCACCCTCGGGCTGGACTCCACGTACGACACCGGCTCGCGCATCGACCACAATGGCAGGGTCGACGACATGAGCGTCAAGCTGGAGAACGACGGGACGGTCGGTGACGAACGCGACGTCAAGCTGACCGTCAGGTACAACAACGGCACCGAAGCGTTCAGCGAGACGGTCGAAAAGAAGCAGGTCGGTGGCGGGAACCTGGAGGGACAGGATCCGGTGCCGGCGTACGTCGACTTCGATGACGTCGATCTCGCCCCCGGGTACTACACCTACACGGTTACGGTCTACGACGACACCGAGAGCAACCCCGGCGATACGTCCCAGGTCAGCGGTGAGATGTTCCTGCGCGAGACCACCGGCGGTGACGATAGCGACGACGACTCGCCCATCTCGGTCAACTCTGGGACGATCACCATCGGCTGACCGAGCCGTGGCGACCCGGCTGGTTTGCCGCCACTGTGACCGACACACTGTTTTTCACGTCCGCGATAGCCGCCAGGGAGAAGACGACCTTCACGCGCCGCTCGCTCCGAGAGACAACAGTCAGAGCACGTCGTGCGGACACGGGGATGGACAAATTGCCGACCAGCCACGTGGCCGAACCGGCAGGCAGTAGCCACAAGAAGCTACCCGGGCGACGCGAGACGCTCAGAGTCAGACGCTACCCGCGAGACACTCAGATCAGACGCTACCCAGGCGACCCGAAACGTTCAGACTCAAACGCTACCTGCGAGACGCTCCACAGCCAGGACAGTCGCAGTAGCAAAGCGGCGATAGAGAGCCCCTGGAGACCCACCACGACGATAACCGAAGCCGCAACGGACCGCTCAGTTCACTACGTCGACTGAGACCGTCGTCGTGTGGACGACCAGTCGGTCGGTGCCCGTACACTCGTAGGTGTCTTCTTGCGACTGCGACTTCCAATTGCCATCCAGTGTGTCATCCCACGCCGGGGCATTCGTCTCAGCGCTTTGCTTGGCGCTTGCCGTCCCGCTGACATCGACGCTGACGGTGGCATCGTCCAGTGTTGCGACATTTATATCCTGGCCTTCTAGCCTGCTCTCTAGCGTGACCCGTCCGTCCGACGCCAGGGCGAAGTCACCCTGGAGCCTCGTCAGCGCGATGTGGGCGGTATCCTCGCCACACCGGAACGGAGGGAGGCGGACGTTGACGCCGTTTTCATCCTCGTACCGGAACAGCCCACCGCTCTCGTAGATGAACTGGGTGTCGGTGTCCGTCGTTCGTACGAGGGCGCCAGTGGAGACGGTGTCCGATTCGGGCTGGCCGACGACGCTCCAGCGTATCTCCGAATCGACCAGTTCCAGGCTGTGGCCCTGGAGTTTGATGGTCGTCGAGCGGCGGTCGGCGCTGCTGGTTCGATGGTCGGCCAGTGTCGACGCGTAGTTGCGCATCGTCTCCTCGGCGACGTTCGATTCGGTCCCCGCCTGAACGTCGTCGAGGGTACCGACGCCCGTGACCGTGACGACGCCGATAGTGAGAATTATCGTACTGAACACGAGCGTGAAGGCGACGACGTCGGAGACAGCACGGGTTCCGGTCATAGCTTCACCACCGCCATACAGGGGTCGGACAAACTCGTAAGGTAGACGACCGCGATCTGGCCGCCGCCGCCGCGGCTCTCACAGACCGCGGTCGTGTTCTCGAAGCGCACGGCGGTCCAGTATTCGCTGGCCGAGGAGTTGACGTATATCGTACTCCCGTCCGACGACGGGACGACGTGGATACGGTAGGGCTCGTTGCCCACGCGGTCCGGGTACTCCGAGGTAAACACGAGGTTGTTACTGACACCCGTCTTGTTGTACTGGTCG
>Ga0102936_1000720_pt1 | contig 13292 bp, 13 predicted proteins | sample SalPon2_A_H2O_MG_FD_78502 | JGI IMG/M metagenome (GOLD analysis project Ga0102936, IMG submission 78502) | Salt pond water microbial communities from South San Francisco under conditions of wetland restoration - Salt Pond MetaG R2_A_H2O_MG | ecosystem: Environmental > Aquatic > Non-marine Saline...
CTCACGGAGGTGTTCGCATGACCGAAGCTATCGTCACTGACCTACGTCCCCTACTGGCCGTCCTCGTCTCGTTCCTCGCGGCGTTCTTCATCGTCGCGTCGCATCGCTCGCCGAACGTCCGCGAGGGGTGGACGCTCGTCGCGGCCGTCGCGAAGTTCGCGATCGTCGCCTCGATGCTCCCGGCCGTCCTCGACGGCGCCGTCTTCGAGTGGTCGCTCGGGGCGTTCCTCCCGGGAATCGAGTTCGCGCTACGCGCCGACGCGCTCGGCATGCTGTTCGCGTTCCTCGCCAGCGGCCTGTGGATCGTCACGTCGTTCTACAGCATCGGGTACATGCGCGGCAACGACGAGACGAACCAGACCCGGTACTTCGCCGCGTTCGCGGTGTCGCTGTCGGCGACGATGGGGATCGCGTTCGCGGGCAACCTCGTGACGATCTTCGTCTTCTACGAGATCCTCTCGATCGCGACCTACCCGCTCGTCGCGCACGACGAGACGGCGGAGGCGCGCTCGGCCGGCCGGAAGTACCTCGCGTACACGATGTTCGGCGGCGGCGTGCTCGTGCTCGCCGGGACCGCGCTCGTCTACCTGATCGCCGGCAACGTCGACTTCACCGCCGGCGGCATTCAGGAGCTCGCGAACGCCGACCCCGGGCTCGCGATGCTCGCCTTCTTCCTCCTCGCGATCGGGTTCGGGGTGAAGGCCGGGATCATGCCGCTCCACCAGTGGCTCCCCGAGGCGATGGTCGCGCCGACGCCCGTCTCCGGGCTGCTCCACGCGGTCGCGGTCGTCAAGTCCGGCGCGTTCGGCGTCTCGCGGGTCGTCCTCGACGTGTACGGCCCCGAACTGGTCTTCGACCTCTCGCTCCCCTTCGGCTTCTCGGCCGGACTGGTCCTGTCGACAATCGGGGCGATCACGCTGACGGCGGCCTCGATCATCGCGCTGCGGAAGGACCACCTGAAACAGCGGCTCGCCTATTCGACGATCAGCCAGCTGAGCTACATCATCCTCGGGCTCGGCCTCTTCGGCTGGTACGGGCTCGTGGGCGCGCTGCTCCACATCCCGGCGCACGCGTTCATGAAGCTCACCCTGTTCTTCTGCGCGGGGAACATCCACGTCTCGACGCACACCGACTACATCTCCGAGATGGCGGGGATCGGCAAGCGGATGCCACTGACGATGGGGGCGTTCACGGTCGCCTCGCTCGGGATGGCCGGCATTCCGCTCTTGGCCGGGTTCGTCAGCAAGTACTACATGCTGATCGGCGGCGTCCGGATGGGCGCCCAGCTGACGCCGGTCGCCTACTACCTCGTCGGCGCGCTCCTGCTCTCGGGCGTGCTCAACATCGCGTACTTCTGGCCGGTCATCTACACCGCCTTCTTCGAGGCGGAGGACGCCCACGACGCGAAGCCGCTCGTCGACTTCCGGATGGGCGGCGAGTCGCGGTCGACGTTGCCGGCGACCGACGGGGGCCGCGCAGACGACGACGCGGCGACCGACGGGGGCCGCGCAGGTGACGACGCGGCGACCGACGGCGGTCGCCCGGAGGACGGCGACGGTGACTCCGACGCGGAGGACACCGACCCCAGCGACATCGTCGAGCGCGCCGAAGGCGACGCTGCCGGTGAGGACGCCTCCCCGACCGGCGAGGACGCCGACCTCCCGGACGACTCCGACATCCCCGACGCGGAGTTCGACGACCTCCCGACCGACGAGGAGGGCGTGGTCCGGCCGGACTTCAACACGAGCGAGCGGGACTTCTCCGAGCCCGCCGAGCGCGTCGACACCGGGGACTACGCGGTCGACTCGCGGCCGTCCGACGTGGACGTCCCCTTCGGCGTGGGGCGGAGAGACGACGCCGCGGCGAAGCGTTCCGAGGGCGACGACGGCGGGGACGCGCACGGACACGACCCCGATAGCGACCACGGTCACGAGGTCGCCCACGACCACGATGACCACGGCGACCACGACCACGCCGGCGGGCCGCCCGCGGGCGGCTGGCGGCACATCGACGGCCTCGAGGCCCTCCGCGGGCGCGAGTCGACGTGGTTCACTCTCGGGCCGATCCTCACCGCGATGAGCCTCGCGGTGCTGCTCGGCGTGATCCCCTACGAGATGGGCTTCCTGGAGCTGATCGAGCTCATCGTCGACACGCGGCTCCCCGAGGAGGTGATGCGGCCATGAACGCCGTGCTCACCTCGCTGCCGCCGTACGTCGTGCTCGCGGCGGCGGCCTTCCTCGTGATCGGTCTCCCGCGCCGCGCCGGCCACGCCGCCGCCGCGCTGGCGACCGCGTTCACCTTCGCGCAGGCGGTGTTGCTCGGCGACGGCGGCATGGGCGCACACGTCGCGACGCAGCTGTTCGGCTTCGACGTGGTCCTGTTCAACGTCGACCAGTTCTCCCTGCTGATGGGCGTCGTGGTCGGGTTCCTCGCGACGGCGGCGGTGCTGTACGCGTACGGCACCGAGGCGCCGACGTGGGTCACCGCGCTCGCGCTGGTGTACGTCTCCTCGACTCTCGGGACCATCTACGCCGGCGACTGGCTCACGCTGATCTTCTTCTGGGAGCTGATGGCCGTCACCAGCACCCTGCTGGTGTGGCAGTACGGCGGCGCGGCGGTTCGAGCCGGCTACCGCTACGCGCTGTTCCACGGGATCGGCGGGACGTTCTTCCTCGGCGCCGTCGTCGTTCACGGCGCGTCGATGCTCGGGAGCGTGCCGGCCGCCGAGATCTTCCTGTTCTCGTCGACGACGGGGATCCACGCCAGCGCGACCCTGCTCGCGGCGATCGGGATCGGCGTCAACTGCGGGTTCATCTTCCTGCACACGTGGCTCCCCGACACCTACCCGCGCCCGCACGTCGCGGCGTCGGTGTTCCTCTCGGTGTTCACGACCAAGACGGCGGCGTACGTGATGTACCGGGCGTTCCCCGAGGGCGGCATGTGGCTGGCGTACCTCGGCGGGTTCATGGCCGTCTACGGCGCGTTCTTCGCGCTGCTACAGTACGACCCGCGGCGGCTTCTCTCGTACCACATTCAGGCCCAGCTCGGCTACATGCTGGCCGGCTTCGGCCTCGCGACGTACGTCGGCGAGTTCGCCGTCACCGGCGGCTTCGCGCACCTGTTCAACAACGTCCTTTATAAGAGCCTCCTGTTCATGGCCGTCGGCGTCGTGATATACCGGACCGGCGTCGCCGACATCCGGGACATGGGGGGCCTCTGGCGGGAGATGCCCGTCACCTTCCTCGTCTACGTCGTCGGCGCGGCCTCGATTACCGCCGTCCCGGGGTTCAACGGCTTCATCTCGAAGGGGATGGTGATCGACTCCGCGCACGAGCTCCACAACTTCGAGCTGTTGCTCGGCGAAGGCCTGCTCTGGTGGCTGCTGATCCTCGGCGGCGTGGGGACCTTCATGTCGTTCATCAAGCTCGGCTACTACGTGTTCTTCCACGGCTCCGCGACGCTGTCGCCGAAGGACGCGACCGCGTTCCAGACCGCCGGGATGGTGCTCGCCGGCGGAGCGTGCGTCTTCTTCGGGGTGTTCTACACTCAGCTGATCGAGCTGATGCCGTTCACGGAGATCATCCTCAGCGAGGACGTCTACTTCAAGCCGTACAGCACGAAACACCTGACCGAGAGCGGGGCGCTGCTCGTGGCGGGGTTCGTCGGCTTCTTCGCGCTGAAGCGCCCGCTCGGCTGGCTCGCCCACCACATGCGGGACGTCGACGCGGTGACGTACCCGGCCGCGTTCTACCTCGGCCGGGGGTCGGTCTGGGGCGTCACGGCGCTGTGGGCCGCCGTCGACCGCGCCGTGATGCGGCTGGTCGCCGGCGTCAAGCGGACCGCGATGCACCCGCGGGCGGCGGTCGCGTCGCTCGGGCTCGACGTCGAGATCCGGACCGGGATCGGCCGGAGCGTCCTCTTCTTGACGCTCGCGGCGGGCGTCGCGTTGCTGGCGTTCATGCTCGGCTAAGCGGGATCGGAGCAATCGAAACGGGGACGCGGTCGACGCGGCGCGTCGCGTCGGCCGCCCTCGGTGCGGCGGGTCGCGGTCGGAAAACGACAGTCGGGCGCTCAGTCGGAAAACGACAGTCGGGCGCTCAGTACTCTTCGTACGCGAGGTTCATCATCCACTGCGAGAAGGCGTCGGCCTGCGAGTCGACCTCTTCCTCGCCGATGAACGGCGACAACATGTCGCCGGCCATCAGCAGGGCGAAGTCGAGGTCTCGGGGCGCGGGCTCCAGATAGAACGTGTTGTGTCCGTTGTAGACGGTGTCCGATCGCTGGATGAGCCCCGAGTCCTCCAACGCCTCCGCGATGCGGCTCCCCTTACGCGAGGAGACGTCGAGTTCCTTCCAGAAGTCGCTCTGGTGGATGCCACCGGTCTCGCGGATGAGTTCGAGGCCGGCGTGCTCGTCCTCCGACAGCTCGGCCTCGAGTTCGGACACGCTCATGCCCTATAACCCGCCCGCGACTCGCTTAAAACTGGCTTTCCGTCCCGTCGCGGCGGCTCCGGCCGCGTCGGCCTCACGCGCCGGCGTCGTCGGGCGGGCCGGACCGGAACGACGGCGGGAGCGACGTCGGTTCCGCGGCCGTCTCGCAGGGGGGTCCGTCGGCGTACGCGAACTCGGGGACCGCCGCCGGATCGGCGCGCGTCAGCGCCCGGGTGAACGACCGCGTCCCGAACCCGTCGCCGTGGAGGCAGGCGCCGTAGTCGTGGTCGGCGAGGACGGCGCTCGCGCGGTCGAGCCACCCGTCGCCCGACTCGCCCGGCTCCGGGACCAGTTCGGCCGCGATCCGGCGGGCGCTGTCGACGCGCTCCTCGGCGAACGCCCGCCGGCGCTCCGGGACCGCGAACCGCTCGACGCCGTTCACTATCCCGCCGACGTTGCCGACGACGTGGACGCCCGGGTCGAGCCGCGCGATCTCGAGGCCGCCGTCGTACGAGAGGAGGAACGCGGCGGCGGCGTCCGCGAGCACGAGGTTGAACCCGTCGTACGACCGGGCTTCGAGGTCGCGCTCGACGCTCCGAACCGCGGCCTCGGCCGAGTCCGCTTCGAGACAGTCACGGACGAGGAGCCCCCGAGAGCGGTCTCCCTCTCTGTCGGCGTCGAGCCAGCGGTTGGTGATCGCGACCGCGAGCCCGGCGTCGGAGAGGCCGATCCACGTCCCGCCGGCCTCCGCGTCGCGCGGGGCGACGTACCGGTCGCCATCGCCATGGACCGTCGGCGGCTCGGCCGGCCTGTCCAGCGCCTCGTCGCGGTTGGCGGCGAGCGCGACGGGGGCGTCGCCGAACGCGCGCCACGCGAGGGTCAGAGTACACACACGCGCCCTTGGGCCCGACGAGGAGGAAAACCCCGCGATCGAGGGTGTGGTATTGTTTACTCACAATAAAAGAAATCTTTTGGTGGCTGACCACGTCGGTTCGAACATGAACGCGATTGCCGTGTACGAGGGGGCCGACGAGCCGGTCGTGACGGAGAAGCCGCGACCGGAGCCGGCGCCCGGGGAGGCGCTCGTTCGGACGCTCCGGGTCGGCGTCGACGGGACGGACCACGAGGTCATCGCCGGCGGCCACGGCGGCGCACCCGAGGGAGAGGACCACCTCGTCTTGGGCCACGAGGCGGTCGGCGTGATCGAGGACCCGAACGACACGCCGTTCGAGGCCGGCGACGTGGTCGTGCCGACGGTCCGGCGCCCGCCGAACGGCGCGAACGAGTACTTCGCCCGCGGCGAGCCCGACATGGCGCCGGACGGCCGGTATCACGAGCGCGGCATCGTCGGCGCGCACGGGTTCATGGCCGAGTACTTCACCAGTCCGGCGGAGTTCCTCGTCGAGATCCCGCCCGCGCTCGCCGAGTGGGGGTTCCTCGTCGAGCCGCTGTCGATCGCGGAGAAGGCCGTCGAGCACGCGTACGCCAGCCGATCGGCGTTCCACTGGGAGCCCGAGTCGGCGCTGGTGCTCGGCAACGGGTCGCTCGGGCTGCTCACGGTCGCGAAGCTCGACGCCGACTTCGAGCGGGTGTACTGTCTCGGTCGCCGAGAGCGACCGGACCCGACGATCGACATCATCGAGTCGCTCGGCGCGACGTACGTCAACTCCAACGAGACGCCCGTCCCGTCGGTGCCGGAGGCGTACGAGCCGATGGACTTCGTCTTCGAGGCGACCGGCTACGCCCCGCACGCCTTCGAGACCATCGAGGCGCTCGCCCCCAACGGCGTCGGGGCACTGCTCGGCGTGCCGGGGGACTGGGAGTTCGAGATAGACGGCGGCCGGCTCCACCGCGAGTTCGTCCTCCACAACAAGGCGCTCGTCGGGAGCGTCAACTCCGGGTATGAGCACTTCGAGGCCGCGGTCGACTCGCTATCGCAGTTCTCGGAGGGGTTCATCCGCGATCTGGTCACCGGCGTGTACGGGCTCGACGAGTTCGAGGCCGCGTTCGCGGATGACGACACGACTATTAAAACGGCGGTCGAATTCGGTGCATATGAAGAACGTTGACGACCTGATAGACAGCGCGGCCGAGCTGGCTGAGCGGGGGCTCTCGAAGGGCGAAATCGCGGACGAGCTGAACGTCTCGCGAGAGACCGCGAGCTGGCTCGTCGAGCGAGGGGGCAGCAACGGCGCCGCGACCGAGGCCCCGCCCACCGGCTCGACGGCCGACATCCACGTCGACTGGTCCGCGCTGGGCCGCGATTCGACGCGGCTCCGGTACGCCGCGAGCGCGATGGCAGACCTGCTCGCGAAGGAAGGGGAGGAGGTCGACCTCACCGTCGGCGTCGAGAAGGCCGGCGCGCCGCTCGCGACCGCGGTCGCGCATCAGCTCGACACCGACCTCGGGACGTACGCGCCCGCGAAACACCAGTGGGAGGAGGGCGACATCGACGAGCACGGTGGCGGCTTCTCGCGGAACTTCGCGGGGATCCGCGACCGCGACTGCTACGTCGTCGACGACATCATCACGTCGGGGACGACGATGCGGGAGTCGATCAACGCGATCCGCGAGCAGGGCGGCGAACCCGTCGCCTGCGTCGTGCTCGTCGACAAGCGGGGATACGACGAGATCGACGGCGTCCCCGTCTACTCGCTCGTGGACGTCGTCCGCGTCGACCGCGACGAGTAGACCGGATCACCGCCTCTGCGCGCTCGCGAAAGCGCGATTCCCGTGCGGAACCCATTTGCCGCGCCGGCGCGTATCGGGGTCCATGACGTTCCAGCCCGAGTCCGAGGCGGAGCCCGACGAGATCGAACGCCGCGTGCAAGAGGCGCTCGCCGACAACGACGTGGTCCTGTTCATGAAGGGGAACCGACTGATGCCCCAGTGCGGCTACTCGCAGCGCGCCGTCGAGCTCATCAGCCAGCACGTCGAGGAGTTCGAGACCGTGGACGTGCTGCCCGCGCTCCCGCACTACCGGGAGGCGCTGGAGGCCGAGAGCGGGTGGGAGACGATTCCGCAGACGTTCGTGGACGGCGAGTTCATCGGCGGGAGCGACGTGCTCGGCGAGCTCGAGGAGCGCGGCGAACTGGCCGCCGAACTCGGCGCCGAGTAGTCGTCCGGCTCGTTCTTTCGCTCGCCGTGCAGTCCGATCTCCGTGAGTCGAAGGGCAGGCCATATAAACCTACGGTGCCTAACTCGAGTAGGTGCAGCCGTAGCCGCTGCCGCCGTGCCGCCCCTCGACTCATCTCACCCAACCAACAATGACAGGCCGCGTGTTCAGACTTCATTCGACGCTCGAACTGCCACTCGAAGACGTGGAGACGTACTTCGAAGAAGACCCCGACCTCCCGCCGGAGATCAACGACATCGACATCACGCGTCGAAACAACACCCTCATCATCAAGGCCCTGTCCGACGACGAGAGCATCAGCAAGTACACGCCGACCGCCCAGCTGAAGGCGTCGGTCACGGAGACGCGCGTCTGGGAGGAGGAGCCGCCGCGCGCCGGCGGCCCCCAGTGGATGGACGACGAGGAGGAAGAGATTCCCTCCGAACTCGTCGAGTTCGCCTGTTTCAAGGGCGACCGCGAGACCGTCCTCCAGAACACCGCGCTCCAGTACCCCATGTTCCTCGTGCTCCGCGAACTGGCGCAGCTCTCCGAGAAGGGGACGCTGACCGCCATCACCGAGGAGGACGGCGAGCTCGAAGCCACGCGGATCGTCGAGGGTGAGCCGCGTCCGGCGAGCATCGAGGTCGTCGAGAGCCCGCAGGGCGCCGGCGACGGCGACGGCGGCGTCAACTGGCGCGACAACGAGTTTATTTCGGACTGAGCCCGACGCCGCCGAGGCGTCAGTTCTCGGCCGACGGCGTCGTCTGTCGACGGTCCATCGCGGCGAAGCCGCCTTTTAAATCCGCGATCAGGTCGTCGATCCCTTCGATGCCGACCGAAACGCGCATGAGCGTGTCCGAGATGCCGAGCGCCTCCCGCTCCGCCGGCGAGAGCGGCTCGTGGGTCATCGCGGCCGGCAGCTCGATCAGGCTCTCGACGCCGCCGACGGAGACCGCGAGCGTGAACTCCGACAGCGCCTCGACGAAGCGCTTCGCGTCGCCGATGTCGCCGTCGAGTTCGAACGAGAGGATCCCGCCGAAGCCGGACATCTGCTCGCGGGCGAGTTCGTGGTCCGGGTGGCTCGGGAGGCCCGGGTAGTACACGTCGCTCACCTCGGGCCGCTCGTCGAGGAACTCGGCGACGGCCATCGCGTTCGCCTCGTGTCGGTCCATGCGCGCGGCGAGCGTCTTCATGCCGCGGAGCACGAGGTAGCTGTCGAACGGGCCGCTCACGGCGCCCACCCCGACCTGCTGGAGGAATCGGATCTCCTCGGCCAGCGCGTCGTCGTCGGTGACGACCGCGCCGGCGATGGCGTCGGAGTGCCCGTTGAGGTACTTCGTCGTGCTGTGCGCGACGACGTCGGCGCCCAGTTCGAGCGGTCGCTGAAAGTACGGACTCGCGAACGTGTTGTCGACCCCGAACATCACGTCTCGGTCCGCGAGCAGGTCGGCGATACCGGCGATGTCACACAGCGCGAGCTTCGGGTTCGTCGGCGACTCCATCCAGACGGCGGCGGTCTCCTCGCGGAGCGCGGCCGCCACGTTCGCCGTGTCCGTCGCGTCGACGTACGTCACGTCGACGCCGAGGCGCGACTGAAAGACGTCGTTGAGCATCCGCCGGGTGCCGGCGTACAGGTCCTCGAAGGCGACGACGTGATCGCCGGGCGTCACGCCCGCGAGCAGCGTCGTGAAGATGGCCGCGGTGCCCGAGGCGAACGCGGCGCCGTGAGCGCCCCCTTCGAGCGCGGCGAGTCGGGTCTCCAGCGCGTGACGGGTCGGGTTCGACAGCCGGCCGTAGACGAACTCACCGGCGGCCGGATCCACGTCCTCCAGTCGCATCTCGGCGTCGAGGCCCGGCAGGGCGAACGTCGACGCGAGGTGAATCGGCGAGACGACGTCGCCCGCCTCGCTGCCGTTCTCGAACGGCTCCTCGCCCTCCGAGACGGTGAGGGTGTCGAACGTCGGCTCCGATTGGTCTTCCATACGCGGACTCCGACGCACCGTCGGTAATATCTTATCATTTTTCATTAATAATGCCAGTTCGCCGGATAACTCTCGGGGATATCACCGCGCGGCCGACGGTCGTCAACCCGGACCGCCGACGATTTAAGCGGGCCGGGCGTCCCCTCGCCAATGACCGACGACTGGGTGAGCCTCTTCTCGGGCGGGAAGGACTCGTCGTGGGCGCTGTACCGCGCGCTGGAGGAGGGACTCAGCGTCTCGCGGCTCCTGACCGTCCACCCCGCGGGCGACTCGTACATGTACCACACGCCGGCCACGGAACTGGCCTCGCTCGCGGCCGAGAGCGTCGGGATCGACCTCGTCGAGGTCTCGCCGGACGACTTCGGTGCGGGCGACGTCGACGACGCGGGCGCACAGGGCGACGCCGAACTGGAGCCGATGGAGGCCGCGCTCCGGGAGATCGCCGCGGACGACGACGTCGACCTCGCGGGCGTCACCGCCGGCGCGGTCGAGAGCGAGTACCAGACCAGCCGCATCCAAGCGATGTGCGACCGGCTCGGGATCGACCTGTTCGCGCCGCTGTGGGGCGAGGACCCGGTCGCGCTCGCGGAGTCGATGTTCGACGCCGGCTTCGACATCCGGATCGTGCAGGTCGCGGCGTACGGGCTCGACGAGTCGTGGATCGGGCGGCGCTACGACGCCGACGCGCTGTCGGAGCTGCTGGAACTGCGTGAGGAGTACGGCGTCCACCCGTTGGGCGAGGGCGGCGAGTTCGAGACGTACGTCGTCGACGGGCCGCACATGAGCCGTCGGATCGACTTCGAGTACGACGCGGTGTGGGAGGGCGACCGCGGTCACGTCGAGATCAGCGACGCCTGGCTGGAGTGAGCCGGGCGGAAGATAACGGAACCGGGTCCGAAAGCGCGAGCTACGGCCAGCTCCCCGCCTGCTCGTACGCGTCGACGATCCTGCCGATAGCGACCACGTAGGCGGCGGTACGGAGGTCGCGAACGTCCTGACTCTCGAAGGCCTCGACGATCCCGTCGAACGCTTCGGTGATCACGCGTTCGAGCTCCTCGTTGACGCGTGACTCGGTCCAGTAGAACCGCTGTCGGTTCTGGACCCACTCGAAGTACGACACGGTGACGCCGCCGGCGTTCGCGAAGATGTCCGGAACCACGTGCACGTCCCTCTCGACGAGCACGTCGTCGGCGCGCGGGGTGAGCGGTCCGTTCGCGGCCTCGACGATGACGTCGGCCGACACGTCGGCGGCGAGGTCGCCGTCGATGGCGTTCTCCAGCGCCGCGGGCACGAGCAGGTCGACGTCGAGCGTCAACAGCTCCTCGTTCGTGATCGATGCGGCGTCGTCGTAGCCGGAGACCGCGCCCGTCTCGGCCTTGTGCGCTTTCACCGCCTGCGGGTCGAACCCGTCCGGGTCGTGGATGCCCCCGGAGGAGTCGGAGACGGCCACCACGTCGCCGCCCAGGTCGTCGATGAGCGCGGCGGCGACTGAGCCGGCGTTACCGTACCCCTGCACGGCGACGGTCGCGCCCGCGAGGTCGCGGTCGAGCCAGTCGAACGTCTCGCGCGCGGCGAGCGCGACGGAGCGCCCCGTCGCCTCGACCCGGCCCTCGCTGCCGCCGGAGTCGAGCGCCTTGCCGGTGATGACGCCGGGCGCGGTCGTGTTCTCCAGCGTCTCGTAGGTGTCCTTGATCCAGTTCATCTCCCGCTGGCCGGTGTTGACGTCCGGCGCCGGGATGTCGCGGTCCTCGCCGATGATCGGTCGAAGTTCCTTCGCGAACGCGCGCGTGAGCCGTTCGAGTTCGCCCTCGGAGTACTCATCGGGGTCGATCGCGATCCCGCCTTTTCCCCCGCCGTATGGGACGTCGACGACGGCGCACTTGTACGCCATCCAGCCCGACAGCGCCTTCACCTCGTCGCGGGTGACGCCGGGGTGATACCGGATCCCGCCCTTATACGGGCCGCGGTCGCCGTTGAACTGCGACCGGTACGCGCGGACCGTCTCCAGCGAGCCGTCGTCGCGCTCGAAGGTCAGGTTCGTCTCCAGCACCCGCTCGGGGTTCTTCAGTCGAGTGATAACGCCGTCTTTGGCGTCGATCGACGCCGCGGCGTCGTCGACCTGCTCTTGGAAGCTCTCGAACGGGTTCGTCTGTGCAGTCATACGTAGGCATCCCGAGGGACCGAGGTTAATTGTGACGGATACTGACCTTTCGAGCCGGATCCGCCGACGCGACCCGCGGAGCGAGCCCACGCGCGCTATCGAGCCCGAGCAGAACGCGCGCTATCGAGCGTCTATCCCGGCCGCCGCGGCCCGCTCGACGATCCGCTCGGCCTGCGCGATCAGCGGGGCGTCGATCATCTCGCCGTCGACGCTGAACACCCCTCTGTCCGCCCGGTCGGCCTCGTCGCGAGCGTCGAGGACTCGCGCCGCCCACTCGATCTCCTCGGCGTCGGGCGTGAACGCCTCGTTGATCGGGTCGATCTGCGACGGGTGGATCGCGAGCTTCCCGTCGTAGCCGAGCGTGAGCGCGAACGCCGTCTCCTCGCGAAGTCCCTCCGCGTCGGAGAAGTCCGTGTACACCGTGTCGAGGGCGTCGACGTCGGCCGCGCTGGCGGCGAGAACGACGTGTTCGCGAGCGTAGAGTACCTCCGTTCCCTCGTCGGTGCGGGTCGCTCCGACGTCGGCCGCGAGGTCCTCGGCGCCGAACGCCACGGCGCTGGTCGCGGCCGCCGCCGCGATCGACGCCGCGGAGAGGACGCCGCTCGCCGTCTCGACGAGCGCGAACACCGCGGGGTCGAGCCCCCGGTCGGCGCACAGCGCGGCGACGCGCTCGACGCGGTCGGCGTCCTCGACTTTCGGCAGCATGACCGCGTCGAGCCGGGGCGATGAGTCGGGGTCGTCGGACCCGTCCCCCGTCGCCCCAACGAGGGCGTCGAGGTCGGCGGCGGGCGCCGTCGCCGTGAGCCGGACGCACACCTCGGCGTCGGGGTCGAAGTCGGGGTCGACGAGCACCTCGCGGACGGCGGCGCGGGCCTCGTCTTTCCGGCCGGGGGCGACGGCGTCTTCGAGGTCGAAGCAGATCACGTCCGCGCCCGTCGCCGGCGCCTTTCGCATGAGTTCCGGGCGGTCGCCGGGAGAAAACAGGAGGCTTCGTCGGGCCATGCCCGAGGCTCCTCGCCGACGGATATTAAATCGGGGGCGGACCGCTCGGTCGGTGCGCGCGGTCCTCGGAGCGGTACCGATTTGCCCGGTCGGGTCGACGGTCGCACCATGACCGGACGCTACTACGAGGAGTTCGCCGTCGGCGAGACCATCGAGCACGCGCGGCGGCGGACGGTGAGCGAGTCGGACAACCAGCGCTTCTGCGACATGACGATGAACCAGCAGCCGCTCCACCTCGACGCCGACTTCGCGGGGGAGACCCAGTTCGGCGAGCGCCTCGTCAACGGGCTCTACACCCTGTCGCTCGCGGTCGGCGTCTCGATACCCGAGACGACCGACGGCACCATCGTCGCGAACCTCTCGTACGACGACGTCGAGCATCCGAACCCGGTGTTCCACGGCGACACCGTCCGCGCGCGGTCGACCGTCACCGACAAGCGGGAGACGAGCGACGGCGAGCGCGGCGTCGTCACGATGCACGTCGAGGCGTTCAAACTGGTCGACGACGGTGAGGACGTCCTCGTCTGGGAGTTCGACCGGACCGCGCTCTCGAAGAAGAAGCCGAGCGAGGGCGGGGACGGCGAGGAGTAGGGCGGGGACAG
>Ga0102936_1000721_pt1 | contig 13282 bp, 14 predicted proteins | sample SalPon2_A_H2O_MG_FD_78502 | JGI IMG/M metagenome (GOLD analysis project Ga0102936, IMG submission 78502) | Salt pond water microbial communities from South San Francisco under conditions of wetland restoration - Salt Pond MetaG R2_A_H2O_MG | ecosystem: Environmental > Aquatic > Non-marine Saline...
CCTGCTGCCCATGCGTACCGAATACGAGCGCGCCGACGGCGAGGTCTACCGGCGCATGGAGGTGACCGAGGTGGAGACCATCGACGGCTATCCCACCGGGACCGAGACCCGCATGACGGATCTGGACAGCGGCGGCTATACCGTCACCCAGTTCCGCTATTCGGAATACGACATCGGCATACCGGCGGACATCTTCAGCGAGCGCTCGCTGCGCAACCCGCCGCGGGACTGGCTGCGCCGCGACTGAGCGCGGGAGGCACTCGATCATGCGCCATTCCGCTGAACGCATCCGCACCCGATTACTGCTCGGCATTGCGCTGGCTTGCCTGCTGCCGGGGTCCGGCAGCGCGCAGAACGACGATGCGGGCTGGGACGACGAGGGCTGGGGCGATGATCCCTGGGCCGAGGATCAGACCGGCTGGCAGTGGTACGGCTTTATCGAAGGTGCCGTCGCGCCGCGTCTGCAGTCCGACCCGGCGACCGATGAGGATTTCACCCTGGCCGAGACCCGGCTGCAGCTCGAAGGCGAGCGGCAACTGAGTGACTACACCGCCACCGTGAAGGGCGGTGTCTGGCTGGACGGCGTTGAGGACGGCGGGCGCGGGGATCTGCGCGAAGCCAACCTGGCCGGCCGGCTGACGGCAAGCACCGACGTTGTCGTGGGCCGGCAGATCATCACCTGGGGGACGGGCGATCTGGTCTTCCTCAACGACCTGTTCCCCAAGGACTATGTGGCGTTTTTCAGCGGCCGCAGCGATGAGTACCTCAAAGCCCCGACGGATGCCCTCAAACTGTCGTGGTTCGGCCCGCTCAATGTCGACGTTGTGTGGATGCCGCGCGCGGTCCCCAATCGGTTCATCACCGGCGAGCGCCTGTCCTACTTCAGCCCGCGGGCGGGTCGGCGGGTGGCGGCCCCGCCCAGGCTCGATCCGCGCGATCGCGACAGCCCGGGTGACGACAGCGAACTGGCGCTACGGGTCTATCAAACGCTGGATGGCGTTGAGCTGGCGGGCTATGCCTATCACGGCTTTGACAACCAGCCGAGCGCACAGGACGCCGATGGCAGGGCCTACTTCCCGCGCCTGTCATCGCTGGGAGCGAGCGTACGCGCCCCGGTGGCCGGCGGCATCGCCAACCTGGAGACCGCCTATTACCACGGCGAGGACGACCGCGGTGATGATCCCGACCGGCCCAATGATCAGTGGCGCTGGCTGGCGGGCTATGAAAACGAACCCGTCTCGGATCTGACGATTGGCTGGCAGTACTCGCTGGAGTGGATGCAGGATCACGACGCCCTGCTCGATGCCCTGTCGCCGGAACAGCGACGCTATGCGCCCGATCAGTACCGGCATCTGCTGACCAACCGCCTCACCTGGCAGGGCCCGCGACAGGACCTGACCCTGTCGATGTTCACCTTCTACTCGCCCTCGGATGCCGATTACTATCTCCGACCGCGGGCGCGCTACCGGTTCAGTGACCGGCTGAGCGGCACCCTCGGTGCCAATCTGTTCGGCGGGGAGGACGACTGGACGTTCCACACCCAGCTCGAAGACAACAGCAACGCCTATCTGCGGCTTCGCTACAGTTTCTAGGTGGACTGACCGGTCAGCGCTTCGCCAGATAGTCGGCAAACGTATCGCCAAACTCGGGGTGTTTCACCCCGAATTCCACGGTGGCCTGCAGGTAACCAAGCTTGTCCCCGCAGTCATAGCGGGTGCCTTCGAACTCGTAGGTAAAAACCGGGGCGTCGCCCATCAGCGCGGCAATGGCATCGGTCAGCTGTATCTCGCCGCCCGCCCCCGGGGCGGTGGCGCGTAGCTTTTCAAAAATGGTGCCGTCGAGCACGTAGCGCCCGACAACCCCCAGGTTGGACGGCGCCTCGGCCGGTGCCGGCTTCTCGACGATGCCCTTCAATCGGCCCAGCCGCGGGGAGACCGCTTCGGTGTCCACGACGCCGTACCGGTCCGTGCGTGTCGGTGGCACCCGCTCGACGCCCAGGATGCTCGCGCGCTGTTCGTCGTAGCGCTCCACCATCTGCGCGAGGCAACCCCCGTTGCGCTCATCATCGATCAGATCATCCGCGAGGATGACGGCAAACGGCTCATCGCCGACCACCGGTTCGGCGCAGGACACCGCGTGGCCCAGGCCCAGTGCTTCGGACTGACGGATGTAGATGCAGGCCACCTCCGGCGGGACGATGTTGCGCACCGCCTCAAGCCGCTCTCGCTTGCCCGACTCCTCGAGTTCGGTCTCAAGCTCGTAGGCCTTGTCGAAATGATCGGGGATGCTGCGCTTGTTGCGGCCGTTCACGAAGATAAGCGTCTCGATGCCGGCCCGCACGGCCTCTTCGGCGGCGTACTGAATGAGTGGCTTGTCAACGACGGGCAGCATTTCCTTGGGGTTGGCCTTGGTCGCCGGCAGAAACCGCGTCCCCAGGCCGGCAACCGGAAACACCGCTTTGCGCACTCGTCGTGTCATTGGCCACTCCACTCCCCGTTAACGATTGATTATCAGGCAAATGAGCATAAACCAAGCCGGCAGACCTGTCAGGCCTGCCGGCGCTCGACGCTTACTCGAGGGTGACCGACTCGCGCAGGCTCTCAAGCGTGGTCTCGCCAATGCCGTTGACACGGGTCATGGCATCGATGCGCTCGAACGGGCCGTTTTCCTGACGATCCTGGACGATGGCCGCGGCAGTGGCCGGGCCGACGCCATTGAGCTGCTGAAGGCGGTCGACGCCGGCCTCGTTGACATTGACCGGTGCGGTGTTGGCCATTGCGGCACCGGCGAACAGGCTGGAGGCGGCCATCAGGCCGAGGGAACGCGAAACAGTCATAGCAGGCTCCTTGGGTTGGGCAAATGACACCCAGAGCCTAGCGATCGGCCATGGCCCTCGCTGTGACCTGCATCTCAGTGGCAATGGTCTCCACGGCCCGAGCCGGGTCGGCCGCTTCGGTAATCGGCCGGCCCACCACCAGATCCGTGGCGCCGGCCCGGATGGCAGCAGCCGGGGTGAGCACCCGATGCTGATCCCCCGGCGCCGTGTCGGCGGGCCGCACGCCGGGAGTCACCCGACGGAAATCCGCGCCCGCCGTGTCGCGCACCTGAGCTGCTTCGCGTCCCGAGCAGACCACACCATCCAGGCCGGCGGCCGTGGCAAGCCCGGTGAGCCGTGTCACCGCATCAGCGGGTGTCCCGCGCAGCCCGATGGCATCGAGCGTGGCCTGGTCATGGCTGGTCAACACGGTGACCGCCGTCAGCAGCGGCGCCGACCCTGACTGCGCATCCACCGCCGCGCGCGCCGCGGCCAGCATCGCCGGCCCCCCAAGGGCGTGGACGTTGACCATCCAGACACCCAGATCCGCGGCGGCACGGCAGGCACCGGCCACGGTGTTGGGGATGTCGTGGAATTTGAGATCCAGAAACACCGACCAGCCCTCGCGCGCCCAGGCCTCGATCTGCGCCGGCCCGGTGCGGGTGAAAAGCGTTTTACCCACCTTGAGCCGGCACTGTCCGGCGGGCAGGGCGGCCACCAGCCGGCGGGCGTCCGCGGGGTCGTCATAGTCCAGTGCAACGATCAGGTTGGGTGCCGGGGTCATTCGCCCTCCAGTCCACGGCGCGGCTTGATGGTGGCCCAGGCGCGGCAGCTCGGGCACTGCCAGTGCAGCTGCCGGCCACCAAACCCGCAGGCCACGCAGCGGTAGGGCAGCCGATCGGCAAGCAGCGCCTGAAAACCCTCGCGCAGGACCTTCAGGTCGCGGTGCCGATGCTGATCCATGTCATCGTCCTGGATGTTGAGCTCGATCAGGCGATTGAGCCCGCGCACCGAGGGGCGCTCGCGAAGCTGCGTGGCGAGGAATTCCACCGCGGCCTCACGTCCCTCGTCGGCCTCGATGAGCTCACTGAGCTTGATGATCACCGACACCGTGGGGTGACGCTCCAGCAGCCGCCGGAGCTCGTCGCGAAAGCCGCGCCGGTCGTTGACGGCGGCATAGGCGGTCTCAAGCCGCGGCAGCACCTCGGGGATGTAGGCCGGGTCCTGGTGCTTGACCGCCTGACCGGCCTTGATCACCGCCCGCCAGCGCCCCTGATCGCGCTCGAGATCGGCCTTGAGCAGGGACGCCCGCACACAGTGGCGATCAAGCTGCAGGGCGCGTCGCAGCGTCTGGCGGATGGCCGACGGCTCCCCGTGGTGACGGCGCAGGCGCTCGACCTGTTCGCAGGCAAATTGCGCGATCTCGGTCTGCAGTTGACGCCCGTCGGCGCGCTGCAGGCGCTGAGCGGTGGCGATCGCCCATTCCCATTCCCCTTCCTGCTGGTAGATTTCAAGCAGTGACTGCAGGGCCTGCGCCCGGTAGTCGGGGAACTCCATCACCTCGGTGAACAGTGTTTCGGCACGATCGAGCAGCCCGGCGGCGAGATAATCACGGCCAAGTTCCACCAGCGCGGCGGCGCGCTGCTCCGGCGTCAGCGAGGGACGTGCAATCAGGTTCTGATGGATGCGCACCGCCCGGTCGGCCTCACCGCGGCGCCGGAACAGATTGCCCAGGGTGAGATGGGTCTCAACGGTCTCCGAGTCCACCTCGACCATGCGAGTGAACACCTCGATGGCCCGGTCGGGCTGCTCGTTGAGTAGATAATTGAGCCCCTGAAAATAGTCCGCGGGGAGCCGGGGGGTCGGCGCCGCCGAGGTGGTCGACCGCCGGCCGATCCACCAGCCGGACAGGGCTGCCAGCGGGAGTAGCAGCCAGAGCGCCTGCCACATGGTCAGTTGTGGGTCCGGAGCGGCAACTTGCGTAGTTCCGAGACCTCTTCGCGCGAGGAGGCAGCCTCGCGACGAAGCCGTGTGAGTTGCCAGCGCTGACGGGTGAGGATGCCCAGCGCCGCGCCCAGCCCCAGCGCCACGCCGACGGCGAGCGCAAGCACCAGCCACAGTGACACCGGCAGGGAGAGCGCCCCGAGGTAAAAATCGAGTGTGACCGGCTCGGCGTTGAGCATGGCAAAGCTCAGCCCCACGGCGATCACCACCAGGGCCAGCAGCAGCAGGATGAGCCGCTTCATGCGTCCTCTCCCGCGGCCCGCTGTCCGCTCTCGTCGACCCGCTGGCGCATGGCCTTGCCGGGCTTGAAATGCGGCACATACTTGCCGGGCAGTGACACCGGCTCGCCGGTGCGCGGATTACGCCCGATGCGGGGCGGCCGATGATGGAGGGCAAAACTCCCGAAGCCGCGGATCTCGATGCGATCACCGCCGGCCAGGGACTCACTCATCTGCTCGAGCAGCGTTTTAACGGCCAACTCCACATCTCGCTGCGCGAGCTGTTGCTGCTGGCCGGCAATGCGATCGATCAGTTCGGATTTGGTCATGGTGACTCAACCCCCGTCAACGCGCCGACGGCGCGCCGCTGCTGCGACGCGCCCCCGGCACAGACGACGGCTTCAGCTATCGTCGCCGCGGTCACCCATCTGCTCCTTGAGCAGGTCGCCCAGCGTGGTCGTGCCCGCCGCGCCGGTGCTGCCAAAGCCTTCCAGCGCCTCACGCTCGTCCTGCTGGTCCCTGGCGCGCACCGACAGGCTGATCATGCGATTGCGACGATCCACCGCCATGACCTTGGCCTCGACCTCGTCGCCCTGCCCGACCAGCGAGCGCGCGTCATCGGTGCGCTCCTGGGCCAGGTCCGCGGCGCGGACATAGCCCTGCACCTCGTCGGCGAGATCCACAACCACGCCCTTGGCATCCACCTCACTGGCGGTACCCGTGACCACGGTGCCCTTGGGATGGTTGGCCACCCACTGCGAGACCGGGTCCTGCGCGAGCTGCTTGACGCCCAGGCTGATCCGCTCGCGCTCGGGGTCCACCGACAGCACCACGGCCTCGACCTCTTCGCCCTTCTGGAAGTCGCGAATGGCCTCTTCGCCGGCGTCACTCCAGGACAGATCCGAGAGGTGCACAAGCCCGTCGATGCCGCCCTCGAGACCCACGAAGATCCCGAAGTCGGTGATCGACTTGATCGTGCCGGTCACGCGATCGCCCTTGTTGCGGGTGGCGGCAAACTCGTCCCACGGGTTCGGCTGGCACTGTTTCATGCCCAGCGAAATGCGACGCCGCTCCTCGTCGATGTCGAGGATCATCACCTCGGCCTCGTCGCCCACCGAGACCAGCTTGGCGGGGTTGACGTTCTTGTTGGTCCAGTCCATCTCGGAGACATGGACCAGCCCCTCGACGCCCTCTTCGATTTCGACGAAGGCGCCGTAATCGGTAATGTTGGTGACCTTGCCCACCACCCGGCTGCTCTCCGGATAGCGGCGCGCGATGGCCTCCCACGGATCCTCGCCCAACTGCTTGAGCCCCAGCGAGACGCGGTTGCGCTCGCGGTCAAACTTGAGGACCTTGACCTCGATCTCCTGGCCGACATCCACCACCTCGGAGGGGTGCTTGACGCGGCGCCAGGCCATATCGGTGATATGCAGCAGACCGTCGATCCCGCCCAGATCCACGAACGCGCCGTAGTCGGTCAGGTTCTTGACGATGCCCTTGATGGACTGCCCTTCCTGGAGCTTTTCGAGCAGTGCCTCGCGCTCGGCGCTGTACTCTTCCTCGACCACCGCGCGGCGCGAGACCACGACGTTGTTGCGCCGGGCATCGAGCTTGATGACCTTGAACTCGAGCTCCTTGCCCTCGAGGTAGGTGGTATCACGCACCGGCCGGATATCCACGAGCGAGCCCGGCAGGAATGCCCGGATGTGCCCGAGATCGACGGTGAACCCGCCCTTGACCTTGCCGCTGATCTGGCCGTTGACGGTCTCGCTGCCCTCGTAGGCCGCCTCGAGCACCCGCCAGGCACGGGCCCGCTTGGCCTTTTCGCGCGACAGGCGGGTCTCGCCACTGCCGTCTTCGACCGCGTCGAGGGCAACTTCCACGTCGTCGCCGACGCTGACCTCGACATCACCACTTTCATTGGTGAACTGGCGCAGCGGGATGACCGCCTCGGACTTCAGCCCGGCATTGACGACCACGTCCTCGCCGTCGATGGCGACCACCTGGGCGGTGACAATGGAGCCCGGCCGCATGTCGGTCTGTACAAGGCTCTGTTCAAAAAGTTCTGCAAAGCTTTCGCTCATGGGATGATTTGACCCGGGATCGACAGGACGATCCTTTTGGTTGCTGAAAAAAACGGTGCCGCTCCGGCGACACCCCCTAGCGGAGACAGGCTCTCGCCTGCTCCATCACTGTCTCGATCACCGCGTCGATCGACGCTCCGGTCGTATCCACGGTGAGCGCGTCTTCTGCCGGCCGCAGCGGCGCGGTCTCGCGTTGCGAATCGCGGGCGTCACGCGCCTCGAGCTCGGCCAGAAGACCGTCGAGATTAGCAGTAACACCCTGTTCCATCAACTGCTTATGTCGCCGCCGCGCCCGCTCGGCAGCGCTCGCCGTGAGGAATATCTTGACCGGCGCCCCGGGGAAAATGACCGTGCCCATGTCCCGCCCGTCGGCCACCAGCCCGGGGGGCTGACGAAAGCCTCGCTGGCGCGCCTTGAGCGCCTCGCGCACCGGTGACAGGGCGGCCAGCACCGACGCCCGCTCGCCACAGGCCTCGGCGCGGATGGCATTACCGACCGGCTGGCCGTCGAGCAGCACCTCGCCGGCGTGCTCGCCGTCGACACGGAAATCGATGTCCAGATGCTCGGCCCGTGCCGTCAGCCCCGCCAGATCGTCGGGCGCAATCCCGTCACGTAACGATGCCAGGGCGAGGAGCCGATAGATGGCGCCACTGTCGAGCAGATGAAAGCCAAGCCGGCTGGCCACCGCGCGGGCGATGGTGCCCTTGCCGGCGCCGCCGGGCCCGTCAATGGTGATGACAACGGGTGGGATCGTCATGCCGCCTCCGTCTCGCTGCGAATCCGCAGGCCGGCGCCGCCGGCGCGCTCGACAAAGCCGGGAAACGAGGTGTCCACCTCGCTGCAGCCGTCGATGCGGATCGGTCCGTCGGCGATCAGCCCGGCCATGGCAAAGGCCATCGCGATGCGGTGATCGCCGTGGGCGTCGATGTGCCCGCCGTGCATCGACCCGCCGACAATGCGGATGCCATCCGGCCGGGGCTCGGCCTCGATGCCAAGGGTAGCCAGCCCGTCGGCCATCACCGCAATGCGATCGCTTTCCTTAACCCGAAGCTCTTCCGCGCCGGTAAGCACGGTCTCGCCCTCGGCGCAGGCCGCGGCGATGAAAATCGCCGGAAACTCGTCGATGGCCAGGGGCACCCGATCGGGCGGGATGACAATGCCCTGTAGCCGCGACGGCTCGACGGTCAGCGTGCCGACCGGCTCGCCGGCCCCGGTCTGCTCGCGTTCAACGTGGATGCGCGCGCCCATGCGCTGGAGGATATCAATAACGCCGGTGCGGGTCGGATTGAGCCCGACATTGGTCAGTGTCAGCGTGCCGGCCCCGGCAATCGAGGCGCCGACCAGAAAGAACGCGGCCGAGGAGATATCACCGGGCACTGCCACGGGCCCGCCCCGCAGGCCGGCCGTAACGCGCACTCGGATCTGCGATCCGGCCACGCGCACGTCTGCGCCCAACGCCTCGAGCATGCGCTCGGTGTGATCGCGGGTGACCGCCGGCTCGGTTACCTGCGTGTCGCCCCGGGCATAGAGGCCTGCCAGTAGCAGCGCGGATTTGACCTGCGCACTCGGCATGGGCAGCGCGTAGTCGATCCCCTCGAGTGCCGGCACCGGGTTGATCGTCAGCGGCGCGGTGCCGTCCGGCTCGGTGGCGATGCTTGCCCCCATGCGGGTCAGCGGCTCGGTGACCCGCTGCATGGGCCGTCGCATCAGCGAGCGATCTCCGATCAGTCGGCTCGCGAAGGGTTGACCGGCGAGCAGGCCAGCAAGCAGGCGCATGGAGGTGCCCGAATTGCCCAGATCCAGCGCCCAGAGGCCTCCCGCAGCCCGCTCAGGCCGACCCCCTGAATGCGCAGCCGCCCCTGCTCGGGTCCCTCGATGACAACCCCCAGGGCACGCAGGGCGGCGAGGGTCGCCATGGCGTCGTCGCCGTCGAGAAAGCCGCTGACCGCGGTCTCGCCCTCGGCGATGGCGCCGAGCATGACAGCGCGGTGCGAGATGGACTTGTCGCCCGGGACCTCGAGCGTGCCAGTGAGTGTGCCGCCGGGCTCAACGATAAACCGGCGTTCGGTCGTCTCGGTCATGAGGGGGTTCCTGACTGCATCAGCGCTCGAATCCGTGTTTGTGGGCGTCGCGGGTGGCCTTGGCGCTTCGGAATACGCCTTCGAGTCCGCTCGCGTCGGCCGCCTCGACCTTCTCGGTCAGCTGCTCGAGATCGCGACGGAAATGCCCCAGCGCCTCGAGCACGGCGTCGCGATTACCCAGGCAGATGTCCCGCCACATCACCGGGTCGCTGGAGGCAATGCGGGTAAAGTCGCGGAAGCCGCCGGCGGCATAGCCGAGGATTTCCTCGTGATCGGATTCATGGGCCAGCATGTCCACCAGACCAAACGCGAGCAGATGGGGCAGGTGCGAGGTGATCGCCAGCATGCGATCGTGGTGGTCGACGGACATCGCGGTCACTTCGGCACCCGCCTGACGCCATAACCAGTCGACGGCGCTGACCGCGTCCGGGGCGCTGCCATCGAACGGCGTGATAATCACCCGGCGGCCATCGAACAGTTCGGCGAAGGCCGCCTCGACGCCACTGTGCTCGGTGCCGGCGATGGGATGGCCCGGCACGAGCCCCGCCGGCAGTTCGCCAAGCGCGGTGCGGGTGTCGTCGACGACGCAGCCCTTGGCGCTGCCGACATCAGTGATCACCATGTCGTCGCGCAGATGCGGGGCGAGCTCGCGCATCACCCCGGCGGTGGCCCCCAGCGGCACGCCCAGCACCACCGCATCGGCCTGCGCCAGGGCGGCGGCCGGATCGGTGCAGGCCTGATCAATCGCACCCAGTGCCTGCGCCCGCGCCACGCGTTGCGGATCGCGGCCCAGCCCGGTGATGTGCTCGGTGACCCCGGCACGCTTGAGGGCCAGGCCCAGCGATCCGGCGATCAGGCCCACTCCCACCAGGCAGAGTCGTCGTGGCTGGGTATTCAAGCTGCGGGCCTAGACCACCGAGCGCGGATACGAACCCAGCACCTTGAGCAGACTGGCAAGCTTTTGCATCTCGCCCAGCGCCCGCTTTAGCTCCGGATCCTCGGCATGGCCCAGCAGATCGACAAAGAAGACGTACTCCCACATGCCCTCCGGCGAGGGCCGGGATTCGAGCCGGGTCATGTTCAGCCCGTAGCGCGCCAGCGGCGCGAGCAGTCCGGCCAGCCCGCCGGGCCGGTTTTCGCGGGCGATGACCAGCGAGGTTTTGTCCTCGCCGGTGGGCTCGGGGCTTTCCCGGCCCAGCACCAGAAACCGGGTGGCGTTACGCGAGCCGTCCTGCATGGCCGCCTGCAGCACCGGCAGGCCAAACCGCTCGGCGGCGGCCTCCGAGGCGATGGCCGCGGCCCGGTCATCGAGACTGGCAAGCCGCGCGGCCTCGGCGGTGCTCGCAACCGGCAGGCGGTCCACCGCCGGCAGATGCCGGTCGAGCCAGGAGCGGGACTGCGCCAGGCCCTGGCTGTGGGAGTAGACGCGCTCTATCGATGCCAGGTCGGCGGCAGTGGTGGCCAGGCTGTGCACCACGGGCATTTCCACCTCGCCAACGATCTGCAGGGGCGATGACGGCAACCGATCCAGCGTGTGCGTGACCATGCCTTCGGTGGAGTTCTCCACGGGCACCACGCCGTAGGCCGCCTCGCCCGACTCGACCTCGCGGAACACCGCATCGATGTTGTCCATGGGCGCGCTGACGATGGAGTGGCCAAAGTGCTTGAGCGCAGCCTCCTGAGTGAAGGTGCCCTCGGGCCCCAGGAAGGCAACGGTCAGGGGGCGCTGCAGCGCCAGGCACGCCGACATCACCTCGCGGAACAGCCGGGTGACATCAGCATCGGCCAGTGGCCCGGCATTGTCATCGCGGAGTCGCCGCAGCACCTCCGCCTCGCGAGCGGGGCGGTAGAAGTCAGCGGACTCGCCCGCGGCCTGCTTGGCCGCCGCCACGTCGCCGGCCGCCGTCGCGCGCTCGTTGATCAGCGCCAGGATCTGGTCATCGATCGCGTCGATGCGCGCCCGGATTCGCTTCAGCGTTTCGTCGCTCACGCTCGCCCCCGCTGTCCGTCGCTAGATGACCCGAACCATGAGCACGCCATCGATACCCTGGAGCCGCTCGATGACGGCCGGCGGGATCGTGCCGCCGACGTCGGCCACACTGTAGGCCAGCTCCCCCTGAGACTTGTTGTACATGTCATCGATGTTGAGCCCCGCCTCGGCAAGCGCCGAGGAGATCTGCCCGAGCATGTTGGGCACGTTGGCATTGACCACGGTCAGCCGGTCGCCGTCGGTGTTGCGCGGCAGGATGAGCTCGGGGAAGTTCACCGAGTTGGTGACGTTGCCGGTTTCGAGAAAGTCGCGGATCTCGTCCGCCGCCATGATCGCGCAGTTCTCCTGCGCCTCGTCGGTGGACGCACCGATGTGCGGCAGCGCCACCACACCGTCATGGCCCTTGAGCGCGGCGGCCGGAAAGTCGCAGACGTAGCGGCTGAGCCAGCCCTCGTCCAGGGCCTTGATGATGGCGGCGTCATCGACAATGCCCGCCCGGGCAAAGTTGAGCAGCACCTGCCCCTCGCGCGAGGCCGACAGCCGCGCGGCGTTGATCATGCCCCGGGTCTCGTCCACCTCGGGCACATGCAGGGTGACAATGTCCGAGGCGGTCATCACCTCATCGACGCTCTGCGCGCGGTAGACGCCCGACTGCAGGTTCCAGGCGATGCGCACGGTGATTTTGGGGTCATAGCCCACCACGTTCATGCCGAGCGCCGCGGCGGCATTGGCGACGTTGACGCCAATCGAGCCCAGACCGATCACACCGAGGGTGCGCCCGGGCAGCTCGAAGCCGGTGAACTGCTTTTTACCGGCCTCGGCGGACTTGTTCATGGCGGCATCATCGCCCTCGAGCGTCTGGGCGAAAGCCCATGCGGGGCAGATGTTCCGCGCCGCCAGGAACATGCCGGCAAGCACCAGCTCCTTAACCGCGTTGGCGTTGGCGCCCGGGGCGTTGAACACCGGGATGCCGCGCTCGTTCATGGCCGCCATGGGGATGTTGTTGACCCCGGCCCCGGCGCGGCCCACCGCCTTGAGCGTTTCGGGCACGGCCCAGTCGTGGAGCTTGGCCGAGCGCAGCAGCACCGCATCCGGATGCTGGATCTCGGAAGACACCTCGAAGCGCTCGCGCGGCAGGCGCTCCAGACCGCGGGGCGAAATATTATTGAAGGTCAGAATCTTGTACATGTTGTCTCGACTATCCGTGGCGTCGCTCGAAGTCGGCCATGAAGTCGATGAGGGCATCCACTCCGGCCTCGGGCATTGCATTGTAGATGCTGGCGCGCATACCGCCTACCGAGCGGTGACCCTTGAGGGTGTCCAGGCCGGCGGCACTGGCCTCCTCGAGGAAGGTCGCATCCAGCGAGTCATCGGCCAGCACGAAGGGCACGTTCATCCAGGACCGCGCATCAGGGGCCACCGGATTGCGGTAGAACGCCGAGCGGTCGATGGCCTCGTAGAGCCGGGCGGACTTGCGGCGGTTGATCTCGCCCATGGCCGCCAGTCCCCCGACCTCCTTGAGCCACTGGAATACCAGTCCGGCGATGTAGAGGCTGTAGGTGGCCGGGGTGTTGAGCATGGAGTCGGACTCGGCCTGGCGGCGGTAATCCCAGATCGCGGGAACCTGAGCGCTGGCACGGTTGAGCAGATCGTCACGCACGATCACCACGGTGAGTCCGGCCGGGCCGAAATTCTTCTGCGCGCCGGCGTAGATCACGCCAAAGCGCGAGACATCCAGCGGCCGCGAGAGAAAGGTCGAGGACATATCGCTGACCAGCGGCACGTCGCCGGCATCCGGAATTTCGGGGAATTCGACGCCGGTGATGGTCTCGTTGGCGCAATAGTGCAGATACGCGGCATTGGGATCGCACTGCCACTCGGACTGGGGCGGGATCGCCATGGGATCACCACTGCCGCCCTCGGCCGCCACGTTGACCGCCGTGTACTTGCGCGCCTCGGCAATAGCCTTTTTCGACCAGCTGCCGGTGTTGACGTAATCAACACTCGAGGCATCGCCGATGAGATTGAGCGGCACCGCCGAGAACTGCGCCGTGGCGCCACCCTGCAGGAACAGCACCCGGTAGTTGTCA